>ERZ794936.950-NODE-950-length-10411-cov-32.711761_pt1 | contig 10411 bp, 4 predicted proteins | sample MGYA00511083_ERZ794936 | MGnify/ENA primary metagenome ERZ794936 (study PRJEB30137, sample SAMN04331409) | food metagenome | isolation source: Y2 must sample point D1 replicate A | place: Australia: South Australia | collected 2014 ... | reverse complement strand
TCTCTCTCTCTCTCTCTCTCTCTCTAATATATATATTGTATTAAGAATAACAAAGAAAAAACCAAAAAAGTATATCAACAGTTGCAGGAAACATCATCAAACATCAACCAACTCTCAAAACTCGAAAAAAACGATTAAACTAAAATAAGAATAAAAAAGAATAAGAATACAAATTTACTACTAAAATGTGTTGCTAAATTATACCTTTTATAAGAAAGAATAATAACGATAATTAGAACTGCTAATTTGAAAAATTAATAAAATTAACTCCAAATAATTTTTAATAATGATGAAAACAAATAACTGAAACAAAACCTGCGTTTTACTTTATTTATTTTAAAATATAATAATATTACCTCCCCCCCAAAAAAAAACTGAATACAATGATGATACAATAAGATATACCTAAAAGGATATTACCTTCAAAAGTACTTTTTCTCTATTAAAACTGCCTGCCGCAAGAAAAAAAATGGTTCCCACTATTACTGAAAACAAGAATTACAAATAACAATTACAAATAACAAACAAGAATTACAAATAAAAATTACCAAAATGTCTCTATTTACTACTACCACTAACGTTGCTTTGAGTGAAGCACAATTTTTTGCTCACTCACAGCAGCAGCAGCAACAACAAGAACAACACGAACAAGAACAAGAACAAGAACAAGAAAGCTTTGATTTCAACAATTTTATGTTAAACAACGATTCCGAGTCTGAACTGGATTCGGCAAAAACTTCCAACTCTTTTGAAAACGTCAATCCAGCTTCTTTTATTGCTGATTGGTTGAAAGAAGACGATCCAATTTTTACCTTTGAGGAGGATGAAACAATGGCTACTTTGAAGTACGAAAAGGATCAGTTGCAACAGCAGAAAGATGAGGAGGTGAAAGAAAACGCTGTTTCCCATGAACAAGACAACTACTGGAACTGTTTGTTTGATGACATTGAAAAACCAATGATGGATACGATTGCTGATTCTTCATTTGTCAAACAAGAGAAAAATGAAGAAGAGGAACAAACAGATTTATTGAATTTGAACAACACTACAGTATCTTTTGGATTTTTGCCAACTCCAGTTTTGGAAGAAGATGAAAAGTTGTCAGTCAAGGAAACAAAAAGCAAGCCTAAAACTGCTCAAAAAATTGCCACTACCAGCTCAAAACCAAATGCTAAAGCTAACAAGGTTACCAAAACCAAGAAATCAACATCCCCATTCACCCCTGCTTCCAATTCTGCTTCCACCTCTCCAAAATTAGACGAGTTGGGCATTGTTTCATACACTACCAAGAAAAGAAGCATGCCTTTGAACGAGATCAAAATGGATGACCTTCAGGACCCTGCTGAATTGAAGAGAGCCAAGAACACTGAAGCAGCCAGAAGATCCAGAGCGAGAAAGTTCCAAAGAATGCAACAGCTGGAAGATAAAGTGGCTGAGTTGTTGGAAATCAATGCTAACTTGGTTCAAGAAATTGAAAGATTGAAAAACGGTAACATTTGATTGTTATTTTTTTTTTTTTGGTCTTTTGATGATCTTGAACAAATATGTATAAACACATTAATTTGTAATTATGTTCAAGTACATTACTATAATTCAATATGGTCTTTACAATAAGATTTTTTTTCAGCCTGAAGAGTTTTCAGCGTTTCTTAATGATGATCTATAAGTATAATAATTGACTGCATGTAGTATTGTAAACAAAACTTTCAATGCGAAAGTCACGTTTTTTGTTCTTCACTAAAAAAACGTCAGTGATTTTGCGGAACTTCAAAATGGTGTTGACTTTCGTTTAGCGGCTTTGTCAAAATAAGCTTTGTATATTTTATAACTACAAAAACTGTGAACAAGGAATAAAACCAAACCCATAATAATTTTACACTAAAGTTTTCCAATGAGCAACAAAGTATTTCAAACTTTGGATCCGCACTTGCTTGAAAAATACGGCATCCCACCAGGGTTTTCGCCTCAATTAAGGGAAGCCGCTCGTCCAAGCAACGGCACCTATGCTGAAACAAAACTCAAGCTATTGCGTTTGGACGCCTTGCAGAAGGAAATGGAAGCGTACATGGGATTTCTTGAAACAGAAATCTCGGACCCCCAAAATGATTTCCACATGAAGAGCATACAAGAGTCTGTCTTGACCCCAGACGGGTTCCCCAGAAACGACTTGAACGACTTGGTTTTAATCCAATTTATCAAAAATAACTGGAATTGCGTTCATAACGATTATTTGAAATTGAGGGAGCACCTTTACGAGACTTTAAACGAGTTTCATTCACTTGGAAAACCAGACCAGGAGCAGCAAGATGCTGTCTCTAGCGATACTCGGACTCAAACTCGTGGAACTCCACAAGATCCTTTTTTGAAGATTGACAGTGTTGTGGTAGGAGGTGCTGCAGACCTAGCAGGGCTACAAAATGGAGATTTAGTGTTGTCAATTCAAGACACTCAAAACAAACATAGAAACGACAGCATTACATGGAATAAAAAATCTTTCAACAGTATTCCAAAGAACTTAAGGTTGCTGAGAATAAGTGAATTTTTTAAAAATAACTTAAACAACGATAATATACATGTTTCCATCAAAAGACAACCGGGCGAAACAAAAGCAGGGGTTGGCAGTTCCAGACAGGGATTGAGTGCTGAAACAGTAATAGTTGATATCCAGCTAACTCCAAAACTGATCAATGGCAGTATATTGGGGTGCAAGCTTTGCATCATATGAACAGTCTTTTTGCTCATAACAGTTTGTTTCATTTTTTGTTTTCCAGAGTTTTCGGAAAGTATGTAGGCTTTTCGCAGTACTAACCCCCATGTAGAGTAGAAGTGAAAGAGATGACATCGCCATTTTCCAAAACATATTCTTCTTCATCACATAGTTCCCAGTCAGTGTCGTTCACCAACGTCAAAATACCTGGTCTCACTGTGCCATCTTGAATGAACACAGGAATGTCGTTTTCGTTTTCAATCATGTTGCTTGTAATGTAGGTAATCAAGTCTCTCAATTTCAGGGCCTCTTTCCCAGAAGCTTCGTCCAACGTCACTTTGTGTTTACGCTGGTTTTGGAAAATTGCGTCCAAACCTCCTAGAAATTCCACAGTAAGAGCAACAGACATGGTGTGTGTGTGTGTGTGTGTGTGTGTGTGTGTGTGTGTGTGTGTGTGGGGTCCTTCTTGCTTAGTATAAGTTATACGTTTTTTTTTATGTTTCGAGATGAACTCATTGGATAAAAATCAAATCACGATTTTGATTTCATATTCAAACCACGTTTTGTTAGTCTTACACAGCCATATCTCTTTTTGAAGCCGCTGAAAAAAAGAAACATGCATTCCGCAATGATAAATTACTAATTTGCCGATCCGGGCACTACAAAATCTTAGGGCTATACTCAGCCTTGATACCACTCACATAAACATCGTTTATAACCTCAACTCATATTGGAAACTTCCAACTTCTGAGTAAATGTATACCATGCAGACGCTTTCGCTTAGCATCTCGTAAGTCATTCCAATGATTGTTGCCATAGGAAAAGCTACATTGGTTCCTTTTGATTGTAATTCGTGGTCACTGCCACGCACACGAACTGGTAAGTTCGAATAGTTTAGGTTGTCTGCGTACGGCTCTACCGTTTCGTCAAACTTTGTCAAAAACTCCAACCCCAATATGCATTCCTGTCTAAAGCTCTTGACACCTTTGTATTCAACCAATCTCATGATAGAGACTAGTCCAATCTGTGACGCAACGGCAACAGCACAAAGCTCTTTTATGTGCACCACAATGGAGAGTCTGTTTGAATGCTGTAGAGTATCGTGGTCTGTAAACGTTTTGTGAGCTAGTGGAAAAATAGACTCTGGTGTGTATGCTTTGACAAGTAGCGGGTGCCCGTACAGTAGATAAATGGCACTTTCTGTTGTTACCAAAAAGTAAGTGTTGTTTGCCAGTTTCGTTTCCATGGATTCTAAAGACGTGAGTTCATACCCGTAAAGCCTGCCCAGTTTGGATCGTTGACATTCTACAAAGAGGTCTTTCTCTTCAGCAATTGTCCTCGGAACATCTTTTGTAATAAACTCAAGTGTTAATGGTGGCGTTTTAAGAATTCTTGCCTTTTCCAATATTTTCTCAACCCATGTCATTGGATCTTTGTGTAGATATTCATCTTCAAAGCGCTTGAAAACAAAAAGTAATTCTTTCAGTTTGTCAAAATTTAAAATGTCAACGCTCTTGACACTGTTTAAAAAAGACTCAACAATGGAAAACAAAGGTGTATCTTGAATTACATGCAAAAAAACCTCAAGAAAATAGTCTTTCACCAAAATGAACGTTTGCGATCCTAGTAGTCCATCTGCTGCATGGAAGAATTTTTGCAAATTCATCATATCATCTTGAGAAAAGCCGTCAATTTCTTCAGGCCACCTTCTGAAAGTTGGTAAAAAGTAAGCATTGTGCAGCGTGTTGGCCTGCAAAAATGGTCTCTTTTCTTTGGGAGATGTGGAGTCTGTGATTATTGATTTGTCAACTTCTTGCGGCTTATTCAATTTGGAGGAGTATTTATTTTCCACAGCGCGCAAAGATTGCGGACACGGTACGGTTTTAATTTCTGATCTTTCGTTTTCTTCGATATCGTCAACCAAGTAATCGTTGTAGCAGTCCTCAAGATACATTTCGTAGCCTGAAACCGTAATCAACCGAGGACCCAAATCATTTCTTGCGAAAATCATGCTAGGCAATTTAGCTTCATTTGGTGAGATGTTTTGATGCGCAGTTTCAAACTGAATCATCTCATTAAAAACATCTTTGGCATACTCGCTGCCCCCAGACTTGTTGCACCAAAACTTGCTACTCAATGCCATTGTCGGAACTGCAATAGTCGTTAAAAGTGCCCCAACATTGTAGTTTTGGGAATCAAGTATTTGTGGATCAATCCCACGGCCCAATAAATATTCTGTCTGAATACAAGCTAGCTCCTTTTCTGCGTGGAACTGTGGGAGCTCAGAGTTGGTAAGTGATTTCCAAGAGTCAGCATGCACAAAATCTGTTTTCCCGTCAAGTGGCGTGATCGTCCAAACAGGATTTCTCAAGTTTTGCATGTCTAAAAGCGTGTACTTGCCCTTGCAGACTGCAGATCTTATAAGAAAAGCGTTCAGTACATCTGTTTTACTTCCACCAGCCGATTTAAGTTTCGATAAAAAATCCTGAACGTATTGTTTTTCATCGTTGATATCCAACTCTATTGTATAAACACTTCCATCTACAGCTCCCACAGTCAATAGCAGATTCCCTGTTGGAAGTAGAGTTTTCGAGAGTTGAAGAGTCGGAACGTTATGATAAATGGGAATCGCAAAACTTTTGTAAAACTTTTTACAAAACTTTCCTGTTTGTGTTAAAGCCGTTGAAGCGTAATACACACGGACCATGTGTTCGTTAGTCCCCAAAACAACAACATCGAAATCTTCGTCACTGTAGGTATCACAGCTCCACACGGAGTCTGTTGTTTCAAAGATAATATCCGGCTGGAAATCTTCTGGATGTACGTACTCACTTTCCGTCGGGTACTCCGCTGTCTCCAGCGACGCAACCGTGGCTTCGAGTTTCCGACTGTTTGCTTTCTTCTTTATCGTGTTGTCGCTTGCAGAAAACGCATCGTTAATCAACGCTTCCAAGTCGAATACCATGCATCCATTACTGTGGAAGCAAGAGCCATTTTTCTGCGCAGCATACAAATCTTCGGGGCTTGTTTTGAAGTTTGGTGAGCCCATACAAATAAACAATTTGGCTTTCCCAAACAACTGACAAACCTTCATGTAGTTTATAAGGGTGAGTGCCTTGCTGTGTGGTGCCCAGGGCAGTCCTCTTGAATACCGAGAAAATAGATATTCGTCTTCGATCAAACCGTATGGCTCAATTTTCCTTCTACGGAAGAAGTCTGGCGTTTGCAGTATTTTCTCTTTAGAGTAGCCATATTCCGGTTTGGATACTAAGATTGTGGCTGGTCCCTTGAGAGCTATACTGATAAAATATCCTTTGTACATCACTGCCAAGTTGTTTTTGTAGGATGGATGTTTCCCTAGTGGGAAAGTGTCTCCGGATTTCCAATGCGGCATGGAAACATTGGATGCAAGCTTCCTTACTTTAAGTGATGGAAGAATTTCGGCGGCTTCTTCTTTTTCAAGGATCCTGCGCTTTAGATCATCAGTGTGGAATTCTGGTACATCCACAAATATCCTTTTATAACTGTTTTCAAAGGGGTCGTGTTTGATCTGTGTGACCACAAAGAAATGCGGACCCACATCCTGGGCCATGTTGCGAGGATTTTTCAAAAGTTTTAATGCAAAATCAAATTTTAAGATATCGATATCAAGGTATCCAGAAAAAAAAAGATTTGTTCTGGGGTATTTTCCGGATTGATTTGCTTCAACATCTGCATCAAAATCAATCGCTTCTTTGTCGTCTGGAAGGTTATCAGAATAACCCATGCAATAATCGAAAAACCGCATCTTCCGGTATCTTTCCTGGTTTACAACGTTTTTTGGATATATGTTTGCAACGTTTTCTTCTTTAGCTTTAGTAGAAACATCTTCATTAGGAAGATCGTTTTGCGATGCTTCGGCATTAAAGGGGGAGAAAGTTTGAAAGTTTTCGTCATTAGTTGTTTCTTGTTCCTGGTTTGTTGCATCATTTTCTTCAGCATTTCTTCGTGCTAATTGGTCACTGCCGTTATTCATATCTCCCGGGGTTACTGTGCAGTAACAATTGGTATTTGCCCCATTTGGCAACTTTTCAATAAACAGTAAGCCACATCCACATGCCAATTCTCAGTTATCATCCTCATCATCAATTTTACATCGATCATCCGTGCTTGATCGTTAGGATCCAATTCTAACTTACTTACCACGTACCCGACCACACTAACACATATCACGTGCTTGTATTTCAGAAAATTCAATACCAGAGATGCGCTAGTTTACTATGAATCCCTTAAATTAAAAAAAAACAAAAAAAAAAAACAGACAGACAGACAGACAGACAAACTGCAAGAAATACTACAAGATTATATAATTTTTTTTCTCTTATTTTTGAAAACCACCAATCAATTCTGAGTTCAACAACAAGCGCAACAACTTAAACGAATAACATACATTTTGATTGTTTCTAAGGTCTGTGTGAATTGTTGTAATTTTTTTTTTAATGTCATGATCTTTATTTATATGCAATAGTGACTGATAAGAGTGTAAACATTTATTTGAAATCTATGAAAATGCCGTTCCGTTATGTTTTTTATTCTTAGTAAAGGCGTTCTGGTACTATCCATGTCATTTATACATTAATAAGTAGACAACTTCTACAGGACACCAAATTGCAATCTTCATCACTTTTTGTACTCATAAACCATTGATTGACTGTAACAGGCTACCTATTTTATCAAAAAAAACAAAACAAACAAAGAACCATCCTTTGGAAAGGAAAAGATACTACCAACTTCTAATCCCTTATCATTCCTTATCATTCTTCACCATTGCTTATCATAGATATAGACAAGCATGACAGAAGTTTCGAACAAAACACCACCTAACAAAAGTGCATCTGCTATCAAAGAAGGAGATGTCACAAACAAAAGCACTGAACTCTCAACATATGCTAATGATGGAGAGAGCAGCAAAGTTGTTATGAGCAAGCCATTACTTAAACTAAAATTATTGAACATTTTACGTCACGAGAATGTTTTCCAGAAATTGGTTGATTTGATCAAACAGCAAAAAGCTCAATTAACAAAGGAACAGGAGAGTTTGCAACATGCACGGGAGAAAACAAGCAACAACAACAACAACAACAACAACAACAACAGTGGCAACACAAACAACAAAAACGAGAGCGAAATGGAGGACACCGAGTCTTTGGATGCAGGCGAACCTTCCTCATCATCTTCTGATGCCTTTGATGTTTTGCATTTGTTGTTGCACTATGCGGTTCAAGTCTCGCCTTTGCAAATGATCAAAGAGATTGTCAACAACTTTGTCATCAACGAAGACAACAAGTTGTTGAACCTCGATATCAACTACCAAGACGCAGACGGGAACACCGCTTTGCATTTGGCAGCTTACCAGAGCAGATCTGATGTTGTTCAGTTTTTAATGTCTCAAACCCCTTACATCAACGACTGTGTTTTGAACAAGAGACATTTGCAACCAATTGAAATGTGCAAAGATATGAACACGGCTTCAATCATGCAAACGTGGAGAGCAAAATACATTACTGAAATTGCGACCGAGTTTAGACTGGCCTTTAATAATAGAGATTTTGGACATTTGGAAACCATTTTGGAAAACCCAAGAAATTTTGAACTTTTGGATATTAATGGAACAGATCCATCAACAGGAGACACGGTATTGCACGAATTTGTGAAGAAAAAAGACATTGTTATGGTTAGATGGATTTTGAATCACGGTGGAGATCCATTCAAAAGAGACAAGAACGGGAAACTACCAATTGATCTGGTGAACTACAACAAAATGAGCACCAATCAAACCTCAAACAATGAAGTACCATCAAAAATTACAACCTCAGATATTCCAAGAAGTTCAGCTACAAACGTTGCCTTGAACCAGGAATTGAAAAAAGTTTTGCAACAAGCGGCTAGAGACCAAAGTGTCATTGACATTACCAACAACTTGCATGAACCTCCAACTTTTAAGGGATACTTGAGAAAGTGGACAAATTTTGCTCAAGGTTACAAGTTGAGATGGTTTGTTTTGGATTCGGAAGGTACTTTGTCGTACTACAAAGATCAAGACGATACTTCAAATGCTTGTAGAGGGTCTTTGAATATGTCCAACTGCTATTTGCATTTGGACTCTTCTGAAAAATTGAAATTTGAGATTGTTGGTGGAAGTGCAGGATCCATTAGATGGCATTTGAAAGGTAATCATCCAGTGGAAACAAACAGATGGGTTTGGGCTATCCAAGGTGCTATCAGATATGCAAAAGACAGAGACCTTGCGTTGAAACAGGGAACGTCAAATACAACATCAACAATAACTAACCAAACAAGCTCAGCTCAAACAAACAACAACAACAACAACAACAAGAATGCTTCTGGGCTTCAAAAGCAACCTGTGCATCCAAATCCGTCTGCAATGCATTCAGCTGGATCAAAACAGACTTCTCCAAATGCCTCGTTTACTCATTTGCCAAGAGCCACGACCTCCACTGCAGCTGGTTCAGCTCCGCACAAGCTAACAGTGGACTCTGTTACTACTTCTGCTGGAGGGGGCAATGCAAACCAGGGGAACGGACACAGCAGAGGTTCAAGTGCTATTACAAGTCCTAAAAGCAATTCAAATGAGTTTTACAAGAGCCATAAAAGAACAAACACCCAAAACTCTATTCAATCTGGATTAAACGAGAATTTGACAGAGGACGGTAAACAATATGTGGAAAAATTGAAATCTCTTGACGATGATGGTAGAAGATCAGTGACATCGCAAGAATCTTTTTCCAACTCTGCAGCTCTTCCTCAAATGCATTTGTCCAACAAACAAAACAACAGGCTACCATCTATTACTTTTTCTCAAAGTGCAGCAAACACTTCTGATGAAGGAGACGATGAAGACGGGGATTACGATGATGATGAAGAAGAAGGCGAAGACGCTTTGGAAACGAGAATTTTAGAAGAGAACTTTTATAGCGACAAAGGTCAAAAGAACAGCCAGTTTTTCACCAATGTGGGTCCTTACGCGGCAAAAATTTCGATGCTTGAAAGAAGTATTGCGATTGAATTGTCGTCTTTGAACGATTTGTTTGCGGCTGGTGATTTCGAAAACGATGAGTCTGTTGTTGATGCTGCTCAAAGATCTTTGAAAAACATGAGTGAGTCTTTCAAACATTTGAGACGTATTCAAGTGAAAAGGGACAAAAAATTGATCAAGATGCTACTGAAGCAAAAAGAAATCAACAACTTGTGGATCAAATCCGTGAAAGATTTGGAGATTGAACTAATGCAAAAACAAGACAAATTGGGGGCGCTGGCTGGAGAAAAAAAGAAGCTTGTTAAATTGTTGCACAAAAGCAAGACTGATGAATCTTGTAACGACAAAATGAAAAAAGAGATTATGCAATGGCAAAAGAGCTCTATTGACGATAGTGATGAAGATGATGACGAGTTTTTCGATGCCGAAGACGTCCAAAGTGCTCCTGAAGAAGAGTCCGAAGCAGAAGTTGATGATCATCCTGCTGCCACTAAGGGTGATGGTGGTGCTCCTCAAGATGACGCAAAAATTGACTATGGGTCAAAACTTGAAAGCGAAAAAACAACCTTAAAAGGGACTCCTTCAAACCTGGATCAACGCTCCACCATGGGCTCGACTTTGGCGGATAACACTCCTGCTACCGAAAACGGAAAAGGTGATAAGAACGG
>ERZ794936.949-NODE-949-length-10414-cov-33.705763_pt1 | contig 10414 bp, 4 predicted proteins | sample MGYA00511083_ERZ794936 | MGnify/ENA primary metagenome ERZ794936 (study PRJEB30137, sample SAMN04331409) | food metagenome | isolation source: Y2 must sample point D1 replicate A | place: Australia: South Australia | collected 2014 ... | reverse complement strand
TTTTTTTTTTTTTCAAATGTTTTTCAGTCTATGACCTTATCACCAAAAATAATCAAGACGTTGTTTCAAATCAAAATTTTTTTTTCGCTCAAAACCTTGACTAATGTATGAACTGGTTGCTGCGAGTGCTTTAAGTTGTTTTTGTTTTTATTTTATTTTATTTTTGGCTCAATTTTTCCCAGCTTTTTCTCAATGATTGATTCAACTTTATTTTTTATCCTAAAATTTTTAATCTATTAACAACAATGCAAAGAATGATTGAGTATTATATAAATTTTCCACACACCCACAATTGTATTAATTAAGACCAGTTGGTAAAAACTTTATTTATATCAGATCAATTTGAATTAATGTTTTGTATTCTTTAAAAATATCAGCTTTCAAAATAAAAACAAAAGTTCAAACGAAAGCTCAATACAAAAAAATAAAACAAGAATAAAAAACTGCAATCTAATTGAGGCGTATATGGTACACTAACACGTACACAAAACTTGATTGAATCAGGTCTTTTAATTCTATTTTTTCTCTCTCTCTCTCTCTCTCTCTCTCTCTCTCTCTCTCTCTTTTGTTTCTCTTCAATGAAAATGAAAAAGTTTACTCAATTAGGAAACTTAATTTATTCTGCTTTGTCCTTAAGAAAAGTCTCGTCTAGAGTGATAATAAAAAAACGTAGAGCACGTGACACTGAATATGATTGAAAATCAGTAAGGGAATAATGCTAATATCAATTCATCTGTAAAGGGTTTTGTCAATTACCAAGGGCGTTTGAATAAAATTGAATAAGAGCTTTTTGTTTAATTAGTCAACAAAAAAGCACTGATAGGTGGAAATAAACTAGCGGACAATTCATATAAGAGTCATTAAAGTTAGAGGTCAGACTACAGAGGTCAATACGTTTTACCACTTTTGCTAAGGATTTTTTTTCACAGTTTATTTCAACTTTCCGACATTTATGATAATGGGAGATAATCTTTCTGCTGAAAACAATGACACAAAGGAGAACACGGGGTACAAACGTGATAGTTATAATCATCGATCAGACCATTTAGATACTGGGTTTTCCGTTCCAAATACCTCCAACATTTACAAAAAAAATGCTTCCAATGCTTTAAAGCCGCCAATAGTGTTCAACAATACGAGCGGTAACATACCATCTTTGAAAAACGATGACGGTCACAATTTTGGAACGTACAAACCGGTAGTCAACAGAGACTACTCGAACAGCTCAAAAAGTTTTAGCATTCATCAAAATTCCAATACTGATAAAAATAACAGCACAGCCCCAAAATCGTATAGAGCTCATGAAATGGAAAACGGGGGTTTTGGGAATCCAAAAAATGAAAACACTAGTGCAAGTAGAAAAAACTTACTTGATTTATTGGGGTCGAAACCAAATACAGATAAAGTTCGCCAAGATGTTCATCTCAATCCATTGAGTGCCAATAGCAATTTTTTAAATCATGATGGTGCAATAAGGAGAGGCTCAACAAGTTCAAATTCGTACAAACGAAACACAGATTATTATGCACCTGTGAGCAACTTGGCAAGGTTGAAAAATTTGACCTCTACTTCAAAAGGTACCAAGTTTTCAGAAACGGTTTTCAGCCATAATGATCTTGGTCTAGTTCCTGAATCAATGGGTGCAACCAGTAGAAGTGACTCGAATTCTACAAATAACAGAGTTGCAACTCCAGTACCTCCAGTAAGCACTCCAGTTAATGAAAGTAATATCAAGCCTGCACTGAAAAAATCATTTAGTGGAGGAATAAGCACTCAGAAAAAATACAATATGAATTCACCACCAAATTTCCACAAAAGAAATATGAGCAACACATTTTCAGCTGCAGGCAGCCAAATGTCATTACCTCATGCGCATCCACACTTGCATTCATCAAATCATCCCAACAGTTCTTTAGCCGAAGAGAGCACCGGGAATTTCTCACAGCTAGGCCATTCAAATATATCTCAAGCACCATTGAGTTTCATTCCAAATCAAAGGGAAGATAGCTCTAAATTGGTACAGCAGTTTTATCATGATGACTCTGTTTATAACCATATGGACATCTTTGGGAGCAATCATAGTGATTCATCTTTGAAAAGAATCATTTCTCATACTGCAAACAATGATCCTTCAAATACTCGATCAACGACTTTGAATCCAGCATTTGGGAATTCATCGAGGTCAATGTCCAATAATCAGTGCGATTTTGAAGACGAAGAAGAATTCAAAATGATCAAACAAAGCAAATATTTAATGGACGTATACAGAGATGATTTGTTGATCCCATTTGTTTCTCAAACATTGGCATCTTTGAACTCAATATATGTTCAAAAACACGAAAATCACACAAAACACTATTTGTTACGGAAAGAAAAAGAAGAACCTAGTAATCATCGGCATCACAGCAGGTCCAACACTGTCGCTGCAAACAACCCGAATGGAGCAATCTCGTACGATTACACAAATACAACTGCGCTCAATGAAAAAGAGAAAACAAAACAAAACGATTCCAAAAAATTGAATACACATTCGGATAAAAATGGCAAATATAGCGTGCTTGTGGAGTGCTCTGTTGACGATGAATTGTACAAATTTAATAACGTTGTTTTGAAAAAATTGAGTGCATCCCTTCGGTCAGAGCGGTTGCATCTTTCCAAGTTTCATGATTTGTTCCAAGTGTTGCACATTGAATTCGAAAGAATTGTTGATGATTTGCAAGTTTTACACAAAAATTTAGTGTCGGGAGTGCGAGAACTGGAGTCCTTGAACCATAACAACATAGCTTATTACGAAAATACCATGTTACGGAAAATAGTGTCAAATAACGAAAAGTTGTACTACTTTAAAATAAAAACCACAAAAAATCTGGAAATACTAAAATCTTTGTATGCCAAAATACAAACATTGGAAAAATTTAACAAATTGTTTATTGAAATTGACAATTTTTACAACGACATGGGGCTTTTCCAAAGAATAAAATATCTTATGAAGCCTTACAACAAGTACTTCACCAGCCTGGGATTTTTGGTTGATTTAGCCGTTTTTGTTGTGATTCTCTTGTACTATTATAGAAGTTATATTATGTAGTTTTTTCAAAACTTGAAGCTACTCACACATGCAACTTGATTTTCCAACTATAACTTTGACACATTTTTGCAAGTGCATCTTTAAAAGAGCAATTTTTAATTTTGACGCGCCGAATTTAGTTGACCTTTTTTTTTTTTTTTTTTTTTTTTTTTTAGGAGCAATCAATGCTATCAAGCTTTTGGTACTTCTGATTGAAAAATCAAAGTTTGAAACCCAAACGCCGTGCAAGACACAGTCATTCAACAAGGAAATACACTTGCACACAACCATGCCCCCAAGTATTGCTTACGTGAAACTGAATAAGCAAACATCACTTACTTTGCGTGTATTTGTTAACAGAAAGGAGGTTTTGAATAATTTCAAAAAAACAACAACATCGGCAAACAATGATGAATTCGATATGAACAGTTTGAACGACATGCAGAAATCTGTGTTTGAAGCACCAGTGCTATCAAGCAATTCTATCATCAGGTTGAAGAAACCGCTGGTCAAGTTGTTTTTGAGCAATAAAGACTTGAATGATTTGGTCGAAAATATACGGAATGACCTTATACTGATACTGTATGAGTTTAGTGACGAATTGGTTGTGTCTCAAATTTTGAACAAAATGAAAATTGATTCTTCCATTGAGCTTTTCAAGGTCACACAGTTTGTTGTTTCCAAAAACAACTTGAAAATTAAAGATCAAAACGTCAACATTGATGGTTTGCCAGTGCATGGGAAAAATATTAAAAAAGTGGGCAAGCACAAGTACATTATCGACTTTGATGACAAGTGGGGTTGCGATATTGTGATCAGTGATATTAGATTACTGAGAAACTTCAAAAGGATTATGGATTTGAATAGATATACTTTGATGTCTAATACGGGCAGCGCAAATCCGGCAGGGAACAAAATCAGTCACGATATTGCCGATTTTGTTGGTCAACAACCACTCCAACCTGACACACAAGGTATTGACCAATTTGGAGAGTCAGGAAAAACACAACATTTGGACGCAGACAATGATGAAGCAGATGATGACGAGGAAAATGATTCTGCAAATGAGTATAGCTACATTCAAGGTACATCAAGCTCGTCGAACCTTATTTTAAGATCACTGAAAAGGGGGAAACCGAAAAAAAACAGTGAAGAGAATACCACACCACTGATTTTGCAAGAAGAAGAACATGATGGAGAAGGGAGCAATGGTTTGTCGGCGTTTGATAAAGAAGTTGAAACGCTTCAAAAACAAAATGCTGATGCAACTTCATTTGGCGATCAGGACCTTGATGTAAAATTCGAAGCCAGTTACAGCTACAAGCCTATTTCCAATTTGGGAAAGTGTATTGATATTTACGTTTTGAAAAGACCAAAGCACAGAAGGACTTAATGCGATTTCCTAATAGCATTCCTTGGAATCTGGGCTTTTGATGAGAAAAACTTTGACGATACAAGCAGCAAACGCATTATTCATTTACAAACTGAACAAATTGACTTTTATCACGTGATAGTTTTTGACTCCATGAGTCATGCGTTTTGCAATGCGAGAAAAAAAAAAAAAAAAAAAAAAAAAAATTAATAGATTAATAATCACAATTTGTCATTTCATCTAGATGAAGCCATCCAATGGAACTTTTCTGTTTATTCTCAAAACCTGCTGCTGATTGTTTCCAACATATACCTTTTTCAGTAAGAAAAGTGATTTGCCTAAAGAAAACAATCACTAACAGCCTTTTGAATAACAATGAGTGCAGCTGAACAAATTGCAAAGAGTGCGCGCAAAGCCGGAAACGTTTTGAAAACTGTTGATGATGAGCACAGGTCTTTGGTCTTGCAAAAAATTCACGATGCCTTGAAAGCAAACAAAGACTTGATAAAAGCGGCTAATGAACAAGATTTGAAAGTTGCTGCTGAAAACAATTTGGCATCGAGTTTGGTGAAAAGATTGGATCTTTTCAAAAGCGACAAGTTTGAAACCATGTTACAAGGTATCTTGGACGTTGCAAATCTTGAAGACCCTGTAGGGAAAGTTTTGATGGCTAGAGAGCTTGATGAAAATTTGACCTTGTACAAAGTCACCGCTCCTGTAGGGGTTATGTTGGTCATTTTTGAGTCAAGACCAGAAGTCATTGCTAACATCACTGCCTTGGCCATCAAATCTGGTAACGCAGCTATTTTGAAAGGTGGTAAAGAGTCTTTGGAAACTTTTAGAGAAATGTCCAAGATTATCAACACCTGTGTTCAAGAGAATTTTGCCACTACTGGTGTTCCAGTGGGTTCAGTTCAATTGATTGAAACAAGACAAGATGTCTCGGACTTGTTAAACCAAGATGATTATATAGATTTGGTTGTTCCTAGAGGATCTAATGCTTTGGTGAAAAACATCAAAAACAACACCAAAATCCCAGTTTTGGGTCATGCAGACGGTATTTGTTCTATCTATTGTGATTCCGAAGCAGACTTGGAAAAGGCCAAAAACATCACTGTTGATGCAAAAACAAACTACCCAGCTGGTTGTAACGCCATGGAAACCTTGCTAATAAACCCTAAATTGCACAACTGGTGGGACATTTTAGATAATTTGGTTGCAAACAATGTCATTCTTCACGTCACAAAAGATGTTAAAGCTGAGTACTTCAAGCATGCTTCCAATGAAAGTCAAAAAAAAGTTGTTGATGTGGATGAATCGAAAGACTTTGATGGTGAGTTTTTGTCATTTGACTGTGCTGTTAAGTTTGTTTATAATGTCTCCGAGGCGATTGAGCATATCAATGCTCACTCTTCAAAGCATACTGATTCCATCATTACTGAAAACAAAGAAACTGCTAATAAGTTTTTGAAGGGTATTGATTCTGCAGGTGTTTACTGGAACTGCTCCACAAGATTTGCCGATGGTTTCAGATATGGGTTTGGTACCGAAGTTGGTATTTCCACCAGTAAAATCCATGCCAGAGGCCCTGTTGGTTTGGACGGCTTGGTTACTTACCAATACCAAATGATTGGGAACGGACAAATTGCTGGTGACTACTTGGGAGCAGGAGGCCAAAGGGCATTTGTTCATAAAAATATTGATATCAAATCTTTGTGAGCTTACACGAAACAGATAGACCATGATAAACATACAATGCAACGAAAATGCTCTCGACTATTATACAATTTATATATTACAACTACATATCTCTGAACGGATTTGCTGATGCATCCAACAATTCACCATGCTCACCCCTCTTTTGAGTTGTGTCATACATTCTCATAATTTTTTCTTGCCCACCTTCTTCGGACTGGGAAAATGCAAATCCTCTTTGCTTTTTCATTCTCTGAACTTGTCTAACTCTTCTGATGGCTTTTTGGAATTGTTCAACTCTGGGTCTGTTGTCAGTGATTTTGTACTTTTGCATTTCTTGAACAATGTGATATGTAGCCGGATTGTAATTTCTTTTGTAGTATTTCCAAAGAATGTCTCTTAGCAAAGAAAACATAGGCACAACAATACACATCAGCCAGAAAGTCGCTGACCTGTAACAATGGGAAATAGTTCCCCTCAATTCGTATGAAATGTCCCAATGAGGTAAAATCGCTGCATAGATAGGATAGAAAACTAACCAAAATAATAAAGAGCCCGGGATAGCAAAAAAAGTAAATTTGGTCCATTGGTTTGTAATCAAAGCAGCTTTCCCAAGAACGGTGATAATACTGGAAGTATAAACAGCAACACCCCATGTCCAGTGGTCAACAGTTTCACCATGCATGTTCAAGGAATTGCCGTACTTGTAGAATAAAATAGAGCAAATGAATGTTATAGCGGAGTGATAAAACCCATTGATGATCCAACCCCAAAAAATGGTGACGTTGAAAAACTGGCCCTTTTGACCCAGTGTGTACAACTGTGGATAGCGCTCTAACAAACGACTACTGACAAACTGGTCAAAAACACCTAAAACAAATGGAGGTAAAACTGTAAAAAAAACGTTGTAATACGTCATAATCCAAGATTCCATAATGGATTGCCCAGAAAAAACGTTTGCAAAAACGTACCAGAACTGGGTCATGTAAAGCGCAATGTTTTTGTAAAATGAATACAAAATTGCTTGAGATATTCTTTGATAAGACCAGGATCCATGAACGAGCAACAGACGTTTCAAGTAGTGAAACTGGGCAATGGCAAAATCAGCTGAACGAGCAGCTTGCATACCTTCCATACCACTAATCCCAATTCCCACATGTGCGGCTTGGATCATGCTGACATCATTAGCCCCATCACCGATTGCCAACAAAATGTCCTTGGTTTTCCGCTTAGCCATTTTAACAACCAAAGCTTTTTGCAAAGGAGAAACCCTACAGCAAATCACCGCTTTGCACATTTTACCCAACTGCATCAAGTAATCTTCCAAATCAGGTTCGAGAGCAAAGCTTAATGATTTCCCGTCAATGACTAGTGCTAAATTCTCCAAATCGCTTGAGGAAATATTGTGCTCCTTAAAAGCTTGAAACTTTTCAATAAAGTTTTTCCGGGTTTCCTCTTTGGTTTCCTCATTGACAATCAAAAGGTTCATATCCTCGCTCAACAATCTACAACTCATACCAATATTAATAGCGGTTTCTTGTTTATCACCAGTCAAAACCCAGATCTTTATTCCAGCTTCTTGTAAAGTTTGGATTGTTTCTGGAACTCCTTCTTGCAATTTATCTTCAATGGCAGTAGCACCAAGTAAGATCAAGTTTTGTTCAATAATCTCGGCTTGTGCATCCATCTTTTCTCCTCTGTTGTCCAAGGTTGTTGCAGCTTCTTGATAAGCAGTATTCCACATTTGATATTCTTCTTCTGAAATGTCTCTATAAGCAATGCATAAAGTTCTCAACCCTTCTGAAGCATATTCCTCTAATTGTCTCGTTGTGGCTTCAACATGCTCCATACCATCTTCGCCTAGTCTTTCCAAAATAACGGTATCTGCACCTTTACACAGAATTTTGATAGACCCATCAGGAAACCTGAAAATAGCACTCATTCTTTTTCTTGTTGAGTTAAACTCACAAACATTCAAAAGTTTATACTCAAGTTCTTCGCCAGAAGATTCAACCAAAATGCGCACAGAAGTAGGCTTTCTGATAAGAAATTTGTAACCCAACTTAGCAGCACCTTCGACCAAGGCCCCTTCATCAGGAGACGACGCTTGATATTTGATTGTTCCATCGTCGCGGAATTCTGGAATAACCGTGTGACAGATAGAGAGCAGAGTTAAAAATTGATTGATTACTGCTGAGTCGTCATCAAAAGTGTCTGCTAATTTTTTGAACATATCTTCAAATGATCTGTATCCGACTTCTACACCATCTTCCATGGTTGCCTTTTTGTCTTGAGGAACTTTTTCAATATAGCATTTGCCAGCAATAGAACAAGATTTAAACTCCATAACATTTCTGGTTAAAGTTCCTGTTTTGTCGCTGAAAATGTATTTGATCTGGCCCAATTCTTCGACTAAGGACGACGTTCTGACAATGGTAGGCGTATCTGTTTCTTCGGAGTATAGCTCAAGGTCAGAAGATATCATCCATGCTTGATAATATTTGATCATTTCCAATGTAACAAACATAGAGATTGGCACCAAATTTGAGTACAAAATCCAAAAAGTTAATATGTTTTTGAAAAATAACCCAACCTTATTGACTCTGTCTAGGTATAAGTATTCCAGATTTTTTGACTGGGCGGTCATTTGAATAATATTCCCCAAAGACGAAATAAAAGAAAATAAGATAAGCAGCCCAAAAAGCATGATGATTTGAACATTGATGATTCTTTCAACTTTAGTTCTTTTGATCGGTGTTGCTGTTGCATTTCTCATTAATTTAGTTTCATGCCCAGTATTAACTACAAATCCATAAACCCAAGAAGTGTTTCTGACTGTTGCCCCTCTCAAAACCAACTGTTCAGGAGACATAGGAAACGATTTCCCGTTCAAAGTCATGGTAGCCTCGTAAGTATACAAACTAGAATTGGGGGCTTCCGAAACAAGCTGTCCTGACATCTGAGCAAGCTGCTGCACATCAAAAAACTTACTAGTTTCAGGTCTTGCTTGCTTGATCTTCAAGTTGGTTTCACCATCCAAATTAGCAGTTTCAACGTAGCACAAACCTTCGGGCTCGGACGATGAAATCAAAACAATATCAGACGGAACAGCCTCCTCTGAAGTAAGTTTTATAATGTCTCCCACTTTGATGTCAATCCATTTTTTTAGAGTAAATCCTTTAAGCATTGGATCAAAAACTTCGACAGGAGAATAGTTTAGCTCTTTATCAGAGTTTGCTCTTTTTATATCTTCCACGCATTCTTTGATAGCAGAAATGAACAACACAACAGTCAAAGTCCCAATAGTCGTGTACCTGTTTGTAGGTGTCACATCTGGAACTTGTTGAATGATAGCTGTAAATAAAAAAAATAAATTCGCATATTTGGAAAACTCTTGGAACAAAAATTTAGGCAAAAAGGTGGCAAAGTTGTATTTTGTTGTAGAGACATAATTGTCTTTGAAATGAGAATTGGAGTGAGCGTCATTAATCAGTATGGTTCTAGGCTCCAGTGAGATATTTTCACCATCGCCCCGTCCTAGTAGATATTTTTCAAAAAGTGCTTTTATGTCATATTGCTTAGTGGAATTAAGAAAACTGTCATTGGCAGCAGAGCCAATATTTGAGTAGGTATGCATTTCATATGCGTTGTCAGAAGCAGTTACTGCTGTTTTTTTTCCAAACAATCTTTTGAAAAATCCGTTTTTTTGCGCTTTATGCAATGGCTCGTCACCAACTTGACTTGACCCAGTTTGAGGATACGTGTTTCTATCAGCAAAGGGATCTCCGTAGTCATTCTCGATGCTGATATCGTCCAAGTCTAGGGTTTCCATTGGAAATTCGCGATTCGAACTTGGGGACGCGTTTGTCTCTCCTTTATCAGCGTCATTTTCGAGAAAATCCAAATCAAACAAAGAGTTATCCTTTTGTTTTGCACTCATTTCTTTTCCTTATGCTGTAGCAATTTGGAGTTTATGATACCGTCACGATTAAATGTGTATTCAAATATCAAATCCTAATTGTGGTTGATGCAATTTTCAAGTTTTCGAGCGTATTTGATTTTGGTTTGTAGCTCTTTGTTTTTTCCGTAAAGTAGGACCATCAAAATGATCTATCTCTTAATCTGGTAATAAACACTTAAAACCACTCATAGCTAAAAACAGATCCAAAAATAGCGTTTCGACGTTTTTGGCGTCGCCATCACAAAAAGGTGTCACACGCGGAAAGTTTGTTCGGATCAACATTTCCATATGTATTTTTAAAGAAACAGCGTGCAATGTA
>ERZ794936.948-NODE-948-length-10418-cov-7.185371_pt1 | contig 10418 bp, 4 predicted proteins | sample MGYA00511083_ERZ794936 | MGnify/ENA primary metagenome ERZ794936 (study PRJEB30137, sample SAMN04331409) | food metagenome | isolation source: Y2 must sample point D1 replicate A | place: Australia: South Australia | collected 2014 ... | reverse complement strand
GTAGTAATGACTATCTCCGTAAGTAATGAGGATCAACTTCTGAGTTTTGTTATCTGCTATTATTAAGCCAGAAACTATTCTGTATCCAAAGATCTAATTTTTATAATTTCTGATATATTTCTTATTTTATTAGCATTAATTTTTTTTGATGGTTACTTTAAATGACTTAAAACATCTTACTTGGGTTTTTTTTCAAACATGAAACAAATTTTTCTTAAGTTTGGACTAATACAATAATGGCACATACTTGTGTTATTTCGAAGTTATTATTTTAAAACTTATTGATTAAACACAAATAAGCTTTGCATCTTCGTTCTTTTTCTTTTTTTTTTTTAATGTGTTAGATAGGCATGCTCAACTTGTCAAGTTTTTTGTTAATATGCAAAATTGTCATAAATTTTTGTTTTAAAATTAACGATGTATATCGAGCTGATTCCATTTTTTGTACCTATTCAAACCTAATCTCTAACAAAAAAAAAAAAAAATCTTACTAAAGCTTGTAGTGAAAAACTATTAATTAAAATTAAATGATAATTCTTATCAAGATATACTATATATGTGTAAAAGCAATTATTTCTTTTCATCTTTTTTATCTTTACTAGAGTCTTTTTCATCAGAAACTCTATTAGCTTTCTTAGGAACTCTAGCCCACCAGTATAAGAACATGGCCATGACATAGTTGAAAGCAATATAAGCTATAAAGATACCCAAGTTTCTCCATCTTCTAGAATATTTGGAGCTGACAGTTGTTAAGAAAGCATTGGTAGTGGATATTTGACACATTTTACATTCACTAGTAGCATTCTTATCAAGAATGTACCCAGTACCAACTTTCTCAATGTAAGGAGACAAATATTCTCCACAAGTCATGCCAGCAGGTAGTTGAACATCTGTGTATTCGTATTGAGAACACTCAACTTTATTATCAGATAAACCAATAGATAAAGCACCATCAACAAAGTATGTCAAAGGAGATACTCTGTACATAAATTTCCAGAATCCTGGTAGTTTACCTGGGCCAACAAAGACACCATTGAATGACAAAGCCATAGTAAACATTAAATTGGCTAAGTGACCACCAGCTTGTGGATCTTCAAATGGAGCAGCAACCATAAGAGCAGTAGAACCAATCCAAGTAAAGAAAATAAGGGAATAGAAGAAGAATAAACCAGATTTTTCTACCAACTGACCAGAATAAGATGCGTTACTAGCAAAACCAATTGGGTAGTAGAAACAGAAGAAACCTAGAATAGCACATAAAATGTTAGGGAATATTTCAGCTAACATTTGACCAATTAAGAAAGCGTACCAAGAGAAAGTTCTTGAAGGTCTCTCTCTAGCTTCATATAAGTCTCTTTGTTGTGTAAAGATTGGTAAGTATTGTTGCAAGAATGGATTAAAAATAACAACAAACATGAAAATAGCCAACATTTGATTTTTCAAACCTTGTAGAGTGTGATTTGCTTTGAAAAAGGTGAAACCAATGAAAAGCTCAGAAGCACCAGTAACAAAAAACTTGGCCCATAAGTAGATTGGAGTTCTCCAGTATTGTTGAACAACTCTTTTGTAAACGTAGAACAATTGGACAGGGAAAGAAGCAGCAAAAGCGGAAGTATCATCAGCGTTGGAAATAACAATATTAGGCAATTCTCTCTCCATTTCATCCAAAGTAGCGTGAACTTGTTTGTATTCGTCAGAAGACTTCCAAGCTTCATGATAGTCTCTAGCTTGGACGATGTCTAACATCCATTCAGCAGGATTGGCATTTGGAGGACACTTTGGAGCACCTTTACTTTCAAAGTAATCAATCATGGTCTTACAACCCTCACCTAGGTCACCAAAGTAGGCTGTTTTACCACCCTTTTGTAAAAATAATAATCTATCAAATTGGTCAATTAACATAGCAGAAGGTTGATGGATTGTACACAAAATAGCTTGTCCATGGTTGGCTAGCTTTCTCATTAATTGACAAATAGACCAAGCAGTTTGAGAGTCTAAACCGGAAGTAGGCTCATCTAAGAACATTAGCAATTTTGGTTTAGCAGCTAGTTCAACACCAATAGTTAATCTCTTTCTTTGCTCAACATTTAAACCTTCACCCATAACACCAACAACTGCATCAGCATACCTTTGCATATCTAGAATCTTGATAACAGATTCAACATAAGCATCCTTTTCTTCCTTGGAAACAGAAGCAGGTTGTCTTAAGTATGCAGAGAATTTTAATGATTCTCTTACAGTAGCGGTAGCCAAGTGTAAATCTTGTTGTTGACAATAACCAATAGATCTTGGGAACCCTTCATCTCTTAAACGACCATTAACCAATATATCACCAGTGATAACACCCATAGTAACTCTAGAGGCCAAACAATCCATTAAAGTAGTCTTACCAGCACCAGAGGAACCCATCAAAGCAGTAATGGAATTCTTAGCAACCCAACCATCAACATTGTTCAAAATTCTTCTAGTTTCACCTTTAATTTGAACATCATAACACAAGTCTCTCCAGTGAAGAGTAGCTTCAGATTCACTTAAACCAACATCATCGTAGCTATCTTGAGATTCATCGTAATCATCAGAAACCAGTTTCTTATCAGTATAAGATTCATCAGAAGCAGAAGCAGATTCTAAATCATGTGTGGATTTGGACATTTTTTTGATCTTTCTAACAACAGCTTGAGGGAAGACGATGATTTCACCCTTTTGCTTGGCAGATTCATTATATTCGGTAAATGTTAAGTAAACACCAAAGAAGAAAATAGCGTAGGCCAAAACCACACCAAAACCTCTCCACTTGTGACTATGTTCGTATCCATAAGATAATTTCAAGAACAAATCACCACTAACAATATCGGAACCAGGAACGGCACCAACAACAGAACAGGTTTTATAGGCAGAATCAAAATCAGAGTAACCAGGACCACTTGGAATGTAAGATGAACAAGGGTATTCGACACCATGGAATTCATTGATCATCAAGGATTCAAAACCATATTGAATAGGATTTATCCAATAGATCCACTTGGACCAACCCAGCATACTTGTTTTTGGAATAGCAAAACCTGCGTACATGGAAATACCCAATAAGATAACAGAGGCAGGAACCATTGCTCCAGGGAAAGACTTGGTAGCAGAACCAATAAATCTGAAAATGTGAGACATCGCTAGTAAACAAACAAAATTCATCAACAAGTAGAAGAAAAAAGCTCCGGCATCTCTTTTCAAATTAGTCATCCAGTAATAAAACATGTTGAAAGCAATAGCAGTAATAATTTTGGCAGGCATTTCAGATAAAATGGAAGAAACGGCTTCAGCAGAAGGATGGTACATGGCCAAATTCTTTTGCTTTTCAATAATAGGTCTAGCTTCATATAAAGTCATGATTTCCAATAAAGAAGAAAAAGAATTGAATAAAACAGCGTAGAAAAGAGTACCACCTCTGTAAAAGAAAGTAGAAGTGTTTGTGTAATACATCACCTTGTAGAACATAGAAGCTATGATCAAAGCCATAAAAGAATTACCAAGGACTTGGAACATCGATAAACCTATGTCGTTTTTAATTCTAGTGAAATTTCTTTGTAATAAGTACTTGACTTGCAATTGGAAGGTCAATAAGTAAGAAGAAGAAGGTCTGGCTCTCTTAGCTTGGGAAGCTGTATGAGCTTGGTGGAATTGATCTTTCAAAGAAGAATCAATATGGCTTAAATAGTAATCAATTTCAGATTTTAATTCTTGGCATTCTTCAGAAGCGTTCCAGTATTCGTACATTTCCAAAGAAGTTTCAGGAATTTTAATACCCTTTTCCATCATTTCAGTGTTTTTGATTCTTTCAGTAGGAGAAGTAACAGCAGTTAAGAAATCAGCGGTGGTTTGTCTTTCAGGACAAACATAACCCATTTTGATGAAATAATCTTTTGCCTTGTTACTAGGACCGTTGTATAATTGGTAACCTTCATCTAAAACTATAACGTTGTCAAATAAGTCATAAGCATCTTGAGAACATTGGTAAATAGCAACAACTGAAGTAGTATCTGAAGCTTTGGATTGAGTTTTTAACGACTTTATGAAAGATAAAGTAGAAGCAGAATCCAAACCTCTGGTTGAGTTATCATAACAAACAATCTTACCATTGACTAAAGAAATTTCACAAATAGATACTCTTTTTCTTTCACCACCGGAAACACCTCTAACTAATTCGTTACCAACTTTAGTGTTCTTGGTGTGAGATAAACCATACATGGCCATGGTAGCTTCAGCCATATGTTTAGAGAATTCTTCTCTAGATAATCCTTTAATTCTGTTTTTAGGAGTAGTTAACAAAGCAACATTATTTAAAGTTTCAAAAACGGTTAAATGTGGGAAATGGATATCAACTTCACCTTGGTAAACAACATCACCTCTGTAATTATTTTCAATTTCCTTTGGAGTAATACCATCATAAGAAATAACAGAATCTTTAGTGACTTCAAAACCAAAAGTAGAGGAAGATAATGTCTTTAATAAAGTAGAGCAACCAGAACCAGGTTTACCTAAGACAACATTTAAACTACCAGGTTTCAAAATACCATCCATAGGTTTCAAAATGGTGAATTTGTCTGAAGGTCTAGCTTTTCTTACCTTTCTGTATATATCTTCAATAGATTTTTGAAAAACATTCAAAACAGTAGGTTGGTAAACAACATCAGATGAATCACCAAAAGCAGATAAATTTTTGTATGCCATTCCCAAAGAAATGTTCTTGTAGTAATCAGGATCAGCGGATCTCAATCTGTTTAAATTTCTCATCCAAGCATGGGCATCGAATTCTTCAGAGTTAGGGTCAATTTTTGCGTTGTAGCTTTCTACACCTTCTGGACCATCAACAGGTACACCATAAATTTCGTTGTCATTAGAGCTCGAGGCTAAAGACATATGTGTGAAGGTTCTGGCCAATGATTGCACAGAATTGGTGTCTGGGACACCGGTGTAAGGATCTTTGGTACCACCAGATGCCTCGACATGTTTGGCGTTGAAAGATTCAACTTCAGAGTTATCAGACATGTTATATTAGAGGTATTAAGTATTGGGGATTATATTAAACCTTTTTTAAAAGAAAAAAATTGAACCGATATAAAGTCATCAGTTATAATTTAAATGAAAAAGCAATGACCTTTGCTTTATATACAATTACCTATTCGTCCTTTGATGAGAGATAAAATTTAAAATAATTGTGTGAGTTGTAAAAAAAAAAAACAAATCCTCGGAGGTCATTAAATTCTTAGCCATCCAAGGCGAAATACCAATTATTTCTACTGTTTTTTTTTGACAGTGGCGTTTTTGTTATGTCCGCTATATTATTGATGATTTTTTTTTTAAACCCGTTCGGAGCACGTTAAATGGACGATGATGCAACTCGCTTCCGCCTGTGAAATACAGCTTCGTAAAACCCGAAGCACGCACAGCATTAAGCAGGAGAAAATAACGGGTCCGAGTTTTTTCATTGGTTCTTACGTAATCCAAGCCATCTATCTATACGAGAATATTTGGATACCTAAAAAATATGACTGTTTGCAAGTTAGGAGATAAAAGGCAAGGCGGGTAAAACATCAAATGACCTCCCATGGACTATTTTATATATGATAAAAGCCACTTAGGAGATAAAGAGTATGATTAATAGGCAAATGTATATCGTTTATGTGTATTAATCTATATATAGTTCATATATTTGTTTTATCATTATTATTATTATTATTTTAAGGTCATTGAAGCAGCTTAGAAGAATTTCTTGAAACCCTTCTTTTCATCATGCTTCAAGGCTTCGGAATCATAAGATTCATCTCTCTTAGAGGCAGGAACCCAAGAGGCAGACTTCCATGGCAAGACACCGTCTAACCACATTTCGTTTACTTCTTCTAAAGTTAAACCCTTGGTTTCTGGAATGGTAAAGAAGACGTAGAAGAAGGCAAAGATCATACATCCCATGAAGACGTAACCGTAAGAAAAGTGGATGGCAGAGGTGATGAATGGAGTGAAGAAGGAAATCAAAAAGCCCCATAACCAATTGGAACCAACAGCTATAGCCATACATTTGTTCTTGACTCTTAATGGGTAGGATTCAGCACAAATAACGTAAGCTAATGGAGCCCAGGTGTTAGCGAAACAGAAGATGTAGAAACAGGTGAAAACAATCATACAGTTACCAGCACCCTTGGAAGTCTTAGCATCAGCAGAGTAACCACCAATGTATAATTTCTTGACACCAACGGAAGCAAAGACAACGTAACAACAAACCATTAAAACGGCACCGGCTAATAGCAATTGTCTTCTACCGAATCTGTTAACAAAGAATAGAGAGACTAATGTAGAGAAGAAGTTAACAACACCGATAACGATGGAGGTTTGGAAAGAATCCTTTAAACCAACAGCAGCAAAGACAATTGTACCGTAGTAGAAGAAGTAGTTATCACCAGTTAATTGTTGTAGAGATTGAATCATTACACCCATGATTAATCTTTGAAGAACCTTGGTCTTGGTAGAGAATAATTCCTTGATGGAAGCTTCACCGGCTAATCTTTCGGCTTCAACAGCAGCTAAGATGGCATCAAATTCAGCAATGACAATGGCGTCATCTTCGGAGGCTTTGTTTAAGTGAGCAATGGATTTCTTACCTTCTTCTAATCTGTCTTTTTGGATCAAGTATCTAGCAGATTCAGGAACAAAGGTAATACCAGCAATCATTAATAAGGCCCAGGCAAAACATAAACCAACAGCAACTCTCCATTGAGCAGTGCTGTTATCGGAGTATTGCTTGGTACCATAGTTACAACAGTAACCCATGAAGATACCTAAGGTAATCATTAATTGGTAGAAAGTAACACAAATAGATCTTAAGTTGGCTGGAGCAGTTTCGGCTAAGAAAGTAGGACAAATAACAGCAATGGCACCGAAACCCAAACCGGCAATTAATCTACCAATGAAGTATTGAACCCAAACGTGGGTGTGTGGTTGACAACAAATTTGAATTAAAATACCAACCATGTAAATACAGGTAACAATGGTTAAACCCATTTTTCTACCAAATCTATCAGATAAACCACCTAAGGCTAAACCACCAATGGCACAACCGACATTGAAAATGGAAACCATCAAACCAGTTCTAGCATTGGTAAAGTAAAATTCTTTTCTACCTTTGTGGTAGGAACCAAATCTCTTTCTGAAGTTACCCATGTTGAAGAAACCACCAATGGTACCGGTATCGAAACCGAAAATGAAACCACCAAAGGAAATCAATAAACACAAGAAAACAACACCGGTGAATTGACTAAAGCCCTTGGAGTTTAAAGAATCCTGAAGCACCTTTAATTCGGCGTCATCGTATTTATGTTCTTTATCTAGAGCTTGGTCTAATTCATCGTTTTTAATTTCGGCAATAGAGTTTTCGTTGGATGGAGTGGAAATAGGAGAATCTAAGTGTTCAGATGCTACTGGAGCACCGACTTCTGGAGTAATTGAACCAGACATATTTATATTATATTATTGTATGGTTTTTATTTTATATTTCATATTATTTCTACCTAATTTAAACTTTGAAATTAAAGAATATCCTTAACATCATTTCAATCTCTCCTTTAAATACTTTGAATATTGAAACCATCACCGTTTAATTTTGCGGTGAAAACACACTAGAAAAACAAAAATAACAGACTTTTTCTAGCTGAAAAAAAAAGTATCGTGAATTTTCCCGCAAGACAGAAATGTCCAGTGCAAAACCCTCTTGAAATAATATCAGTGGGTGGTAAAGCTATTGTTTTTTTCCGAAAACCATACTTTTTGAGAGGGAAATACATAGCAAAAACTTTTCACTCTTTTTTTTTGTTTGTGGGGTTATTTCCCATTCAGGTAATTCATGAAAAAAATTTCTTTTTTTTCTCCGCTTATATCATGCTATTATGTTGTCAACAATTTTTTTTCATTGCAATCCCCATCAAAAAAAAAAAAAAAATGTAGAAAAATATTCCCCACAGAAACAGGTGCTAAAATTTTTTGGTGTTGTGTTTTTTTGCCGTGGGGAAAAGAAAAAAAATCATGTGAGAACCTTTGGTATGAATCGGATTACGATTCATATTTCTCGGCGGATATTGGAAAATGTCTCACCATAATTTAAAGCTCTCAGTTATGAATATTCTACTTGTGCATTATGTGGTAAAATTAGTAATATGATATTTACTATTTCTCGGATATATGTTTCTGAGTCTTCGGGTTTAATCAATCAGTTACTTGTTTTCATCGACTTTTTAAAAAAAAAAAGACTAAGAAAAAATTGTTAAAATGTAATAATGAACATCTACATTTTAAAACTTAAATGTGATAGACGTTTCTTCCTTATATATGACCACTAAATGCAAATCTAAATGACTTTTCATCCCTCTATCAAAAACTAATAAAATTCCTAATAAACAGGGTAAAACCCCTTTTTGACGATAAAATAGGAGATAATCCGTGGGGTAAAGTTGTTAGTTTTTTTTTTTTCTTGTAAAAAACCCTTTAAAAAATATTAAGGGTTTGTTTTTCCTTGGTTTAGATTATAATCTGGGCTAATGATAATATAAAAGGGATTTTAAGTTTTTCCGGATAATTTAGGATATACATAAATGTTTAAAAAAAAAGAAAAGACGTTAAGTTTATATATTCAAACAGGTGCATTGAAAAGAGTGAATACGATGTACTCCCATTAATAGTTTATAATATTGTTATAATTAGTATTTTATGAGTTCAAAATAGAATTTTTAAAAACAGTATATTATATTTTATTAACTCAGTATGCAGAAACTTACTTCTAATGTATATACAAATGTTTCATTACTTCAATAAGCTGAAACATGTTGTCCTGTTATATATATATATTCTTCTTTGGGTTTTTATAAAAAGAGTACTCAAGTTCATTAATGTGAATATTGAATACAAACGCTCACAAACATCTATAAACACATAACAGAAACATTCGAAACTTCATTTCTGCTTACTATTATTATTTTAACTTATAAAACTCAAGAATTAATCTTTGGTCTTGAGTTTACTCAGTCTCAAACATCATCTAATGCCGCAGTTACTAGTCAAAGTTCAAGCTTGTGACTTATGTGCTAGATTGATAAAAGCTTTACACGTGACCTTGTACTAAACACGGGCATTCTTGTCCAAAATATCTCGTTTTGTTTATTTATTTATTTTTTTATTTATAAAGACAAACCCCAAGTGCTCCTTATTACCACAACCAAAAGAAACATCTTTAACAACACAGTTCTAATGGGTAAAACTAACAAAATGAATGTATCGCAGTTTGTACAATACATAAATAAAACTGTTTTTAAGTCTTTAGAAGAAGATCTGCCTTCGGAATACCCAATTTTGGCAAAATACAAACAAATCAGATTCATGAGAAAATTAATGTCTTCAACTGTTGATGTAAAAGGATGCATGAATACACCATTGGTTATAAATTACAAATACAAAATAATACCATCAATACAAGATCTAAAGCTTCAAGTATTAATCAGTTTGATGTTGTCCCCGCAAACTAAAGATGAAATGACATTTGATGCATTTGAAAATATGTTTATAGACTCTCTGAAATTTGATAAAAAAGGTGTACGAAAGGGTATTTCTATTGAATATTTAAAACAAAAAAAAACTGATGAAATTGATGAACTAATTAAAAAAGTTGGGTTTCACAAACGGAAAGCTCAGAATATCAAAGATTTGAGTGAGCTAACAGAAGTTCCAGAAAAATATGAAGAAGTTCTCGATATTAAAGGTGTTGGCCCAAAAATTGGCTTATTGTACATGCAAAATGGTGTTGGTGAAAACATGGGAATTGGTGTTGATACCCACGTCAATAGATTTGCCAGTAAGTTTGAATGGATCAAAAACGATAAAGGTAGAAAGCCTTTGAAAAATGCCGAACATACCAGAGAATTGTTGGAAGCTAGTATAGAAAAAAAGTTTTGGGCTGAAATCAATTTGATATTAGTGGGGTTTGGTCAAAATATATGTACTTCAACACAAAGACCCAAGTGTGATGTTTGTCTAGTTAGCAAATGTAAAGACAGAAGAGTAGAAATTGACGAAACATTGAAGAATGGCATAGTTAAGGACATTGAAGACTTGGACATAAGTTATCTAAGCAAGGAAAATGCAGATAAAAACTACAGAAAAATATTGGCATGGAAAGTGCTTGTGCAGGAGAGATACGGAATTGAGATGAGATTTGGTGATGAGGATTTGCTAGGTGATTGGGATCAAAAATTCGACCAACTAAGTAAAGAGCTGTATGGGTATGGATTGTTAGAAGAAAAGGATGCAAATGAACCCAAATTTAAAAAAGTAAAGATAGAAGTCAAACAAGAAATTATTTAATGTTCTTTAAATCAATAAGATTACAT
>ERZ794936.947-NODE-947-length-10419-cov-34.043902_pt1 | contig 10419 bp, 5 predicted proteins | sample MGYA00511083_ERZ794936 | MGnify/ENA primary metagenome ERZ794936 (study PRJEB30137, sample SAMN04331409) | food metagenome | isolation source: Y2 must sample point D1 replicate A | place: Australia: South Australia | collected 2014 ... | reverse complement strand
CAATGACCCTAGAAACTCTGGATACTCTTCAATGAACGCAAACGATTTAGATGAATCTTATTACAACGATGACACTGATGACAGATTATTTTTACAAGACAGTAGATACAGCAACCAAGCCAATGTGTACTCTGACGAGTATGTGAGATCATCAAGGGGAAACAACAATTTCAATGATTCTAAAACACGACCAGGGATGAATATGAGAGGCGAAAAAAAAAGATTTAATTCTTTTGGGAACTCTGATCAGAATCTGAATCATTACGACACAGACAGTGGCAGAAACGTTTTCAACAGAAATGACAGAAATAAGAACAACACAGGCCGGATAAACATTGAATACGGTGATAAAAAACACTTTAAAAATGATGAAAAACACCATGACGACATGAATGAGGACTACATGCCTCCACCAACATTGCCGCCTAGACGGTCCACCACCAGCACGAGTACTTCAAATGCAACTGCTACTGCGGAGGGCACCACGCCTATCAAATCGAACGAAGCTACAATTGATACACCATTTAACGACAACAAGAAATTCAAAACTCCTGCCAAAATGGAACAAGAAAAGAGAGCTGGTGTAGTTCAGTTGAACGAATTTGATGCTGCTGATGATGACGATGGTGAAACCGATTTGAAGAACACACCGCTTAGTGACTCAAATTCGACCCGGCAAAAACCTTCATTGAGTTCGTTAAGAGTTGTTGATCCTGAGGGAGCCTCTACTATTCCTTGGAACAATGCCAATCGTCTTGGTGGAAGTTTTAGTGGTGGTCGTGATGACAAATATTCTGACTTGATGAACGTCAACACACCAACTAAAGGGAAAGAAACACCTTCGGTTGCCAAAGTGTCTAAAAATGCACAAGATGAAGATGACTTGGATTTTAGTGATTGATGGGATTGTTTGATGATACTGTTTGATGATACTGATTGATGAGACTGGATCATCAGTTTTAAGTTTTTTCATGCACAGTATATATAATAAAAAGAAATCTTACAAAGTTTTTTTCAAGTAATGTTTAAGTATTCCCTTATTCAAAATAATCAGATGCTAAATTTTTTTCTCTTCCAATGTATGCAAATAAAAAAATTATTGCATTACTTATATTGCAGATAATGTAGATAAGATTGTTTTTGATAAAAAAGCTCATCATTTTTTTTATTGAATAAGTGATCAGGTTTCAAGTAAAGAAACAGTGACTACGCTAACCACGGAATGGACTCATTCATTGGAGTGCGTAACACTACACCGTCTGTCTACTGCACGGGATGTAGTTTTGGATTCTGTTTCCTCTTTGTAAGTAATAATCGAGTTTGTGTGTTCACATGTGTTAGACACGCTTAATTTAGTGAACAAGAGGAATTGGCTCACATAGCTTACAAAAACTCGTTGCTGAATTTAAATCAATGCCGTTTTAGCGGAAAATATTTCAAAACAATACCAAAAGAGGGCAAATTTTTGAGTTTTTTTCACGAAATTCATTAAAAAAAACAATATCACCTTGCATGTCACCTAGTACGTAAGCCCAGGGCTCATTCCTAATTGAGTTATGCCGAGTGGTATATGCCGAGTGTAATGAATGAAAAAATGCAGTCCTGCGTGTTTTGTATACTGCGTTTCGCCTCTTTGTCGGTATAGCGAGGTTTCTTTATGTATGATATTACTACTCTAATTGCCTATTTTGGCCATCAAAAAATAATTAATTGTTCTTTTTAATGTTTAGTCATTATTGAAGAGGCATTTATGTTCGAGTTTGTTTTCCAAAAAAAAAAAAAAAAAAAAAGTATTTCTTTTTTCGGCTCAGGGATATTATGTTTTAGTTTTCAGTTTTCATTTTTCCTGTCATGATAGGTTCGACCTTCTGAGTGTTTCTATTGTAAGCTAGGTAATACAACTGGAAAGTAGTAGTGGTTAGTCCTAATCGTGATATGCATCCATTGCATTCGGGAATTTCGTGAAGTGATTGTTTGATCACAGGCTCGAGTATGTTTGTGTGTGTCTTTCCGAACATTGCTCTATCAAAAACTCGGAACTCATGGCTTCGAAAAGCTTATCTGATAACTTTTATCTCTATGCAATCGTGCACAGATTTTTAAAGTGTTTTGAGTCATTTGTATAATCGTAAATCTTTTCAGCATAATAGTCTTTCTCCAGAAATATTCCACTAGAAGAAAACCCCCCGAAACTCATTTTTGAAAGGTTAGTTTATAAACCAATCAAGCAAACGACAAAGATTGAGGAATAGACACACATTTCTCCTCTCCCCTCCTTATTCTCAACAATCCGATATCAACGGATAACCATTCAAACAAATAAGATCTGTTTTTGTTTTTTTTTTTGCTGTCAGCAATTCAGCAAACTCGTGAACGAATAACAAAACCGTTTTGAAAGAAAGAGAGAAAAATCCAAAAAACACTAATAGCTCACCAAGCACAAGATGCCAAGCCAAGGAATGCAAGGCAACGGGAACATCAACCCAAACTCCATTTTAACTCAAGTCAGCGGGGACTCCCAGTTTTTGAAAGCCAATTTGTCTTCTGCTGTAGGTAAAAATGGGAAAGTTGACCCATACTCTTCTCCGTCAGATCCAGTGTACCCTCCTTCTAAATACTCTTCCAAACGCCACCAGTCACAAACCAACACCGCTTCCAGCTCCTCAATGATTTCTCACCATTCTGTGAACGATCATAGTATCAACAATAGTGGAGACCACGTATCTCAAAGCCATTTGAACAACAATAACAACATATACGTTGACCCTAACGCCAAATACTACTTTGATGTGAGAACATATGACAGAAATGTTGACAGTTTGATCATCCATTTGAACATCGAGGAGCATCACTATTACATTACTAGAGACCAGTTACTTTCTTTACCTGAATCTCTACTATTGTGTTTGTTTCCAAACGGTGTGTTCATGGACAGATTAGGCGACGTCATTCATACTTTGACCGAAGAAGACGAAGTTTACGTTTTCAATTTCTCGTATGAGTGTTTTGAATACATCATGGAAGTGTATTCCCAAGCCACCTACGATATGAGCCATTATCCATTGAGCAAAATGTTGGAGCTGTATGGGGACCCGGTGGCTGTTGCTGCAGCAGCAACAGCTTCAAACAACCATGGCCACCATGGAGCCAGTGGGTTTTTTTCACAATTGGCCCACCATGCGTCGGCATCGGCTTCTTCGTTGACTTCTTCGCAAAAAACCGCAGCACAGGCAGCTGCCAACAGTGAAGCTAGTTTTTTGCAAAAAAATCCTAGTATAATTGTTCTTAGAGAAGACTTGGATTACTACTGCATTCCATTGAGCATCAAGATTGAGCCAAGCAATCACGAAGTGTTGGACGTCTTTATGAGATCTGTTAAAATAGCCGCTGGCGGTTATCTACGTGATCAAATGTCCATTTTTGATGGTTTGTATTGTAGTAATAAAGTGGAAATTAACAAAGAAACAGGTGAGAAAAAATTGGGTGTTGCCGAACAACATTTAATGGACATGTTGTGCACCAGTGGGTTGCCCTTGAATTCGAAATGGGGCAACAGATCTCAAGAGCATGACAAGACCGTTATATCTTCGTTGTCTTTGATCAGACTACAGAATGAAACAACAAGCGAGTTTAGAGACAAAGTCGCTAAAAGTTACACCAAACATTTGGAAGAAGATAAGGTAAAGATTGAGCAGTTAAAAGTTTTACAACATCAACAGCAACAACAACAACAACAACAACAACAAATGCAGCTGAGCCCACAAATTAGCCGCGACTCTTTGGCAGATAATTTGAACTCTCCACACAGTCACTCGGCAACTCCTCACAACAACCATTTGAACAGCGCTTCTGGTAACGAATTGACCCCAACATCATCAAGAAAATCTCGTTGGTCCACCAAGTTGAGCAGTGTAAGATCGAGATCACACTCAAGAAACGCCTCAAAACACAGAAGTGAGAGCTCAAACAATATTGAAGCCCAGATTTCCAAAGTGGGACCTAAATCAAGACATTTGTACGATTATGCTCCAAAACCAGAAATAAACTCCAAATTGCTTTTGTTTTGGAAAAAACCTGCCAGAAAGTGTTGGTGGGGAAACCTCGAATGTGTGCTGGACATTGAACTACCCTTTGAAGTGGAATACCACAAAGACGAAAAAGATGGACAAGTCACAATATTGAAAGTCAAAGGTCCAGGGTACACCAAGCTAAGCCTTCCAGTGAGACTGCACATTAGAAGAGTGTGGACGTTGGAAGTCAGTATTGTTGGTGTTTGAGGAAGAGCTCTTTTTATTTGCTCGAGCACCAGCCGCTTATTTTTTTCTTTGATACTATGTAACCGTATTCATTTTCATCTTAATTTTAAATAAGTATTTTCCACTAATTATGCCTTGCTTTTGGAATTAAGCTTGTATTGGTTGTCACTGTGGTTCAACTTTACCCGACGTGAATTTACTAGGTAAAAGTGGTCTGATAAGGGAAGTATCAACAAGTTAACTTTAAATATCTTGCGCATGCAACTTGCTGAGATGACAAAAATTTTAATTGCAACTTTTGCGACCGTGTATTAAGTAAATACGGACTAAATAAAAGTATCAATCAAACAGTGCATACACGTTCCAAATACTTTGCTTCACTTTTTTGCTTCCACAACTACCCCAAAAAAAAACATACACGAAATTAACATGATCAGTACAATATTCGATTTTTTAGAACTTCTTTTGAATATATACAAAAGCTCCATGAGGATAGTGGTGAAGATATTGTTGAACTTATTTGTTGCTCTGTATGTATACGACGTTGGTCTATATGTGGTGCGAGTTTGCACAAACTCTTTTCAACGTTTTCTTGGTTTTGGTAAATCAATGATGAATGAAAACAAAACAGCAGGCTCAAAACAAAAGAACAGTGCAGCGGTTACTAAGAAGAGTAGATGATGATAGTGAGATGATGTCGTTTTTTTCCGCAACACTGGATAACCCCGGAACATGAACGTTTGTTACGTAACATATGGCTTTGATTGAATATCTTTCAAAAAGCTTTTGAATTGAAACTTTAATGAGATACGTCCCCATTTTTCTCCAACCTATTGATGCATTTCTTTACGTTGAACATCTTGTTTTGTGGATTTCTTGTTGCACTAGCATCGCTCGATCCACATCGAAGGGAGGGGAGGGAAGAATGTTCTCTGTTATATACACATATTCACGTGATATATACGCTGTTTTAGTCTCTACATACGAACAATATACGCTTTTTATGGTTCAACTAGCGAGAAAAACAAAAAAAAAAAACGGAAACCATGCAAAACTCGTCATTGCCGAATTCATTTACGACAACTCCTTTTATGAGTAAAGTGGTTGAAGATATTCAATCTGCAGGATGATTAATTCACCTACTCTCAACAAAACACAGCAAAAACCAAGCAAACGAATAAAAATTTAAAAAAAAAAAATATGTCTGCTCCATTCATGATTCCAGGTACCGACGCCGCTTCCACTGCACAAGAACAAGAACCATCTATGTTTGCTAAATTAAAAGCCACACCATTGTTTACCATGGTTTCGCATGGTTTATTATTTGCTGCTGGTGTTGCCTTCATTCAATCTCCATTGATGGACTCTTTGGCACCACAATTATAAACTGGGCAAATTTGCAAGACCCTCATATGAGAAAGTATGTCCATTTTTTTGCACTTTTATTTAGTCTTTTTAGATCGAGAATAGGTGGAGAGAAGGATAATAAAAAACTGGACAAGAATCCATGCACTTGTACATATAATGTGCTTGACTGAATTGACGCATGTTTACGAGCAACTTTTTTTGCTAACCATAGAATTAGAAAGTATATACTCGAGTTTCTGTATAATTTAATTAAGAAATAAACAAAAAAAGACATCACCTTGAAAACATATCATTTGCAAAAATCTTGTAACATTTCAAGAGAATGATAAAGTTTTTTTTTTTTCATTTGAGCAAACAAATATATTACTGCGAAAAAAGTAAAGACGATTATTACATTAAAAGGTATACATGATGCATACAAGCTAAATAAAAAATCAGATATTAAAGAAACCTGCAGAATGTTATATTAAAGTGTGACGAAAAGAAAAACCCTCCTGCATTTGAAAGTGGATGTAAAAGTAACTTTGTTATTGATCGTGATAATTTGGTTTGAATAGATTTGTAGAGATGAAGAAACCCTTGTTTCATTCAAGCTTTTGCATAAAAAATTAGAAAAAACAAAATACAATGACTCTCATTGCATTTATTCGCTCAAAGCAACATAAATGGCATGCAACATACCTGGGAAAAAGACACAGATGGTCAAGATGATGTTGATAATACAGTCTCTACCCCAACCTCTGACCAAGTAGACGGCTAAAGGAGGAATGAATAGGGCAATGACGACGTTGATGATTTTAGATGAATCCATATTGTTTGTTGGGTGTGCTTGTGTTTGTTTTTTTGTTGACTGAGGGTGTGTGGTTAGTCTATATTGATGCTTTTAAGTAACCGGTATATCAATTCATAGAGTGAAACGAGACCAAACCACGTTTTGGTAAACAAGTATGTGATATACAAACACTAAAAAAAGCACTGAACTGCTAAGAAATGTTTTTAAAAAGAGATAACAGTAACAAATTCTAGTGAAAAAACGTCCAAGAATCTTCGTGCGTCCTGTGGAGATGATACAAGATCAAATTCATTGGTTATGAAGCATAAATCAGACTTCAACAATCTAAAACTTACCAAACCTTTCAAAACGTTTAATTCCATTGAAAAAAGGCCTCAACAGTAAAGCTTATTCGGAATTGCAATTTAAAGGTTGCTGACAAAAACATATATCGCTCCATGTTGCATTGCATAATTTCTAAACACTGTGCGTGTGTTACCCCGCCCATTTGTAACAGCTGATTATACCTTCCCGCCCCCCTTGCAAAGACCGATAGATATTTTCTGGTGTTGTTTAGCCCGATATAATTCGAGTTCGGCATTGGGAGCAAAAGCAAGTCCGAGTGGGAAACACCTTGACAATCGCTTTTCTGACACTATAACGATCCACCAATAAGTTAAAAGACAGAATAAAGTGATTAGTTTTAAATAACATATATCTTTTAGAAAAGTAGTTGCAGTCTGTCATGTTGGAGGGTAGTCTTTATGCTAACTCTAATTTTAAAATTAGACTTTCTGATTTAACAGGAAGATCCACTGATAGCCGACCAGTAATGCAAACTGTTAAGCTCTTATTGCTACGAATAAAGCGTGTGCTATTCCAGCAACAAACATTAGAATAGTCAACGTAAGGTTGATAAAAAATTGCAGGCTAAAACCCTCAACAAAAAGCACTGTTAGCGGTGGAGCAAAAAAAGCGATGATAATGTTTAAAATTTTTTGAAAATTCATTTTTGTGAGTTGAGCAATTTTTAAAACAGAATTTGGTGTTTCCAGTTTTTCTATACCCAAAAATAGTTTTTTCATAATATCTTATTAGGCTCTATATCAAATCTATTTGCAAGCAGGAATTTGTTAAAATCGAATTTGAAAAATGCTGAAACATTTTGGTGACTTTCGGCAGTCAGGCATATTTTTTTTTGCAGCAGGTAACGCTAAGAAAAAGACGGCGAAAATAGGAGTTGAGAAACCTTTGTTGGCGTGAACAATGCGGGAATAAAAGATCAAGCTCGTTTAAAAAAATGCATTTCTTTCATTTATCTTATTTATCTTTTTTATTTTTGGGTAAAAAGTGCTACACAAATATATATATATATACACAAATTGATTTGTCAACTCAATCTTTCAACACTTTCTTAACAATCTTTTCCACTTCATCCCAATCGTCGCTTGGGATCTTGGTCATTTCAATGTCACCAAAGTATTGTTTAATTTGTTGCAAAACGGTGAAAGATTTCTTGTCATGGACAAAAGAAATGGCAACCCCGGTTCTCCCAAATCTACCAGTTCTCCCGATTCTGTGAATATAAGTTGCAGGGTCGGCTTGTGAGCCATTGGATTTTGGTAAAGTTGGCAAATCGTAATTCACTACCATGGAGACTGTTGGGATATCGATCCCTCTGGCCAAAACGTTTGTGGTGATCAAGACCTTGGATTTCCCGCTTCTAAAATCATCAATTAATCTATCTCTGTCGTCGACTTTCAAGTCACCGTGCAAAATAGAGACTTTGTGGCCCTCTTTTTGCAATCTGTAATATAGTTCGTTTGCCGTTTCCTTTTTGGCAACAAAAATAATGGAAGACCCAATAGTCAACAACCCGTACAACTCGGTCAAATATTCAAATTTCTGTTCTTCGTTTTGACAGTCCATGTACAATTGCTTGATGGCACTGACATTGACTTCGTTTCTTTGCAATTCCAGACTGTTTGCGTTTGGAACAACTTTTTTCGCGTATTGTTTGACACGGTCGTCAAAAGTGGCACTGAATAACACCAACTGACAGTTGGCGGCAGGAAGAAATTTTTTCATTCTCAAACACTGGTCACCCAAACCTTGGGCATCCAACATGTTATCGGCTTCGTCAAGGACAAAAACTTTGATTCTTGAAACGTCAATTAATCTTCTTCTCGACAAATCCAACACTGTCCCAGGAGTCCCAACAATAATTTGAGCATCAATTTTCTTGTTTCTTTCGTAGGATTCAGGCACCACTAGTTTAGAGGAGATGTTTGTGTATTTGCCCATTTCTTGCAGAACTTCCAAAGTTTGTCTGGCCAACTCTCTTGCTGGAGCCAAACAGATGCACTGAGGAACACCAACAAGTTTTTCGTCCACTCTACTTAACATGGTCAAACAAAATGCTGCGGTTTTACCTGTCCCGGATTGAGACTGCGCAATCATGTTTTTAGGTGGGTCTTTCAATAGTAGAGGCAAAGCGTGTTCTTGGATTTTTGAAGGTTTGGTGTATTTCATGGCATACAACCCTTTCAAAAGTTCTGGTTTAAGTCCCAACTCTTCAAATGACTTCACACTGTACAGCGGCGAGTTTGGATCGGCCTGGATGTCGGCCAAGTTCACTTTGACTTCGTACTCGGACTTGACCAAATTGCTATCTTGAATCTTAGGCTTTTCTGTAGAGTCTTTTGTACTTGCAGCTTGTTCATCTTTGGAAGATTGCAATTTCAAATTGGACATCAATTCAGATGGATCCTTGGAAGAGCCGTTGGTGGCGGTGCTATTAGGTGTGGCTGGTTTGGCAGACATAATTGTTTGGGTTTTCTTGTTTTGAGCTTTTGCTTTGCTAATGTGGGATGGCTCAAAGACACCTCAATTCTGATAAAGCTCTTTTGAAGGATCATCGTTAAGTTGAAAAGTTTGGCCTGGACTAAAATCGCGTGTTTGGAAAAAAATCTGAAAAACCTTTGTCAAAGTTTTGAGGGTTACCCGCGCGAATTGGCAACCACCAACACGATGACTTGGCAGAGAAGAGAAGCACAAACAACGTTAACCAAGGATTCAAACGTTTGTGGCTAAGATACATACACCGAATAAGACACAAGAAAATTAAACAACACCACAATGCTTTGAAAGTTGGGTTGTCGTCGAAGCTACGGTGTTTGGAATATGATTTTTTTTGGTGCCGCTGAAAGATCGTAAACTTTCTAATCTCACTCACGCAGACATTGTAACGCAAATTCAAGATCTTTAAAAATTTGTCTTATCATCACACATCCTTGTTCTTACAAGATGCGTTTCCAAATTGGTTGCGAAAAAATTAAAAAGCGTTTTTGTGACTTATATATTTTATGACATGTCACGCATTACCTCTATTTTTGAGATGCTCATTAGTGCCAAACCGACCAACTAGGTGTTGTTTGTCTCACTCTCTTCAAACAAATCAGAATCACTTGGACTGTTTGTGCTGCTACTAAAATTTGTCTTTTTTTGCAGCACAACATTGTCATTGCGCAATCACTTTTACAGTTTTTAGTATTTGACAGACTACACGTTTGCGCTTTAGGTGAGTTGTTGAATTTGGTCTATATGTCTGTGAATATTTGGAATACTTTACTTTTTTTGGTTTCACCAGGTTTATACTTCAAGTTAGCACCAAAAACACCACATGAAGCTACTCATTTTACCATATACTAGGTACTTTTAATGAGGTCTCCTATCAAAATTCGCCACTGAGTCATCTTATTATATTACGATCTTGATAACAAAAAAAACATTACTTGCTACTGCTCGTAAAATCCGACGTTAATACCTAAAATTTCAAATATATACTCTATATATACTGTTTTTCTTTTTTATTTCAACTTGTCATTATTTGTCATTATTTTTCGTCATTTGTCATCATTTGCAATTCCTATGTTCCTATTTTATAGTTTGCTTCATTCATGCAGAGCATTTTGTTTTGGTGCCAGATCTGGTGGTTCAACTCATTGATGCCAACTCATTGAT
>ERZ794936.946-NODE-946-length-10446-cov-32.157444_pt1 | contig 10446 bp, 8 predicted proteins | sample MGYA00511083_ERZ794936 | MGnify/ENA primary metagenome ERZ794936 (study PRJEB30137, sample SAMN04331409) | food metagenome | isolation source: Y2 must sample point D1 replicate A | place: Australia: South Australia | collected 2014 ... | reverse complement strand
ACTGCATTCGCGCCGTTCCAGAAGATGCACCTTTTAACGGATTGTTTTTTTTTTTTTGTTTTTTTGTTTTTTGGTTTTTTGGTTTTTTATTATTTTTTTTTTTATTTTGTTTTTCGAGGTAGGCGTATTAGTGTCGCTGGTGTAGCGCGTCTTTTTTTGTTTATATTTTTTTAGTCTATAGTGTTGAAGTTCGTGTTAGATTTGAAGATCTCAAGGTTTTGAAGGTTTCATTTAGTAAAGTGAACCAGAGTTTTGGGATGTGTAATGTTTGGATAAATATTAGGTTGCCTCTGTAGTGCATTTCAAGTTGATGGAAGTTATGGAAAATACTCAAAAGAAAACATTTCAACAAAGATTGAGCATTAAAAACGCCAAACCCAAGACAAGAAGCGCGACTGTTTTTTTTTTCTTTCTTTCTAATCGTTTGAATCCCAGAAAGACAAAGCCAGACATAACTTAATTTCCGACAGTGTTCTCCAAATACAACCCAGAGTCATTATGAGCAACCGTACTCCATTGACTCCATTGAGTGAGTCCAGAATCAATACCATAAACTCTCCTACAAAATCTCTACAACAAAGACGTTTTAAAAATAACGGACACAACAACTTCAACAATACAAAAAAACAACACAGCGCTTTCCAAGGCTTTCATAATTTGCAATCCGATGAAAGACCCAAAGATCAGGCGCGCACAAGTTTACAGTTTGCTGAAAAATCTAAAGACCAGACGCGTAATTTACAATTCAACCAAGTGGTGCCGGATCACACAAACACAAACTTTCATAGAAGAAAACTACTGAGTACTTCAAGAAGCTCTTCAATGGGATTGTCTTCTTCTCCTGGTATTATCTCATCAGGAGTTTTCCCTAATCATCAAAATCCGCCTTCTGTGATTGAAAGCAATTTTTTAAATAAAGATCATATTAACAAAACTGCAACGGAATCGGCATCCCCATTTTCCGGGAAAGGTCAATTTAGTGGGAAGAAAACCATGAAGTTACCGTCAATCAATATACATTTAGACACTTTGCCGCCACTTGCGCACTCAATCAGCAATACCGACTCTTTTATGGACAGCTTGACTGTGCCGCTGGCAGCTACATCCACTCAGCAAAGTGCACCAAAAGCATTACCGTTTGCAACAGCAGCCACTACAGCAACGAAGAAAAATAAAGCAGAAGAAGAAGAAGAAGAAGAAGAAGAAGAAAGTTTGAATGTGCACACAAGTACATCATCCTCACCTAAACTAGCAAACTCCAAAATGGTGTGTGACAAGCTTCAGACACGGTTGCTGCTTGCATATTATAAATACAAAACACAAACAAAGACTGTCAATCATTTGATACAGAAGCAAAAGCATGTTTCCAACACCACACCAACAAAAAAGAGGTCAGTTGCACTAAACAGAACAAACAAAACCGTGACGCCAGGTCGCGTAAAAGCTGCAAAATCTCTGCTTAAACTTTACGGGTCGTCCTACGTCTGAAGTAGTAAGTGAAAAGAGCAAATGATTCTGCTGGCTAATTATATAGATACATTATGTCAACAACATGAGAATAACAGCATACAAATATATTTTTTTTCTTTCAAGAGCCCCACCATCATTTGCGAGTTTCTTGTATTTTCAGAAGTCAACAGTTGGATCGTGACGCTTTGGCAATTGTTCCTGAAAATCATTATTTATGGGCATCATGTGACCATTGCACTCTACGTTTTTCTTTTTTTTTTTTTTTTTTTAGCGGCTGTAGCTCGTTTAAATACAATTTGCTCGTTTAGCACGAAAACCACAAACACAACGAATGAAACGGCGAAAAAAGATAAAAAAGGCGATATAAAATAGGTTCAAACACAATCATCGTAAATCTTGTTGCGCGAGGCTAAACTTAGACAATCCATAAGTTGTTCAATACTTATAGTATGACTATCGAGTTTTATATATGGCATGCAACTTTCCAATTCTCTCGTTTTCCCTTCTGTACTTTTCTTTAAATGAGTTATCAATCCAACCTGAATACATAAAAGAAATTCAAGAAAAGGAAACCTATTCTCCCCCCCTTCGCACTAAACACAAACACCAAGATGAATTTGCTAAGAATAACCTTGCTTTTGGTTGCAGTATACTCGTTTTTGAATCGTTTCTTGTACACTTGGTTGCCAACCAACTACATTTTTGATCCAAAAGTGTTGAACACTATTTGCAACTCTGTCATTGCCAAACACAATGATCTTTCCACACAAGAAAGTACCAAAGATTTTTTTGTCGATCTAAGAAACGAATTGGCAAACACCTACGGGGAACAGTACATCAACAAATACGTTGACGAAGAATGGGTTTTCAACAACGCAGGAGGGGCCATGGGCCACATGATCATCTTGCACGCCTCCATCACCGAATACTTGATTATTTTCGGTAGTGCGGTGGGTACTGAAGGTCACACCGGTGTTCATTTTGCCGATGACTACTTTACCATCTTGGTGGGAGAACAAACTGCTGCTTTGCCATATGCATTGAAACCAGAAGTTTACAAGCCAGGGATGACCCATCATTTACAAAAAGGGTATGCCAAACAATATTCCATGCCTTCTGGGTCTTTTGCATTGGAACTGGCCCAAGGGTACATTCCAGCAATGCTTCCTTTTGGATTTTTGGACACATTTTCCAGTACATTGGACATTTACACTCTGTACAGAACAGTCTACTTGACTGGTAGAGACATGTTGAAAAACTTGTTCATCAACCGTAAACTGTGATTGGTTTGTTTTGAAACGGCACTGTGAATTTTTTGTACATATTCGTTTATACCATGTGTAAAAATTGAATGATTGATCTTTTAGCATTATGGTAAATATCTTATTATAGTTTGGGTTAGGACGGAGTCCAGCGTGAAAAAATATTATTTGCATATCACGTGCAATAAAAAAAAATGCATTTTTGAGAGGGAAGATTTTCAGAAATCATCAACAGCACTTGTCTTGGGAAAGGATAAGTCTTTTATGTCATGTAAAAGATAGCGTTTGTTCAAGAAAATATCAAATGAGAAGCGTGAGAAACCAAAATTTTGCGCACTGCTTGAGAATGAACACGGATATAAAAGTAGAAGATATAGACAATGGCACCGTTGCAGCTGCAAACACCATAGAAAATGATGCTTTAAAAAAAGAGGCCGCTCGTGCTCAGGAAGATGCAGAAATGATAGACGTTGCTAGTACTGAAATGAAAAAGGAAGCCACGAATGATAGTACAAGGGTACTTAGCAAACAGGGAGAGCCAAAAGAACAAGAGGCCAAAGAGGCCACAAAACATAAAGGCTTAGAGTACATCGCTGCTCAGCTGACAACTACGGAGTTTATTCCGCAGATATTTCAATCATTAAACACACTAAAAATGAAAGATGCCATCAACAGCTCAAACAATCTCGAAAAACAAACGGCAAACATAAAACACAAAATCAAGTTGTGCAAAAACTATATTTTGACAGAGGAAAGCACGAAAGCAGCAGGCAGCGGTGAGGCACATACAGAAGACGTGCTTATACGCGAGCTCTTGTTGAAAACACCAGAGCAATGGGCTCAATATACGGAAGAGAGACACCAACTGCTTGCCACACAGCAGCTTGCTATTGACTCTTTAAAAGAAAAGATTAGAGATGTATTGCCCGAGGAAATGTGATCTGTGAGAGTTGAATGAATCATTAAAGCTAACTTTTTGTAGGCTGCTAGATAATAGCATTAATGCGAGCAGGTGTTGGCCAAACAGTTGAAATTATATACGGTGATTTCTTGTTGTAATTGCGACTTAAACTAATTACAGTCAGTTGTCCATCACATGATTAAAGCTACTTTTTTTTTTATTTGTCTTTACCCGACGCGTTTTATATTGTCAAAAGAAACGAAAACAAGTTCCCTGAAAAAATTATCGAGCCGAAAACGACACTGCGACATAATTTTTCGAGCAGGTTTGGCAATTTTAGTGTGAATAAAATTTTTTTTTTGAGTGAAATTTACATTTGTTCAGTTAGAACTACTGCTCACTTTGCGGCACACAGCAGGCCTAATGTTACGAATTATTCTGTTGTAAACTAATAAGTACCGATACATTTTGTATAGATTAATCATCTCGAAAACAGAAACTTTTTGCCTTTTTTTTTTTTTTTTTTTTTTTTTATATAGCTATCTTTAAGTCGAACCACAAAAGAACCAATCTCCAACAAGCATTTGTGACAAACTCAACAGAATCAAAAAAAAAATGTCTTCTCCAGCAAGCCACCTACCTGTCGGTGATTTTTCCAAATTGTCTGCTCTACCAAAGGTGCAGCCTTTGGCTCCTGAACAAACCTTTTGGAACACAAACCCATTGTTTTCTTATTTGAATGACGTTTACAACAACATCCACTCACACAGAAAAACATTGTCCTTGGTCAATCCAGGTTCCATTGAAAATTTGAACAAAGAAGTCACCAGAGACGTTTTCTTGACACAGTATGCTTTCACTGGGTTGAGAGCTGATTTGAACAAAGCTTTTTGCTTGAACCCAGTTTTCCAAACTTCTCACACATTTTCCATCGGTTCCCAATCTTTGCCAAACTACGCTTTCAGTGCTATGTTTGTTAACGATAATGTTTTCGCTCAAGGGAATGTCGATAACGACTTCAGTGTCAGTGGAAGAGTCAACTACGGTTGGGACAAAAACAACACTTCCAAACTTACTCTACAGATGTCTGAAGGCCAACCAACTATGTGTCAGCTAGAGCACGACTTTCAAGGTTCTGATTTCTCTTTGAACTTCAAAGCTTTGAACCCATTTTTGGGTGCCAAAAACACTTTTACCGGTGTTGCTGTCGGTTCCATTCTACAAAGCATTACTCCAAACTTCTCCTTGGGGTTGGAAACAATTTACTCTAGAGGCCAAGCTTCTGCTCCAGCCGATGCTGCTGTTTCTTATGTCACCAGATACGTTTCTAGCAAAAAAGACTGGATTGCTTCTGCTCAATTGCAAGCCAACGGTGCCGTTATTGGTTCTTTTTGGAGAAAAGTTGCTCCAAACGTTGAAGCCGGTTTAGAAACTCAACTACAAGCTTCTGTTGTTCCAATCAACGACCCAGTCATTGGTGCCCCAATTGGCTACCAACCTGTCATTGAAGGTGTCACCACTCTAGGTGCCAAATACGAATACAGATCTTCTTCTTTCAGAGGTACGGTAGATTCCAACGGTAAAGTTGCTTGTTTTGTCGAAAGAAAAATTTTGCCAACTCTAGGGGTTTTGTTCAGTGGTGAAATCGATCATTTCAAAAACGAATCTAAAGTTGGTGCCGGTTTGCAATTCGAAACTGCTGGTGACGAACAAATCTTGATGATGCAACAAGGTCTAGATCCAAACGGTAACCCATTGCAAGCCTCAGTTGCTTGATTTTGATGTACCTTAGCATTATCGTCAGGTATTTGATTTACATCAAGACTTTTTTTTTTCTTTTTTCACCCAGTATCAATCGTATTTTTGTAAAAAAATTTCTAAAGATAGACAATTTCTTAAAATACATTTACTCACAAAGGCCATCATCTCCCACCCCCCCGCACAACAACAATTCGACAATATGTTTTGGAAACATAGCAACGTATTGTCACCATGTTTATAGTTATTTGGTATATATAGCGTGTATACTCACATAATTCTTTCAGATAAAGAACAAAAAAATAAGCCTAAGGAAACATTAATGTATGGTACCTAAAAATATACATATCCTACCGAGGTTTTGTAATGATATCATTATGTTTAGATAAAACTTTTCCGGTTTCGTAGTTGGAACTCCATTGGGACAGAGATTGACCTTCTGTAAACGTGTTTCAGGTTTCCTGAAGGGAAAGCTCTTTGACTCACAACATCTTTGCTCAACGTGTGGCTTTGATTTTGAAATTCTTTCACAAGCTCGTAGCTGCTGTAACGTTTCTGTTTAGTGGGTAAAGAACTTTTCTTTTGAAAAACAGTTACTGGTGAGACTACTTGGCTTTCCAAAAAGCTTTGCGATAGCATTGGTAAGCCAGATGAATGATAAGAAAACCTAAAACTGCTCACAGTTTTCTTGAATAGATCATTAACTTCTTGTTGCTGAGGCGTAACTATGCTCTGTTTCTCCGGCACCAAACAAAAGTCTTCTAGCTCATCTTTTTCGAATGCAAGCAGCTCGCTAGCTTCTTCCTCTCCTTTATCACTCTCCTCTTCTGTCGTGTTCAAAAAGTCATCCAAGTCATCTTCTTCCGTTTCAACATCGCTTTTGTCCATATCAAGCACCGTACTTTCCGTGAAAGAGTCAGATTTTAAAGTTGGACGCTCAAGCTGACAAATATCAACGAAGCATTCCCGGAGTTGGTCAATTTTTTCTTTTTCTGTACTTGGCATGATAAGTTCCCATAGTTTGGTTGAAGGATTTGAAAATGGTATATGGAATAAACCATCACCCAAATCAATGACTTTCAGCTTGGGCAGTATTGGTTTCACTACTTTATCGTTTTTGCCTATTGACAAATAGCAACCAATGCTTATATTGTTTTCATCCATTGTTTTGATTTCGTAAATTTCAAAAGGCTCGTGAAACCCAAGGCTCTGCTTTGAATGAGGGACACTGACATGGTTTTTGTGGGAATCGTTGTTAGTGAGAGTAGCAGCATCATCATCGTGCAAGGAGCTTGCTGGAGGTGCGCTTGAGCTTTCACCCAGGCTCCCTGTACTAGTTTTCCTGAGTGTATCCGCACTGCTCGTCCTTGTTTGACCTTCGTATATTATGTTCACGATAACGTTTGGGTGTTTGAATAGGGAGACTCGCTGTGCGCTCATGGGTCTCTTCTTCGCATTTTGGTTATGGTTCTGCAACGAAGATGCGTGGTTTTTCTGGTGCTGCGATGTTTTGAACCTTGTTTTAGGGAGATTCAAATCGCTTTTCATACTTTCTATCGTGTTTTTGAATTTATTCTTGAATCTGTTCAGTCTTTTGGGTTGTTGAAAAGGCTCGGAACTTAGTGTTTCTGTGATTGTTTGCATCGACCTTCCTCAAGTTTGGTCGTCTTTATAAGGCCTGTTATCTGGCTAAACTACTAGATCCAAGTGATAACAGATACAAATATTTAATCTCCCCTTTTGCGTATTTGGTCATTCTGATATCGCATATTTTTTTGCGTCCTTGTTTTTGTTTACTCTTGATACTTTTATAGAAAAATAGCCGGCCAAAAATCATGTGACTTGCACAGGTTAGATTTTAGAATCTACAACCATGGCAACCGATCAAAGTTTACTTACTGACCATGCTGCTTCTAGCATTCGTCATTGCATGCAATCTTTGCGTACAGAAAAGTCCTGACATCAAGCGGATAATAAAAAATTCATTAAGGACGTTTTAAAAGTAAAACATATGCGTATACAGGCATAGTCGTACACATACGTTACATGTAGATATACATAAGGTGTTTAAAGGAAGGAAAAAAAAAAGCAGTATCATAAGTGTGTGTTTTGTGTGAATGTTTTGAGTGCTCACAATCATGCATCATCATCGTTATTATTTGGTTTCAGAGATTCTTTTTCTTCCAACCAAGTGGTCGGCGATGGCTCTTGTACTGGCCCAGTGGATGAATTTAGGCATTCTCTTGGCCAAGTCACTTTCGTTTTCGTACAATTCTCTGATTGGAGTGAAAGCCAAGTGGGAACCTTTGATACCCAAGACGGTTGCGGTTTCGCTCAACTTGTCGTCTTTTGGATTGTATGAGGCATCAATGTCCACAGCCTGTCTTGTTGGTTTCATCAAGTCGGAGTGGTTTTCAATGAATTTGACGGCTCTAACAGCCAATCTTGTACCTCTTGTTCTGTCGATTGGGGAAGGCAATCCACCTTGTTGAACGTGACCTGGGATGGCGGATTTGGTGTCAAAAACCCCGTTAGCTTCTGCGGTCATAACGGTTGCCAAAGTTTCAGCGTCCCAGACTTTTGAAGCGTTGATGGATTTCATAATCAATTTACCAAATCTGTCTCTTCCGCCTGCTTTTTCAAAAGACTCTTTCAAAGTTTCGATATCTTGTTCCAATTGTTCTAAAGAAATACCTTCTTCTGGAACGTAAGAGATTTGGGCACCACAAGCCAAAGCGGCGTTGGTGGCCAAGTACCCACTGTTCCCACCTTGAACTTCAACAACAAAAGCCCTGTTTCTTGTTGAAGATGCAGATTGTTTGACGACGTCGCAGTATTCCATCAAAGCGTTCAAAGCTGTGTCTGAACCCAAAGAGTATTCGGTACCTGGAACGTTGTTGGATAGAGTTGCTGGGATCAAAACCATTGGAATTCTGAAAGCTGGGTATTCTTGTCTGTGGGCTTCCAATTGGTTTAAAGAAACAAAGGCTTCAAACCCACCAACAATGATCAAACCGTCAAATTTGTGTTTTGTAAAATAAGAAGCGATTTGGTCCAAACCAGCTTCTTCTGGAGTGTGTCTGTTAGTACCGATTTCACTCCCACCTCTGGATTGCCATCCGATCATGTCGAACCAGTTCAATGGTTTAACAGATTCGTGTCTGGCCAACCCGGTGAACCCATTATAGACGGCAAAAGGTTTGTGACCTTGGGACATACAGTACGTGGCCATGGAGTAGACAGCACTGTTCATCCCCCCTGCTGGAGCACCCACGTTGATGATTGCGATGTTCAAAGTTTTTTCCTTTGGCAATTTGTTTGGGTTGTGATCAGCAGAATTGATGGCCATATAATTATGCAAATGTTCTACAAATTCTGTATCTCTTAGATCCATTGCTTTTTTGAAATCTTTTGCTTGAATTGCTGCAGCAACGGATTTGGTCAATTTAACAGATTCAATCAATGGTTTTCTAGTGATTTTGTTTTCGTTGATGGCAATCAATGGGGATGGAGTGTCTTTTGTAGAATCCAAAACAGCATTGACGGCTTCCACCCCTTGCAAAGTGGCCAAGATTCTGTCAAAGGCAACAGCAGTCCCACCTCTTTGAACATGTCCCAAAATGGTTGTTCTTGTATCCAATTGCAATTTGTCAACAAGAACTTTGTGGACATCATCTGGAGTGATTGGAGTTAAATCAGCAGCGATGGCTCCCTCAGCAACAATGACCACAGTGGTTCTTTTACCCTTGGATCTGTGTTTGGAAACAATGTCGCACATTTGATCTCTCCAATCTTTAGAAGAAGATGGTTTTTCTGGAATCAAGATGTAATCGGCACTTGTAGCAATACCTGCCATCAAAGCCAACCACCCACAATTTCTTCCCATAACTTCAACAACAAATGCTCTGGAATGAGAATAAGCAGTGGCTTCGATGTAGTCAATGGCTTTACAAATTCTATCCAAAGAGGAGTAGGCCCCAATGGTGGCATCTGTGGTGGACATATCGTTATCGATGGACCCCACAGTACCACAAATGTTCAAATGTTTGTATTTTGTGTATTGATCTTCAGAAATTCTTTTATTTTCAAACAATTCTTTGATCAACGATGGCCATTCTCCTCTAAACAAATCGGCCCCGGTCAAAGACCCATCCCCACCACAAACAATCAAAGCATCAACCCCAGCTTCAATCAAGTGTTGGGCTCCCAACAATCTTCCCCATCTTTCTTTGAATTCCATACATCTTGCAGTCCCAATATTGGTCCCACCATCACTGTTCCATCCTCTAACATCTTCCCATCCGAATTCTTTGATGTATTCCGGACCACCTTTCACTAACCCTTCGTACCCTTCCATAACGACATAAGCACGACATCCTTTCCAAATGGCCGTTCTAACAATGGCTCTTACATTGGAATTCATCCCTGGAGCATCCCCACCAGATGTCATCACAGCAATGGCTTTTTGCACTTTGCTTGGAGTCTGGGTGGAGGCTGGTAAAAAGGGGTATTCTTGTTCTGTAGCAACTTTGGAAGCCAAATCAGCAGTTTCCAATGTCATTTTTTTTTTTTGTTTTTGTTTTTAATTAGTGGTTTTTACTTAATTTTTTAAGCTTTTCTCTTTGAGGTTTTGTAGTGTTAGTTTTTAGTAGGAATACTAGAAAAATACTTGATGTATGTAGAGAGAAGTACCTGTTGTATGTAAAGAGGAATAGAATGAATATATATCAACAATATACGAATTATGGAAAGAATTTTCAAAAGTCTTTGCTCGCACGTATCATATATATAATCATCAAGTAACTTTCTAAACATTTTGACCTTATATATCACCCAACAATCATTCTTGAACTGATTATTCCGTAATACAATCGGATATGTAAATATTTGAATCATCACACTCACTCACAGGAACAAACGACAATAGCACGACGTTGTAGAATGCATAAAAATAAGTGAATGAGTGAGCGAGTGAGTGAGTGACTGAAGTTTAAGAAGAAACTCGAATTAAAAAAGATCTCACATCAAATTTACATTTCCAGAACTTGCCCTTGG
>ERZ794936.944-NODE-944-length-10452-cov-6.786765_pt1 | contig 10452 bp, 6 predicted proteins | sample MGYA00511083_ERZ794936 | MGnify/ENA primary metagenome ERZ794936 (study PRJEB30137, sample SAMN04331409) | food metagenome | isolation source: Y2 must sample point D1 replicate A | place: Australia: South Australia | collected 2014 ... | reverse complement strand
GAATCCTTTTTCGAGCATCCAATAATTTCAATCCGATCAAATCTCCAAGCGATCTCCAGTTTATTAGCGCGCCCATGCACACATAGAGCTTGTCTGGCTGCCGAAAACGGAAATAATAAAAATAGAGTCAAAACTACCGTAAACATCCAAACGCTCGAAAAAACGCTGAAACTCAGGGCCACACCAAGAGTCAACAGAGTCGTGTAAAAAAGGTCGTAAGTCTTAAAATTAAAAAAAAGAAACGACGAAAACGAAGTAAGGGTTTTCTCAATATTACTTTTATTTCTTTGTCTAGCCGTTACTCGTGGACGTAATCCGTGCCCCTCAAAAACTTTTCTCCACGCACTCTGAGGCTCTCTTTCGCACCATCAAATCACTCTGTTTTTGTTTGAGAATTGAAAAGACATCTAAAAAAGGGACCAGGAACACCGCAAGGACCCAAACAAAACAACACCGCGAGCCTGTTCTCGCTGTCTTTTACCTACACCCCATCATAAATCCACAAAAACTACACACCTTGTCGGGGCACTGATCGAATACCCGGCCCGGCCTCTGCCCCCAACACCCAAGCCACTCTAACTTTCAGTCACTCATTTCACATCAAATCTTGGCCTAATCAGCCCAAAATATCCCACCAGAGGCAATGCCGGACCCACAAAAAACACCCAAGCAGGCCACAACGAGCCCCAAGCGCTTTTTTCGCGCATTCAATTCATCCCCTTTCCGCCTGGGCACTCAGACTCAAGCACGCACCGAAAAATCGGATAGCAATACACTGCCGCCCTTTGATTTTGAGTCACGCGGCTCGCCGTCTCTCTCGCCTTCGTTCAGGATTCACGCGCGGAGCCAGAGCCATGATATTGCAAGTCCCAGTGTGAAAAAATCGGGCGTGACAAATTGGACCCAGCTCATTCCGCCGCTCCCGGCATCACCAGCCCCGAGCTCGCGCCTGCTGCTGAGCCTGAACGTGAAAAGCTCAAATTCGAACAGACATACGATAGCTGTTTCGCCAGAAGCGTACGTGCTGATCCCAGATATGTTGCAGCCGCTGCAAGATCCCGCGCGCGAGCAACTGTTCGTGGTGACGAATAAAGCGTATCCCAAAGGGTTGTCACGGGCCTCGCCCTTTGTCACGGCCGAAATCCCGAGCCAGAAAGCTCCTGGATTGATGCCGCCATCACATAGCTTACAGAGACCAGCGGCAAAACCAGCATCGGCTCCCAACCTGCTGTCCTCGTTTCTGCTGGGGGAAAGACTATCCTCATATGCAAAAGGCCGCACGCAAGTAAATGCCGATTCTGTTGGCCAGTCGTGGACAGAGCAAACCGGAAGACCTATGCAGAGACAACGCAGCAGCTCGAGGTCAGGCAAGAAACCTCAGAATGCATACCCGCCCAAAACGCCGCCTCCAAAACTTGTTGCAATGGCAACTGTACCCCTGCAACACAAGAACTTGGGGCAGAACGGACTCACAGAGCCATCAACTGAAGAGACACGCCCCGAAACCAGCTCAAATATCACAACCCAAACCCTTCAAGCACCTGTGCCGCCACCATTAGTGGCACAACACCTGCTGCGAGCAATAACAATGGTCCAAAGCCAAGAGTCATCTACTCCCCCTCACATGTACAGGCAACTGCCCCAAATGCCGGGTGAGTCTCAAAACGCGAGAGTTCATCAAGGTCAACTGATGCAACAGTCTATACAGAACATTCAAAACCGAGACAAGTCAGGGACAGACCAAGAACAGCCATACAATATGCGCCCGCGTCGTCCGAGCGGTAAGAAGAGGAAAACTTGTAATATGTGCCACCAAGTGATCAACGGCCAATTTGTGCGCGCACTCAACAACGCATACCATGTCGATTGTTTCAAATGCTACACGTGCGGCGCACTTTGTCTGGCAAAGTTTTTCCCACACGAAGTCACTATAGACGGCGTGACCCAACAGGTGCCTCTCTGTGAGTACGATTACTTCAAAAGACTTAGTCTCATATGCCACAGTTGCGATAGCGCGTTGCGCGGGCCCTACATTACTGCGTTGGGAAATAAGTACCACCTCGAACACTTCAAGTGCAATGCGTGTGACAAGGTATTTGAGTCTGATGAGAGCTATTACGAGCACGAGAATAGCGTGTACTGTCACTTTCACTACTCTAAATTGTTTGCGACAAAATGTGAGGGCTGTCAATCGCTGATTGTTAAACAGTTTGTTGAGCTTTTCAAAAGTGGCAAGGTTCAACAGTGGCACCCGGAATGCTACATGGTGTTCAAATTCTGGAATGTGAGTGTTACAGTTGACTCCGTCGGTCTACCGGAAGACCACATCAATGCTGCAATTGAATTGCCCTCGCAAGACTTGATTTTCTCAGAACAAAAAATCGAACAGGCTGTCATGAGGTGCTGGGTTGTCTTATCAGGCTTTGAAGAGACCCTGGCGTCATGCATATCGGAGATGCTTCTATCTGCATGCTCAGGTAAACGGCTGAAAGGTTTATCGACCACAGGCAAATTTGTGTTGTTTGTTGAAGTCTTATTCAAAGCATTGGACTACGTGCAAAGTATGTGCTTAGAAGTCAAGCCAGATAGTGCTTCAGTTCCCGAGCCAAGGAAATCACTCATAGACGAAGTTTACTCTATTGATGCATTCGACAAGTTCCAGGCCCTAAGAAAGGAGCCCCGAAATATTTCAGGCAAACTCATGAGCTATTTGGCCATTTTGAGAAAATCTTTCAACATAGCCGAGTCGGGCAGCCTCTCCTCGGATCTTCTTGCTGTGATCACTGGATGTGCACATTATCTCAAGCTCCTCATCAGGATTGGCTTGAGTAACGCACTCACTCTCAACAAGCTTCGCCGCGATTCGAAAGCTTTAGATGGGTTCTTGCAATTGGTTGAACAGTATGAGGAAATCAATGTTGCCGAAAAGTCCGGAGATTCAAAGAGACTCATAAGCTCTCGTCTTTCAGTTCCGCCCCACTCGACCGACGCCTGTCGCTCGTGCACCAAGAGCATAGAAAAAGCATGCGTTCTGTTCTCGAATTTAAGGTGGCACTATAAGTGCTTTGGTTGCTCGAAATGCCATCGCAAGCCATCAACGGACATTCGCGTTGAATCTTTTTTGTGTGGACCAAACGACAAAATTTTGTGTACTGACTGTGCCATGTCAGATAATGCTTCAGGAATGGGATATACTTCAGGATTCGTCAAGGTTTCGGACTTGTCTCAGCTCACGTACTTGTTGAAGATTGCTCTCTCGAGATCCAAGATCGCTATCAAGAAGGATGGCTTGACAACAGGCTCGATTGACTATCTCAAGCCTGATGCGGGTATGTCTCATATCGCGGAAGAGCCTTCTGAGACTGAAGCAACATACTCAAAAACACTCGACGAGGTTACTTCATTGAGGCAGATGAGAGAAAGTCAGAAACTCCGAAACTCAGTCAAGAAGAACGCTCGTAGGTCTGTCATCCTCGAGGCACCAGAAGCTGTGACAGCAAAGGCGGACAGCACCTCGAATGACGAGGAGAGAAGAGTAATGAATAGAAAGGGAAGTGCATCTAGTGCCCTATCATTCACCCCTCTGCGTCGCGATTCAGATCACTTTGATTTCCATACAAATCCTATCAAAATCAGGGAAGATCCACCGCATAGAATACCTAGCAACAGCTTGGACCGCACCTCAGACCTTTTGAAGAACGAGAAATCGTTGACATTGGATGATATTCCAAGAATAGTCGCGGCTGAACAGGCAAGAGAACAGCGCCCGAATGCTTTCAAGCATCACAATTCTTTATACCAGAAGAAGAGCCAGCAAATCAAATCTGTCAGCAACAACGCGCTGCCAAATGAGCCCGCCCAAACCTTTTTTGCCAGTGGACAAGAATCTAACATCAACCACAAGTATTTTTCGGAGTTAACTAAACAAGAACATACAATCTTGCGGCACATTGCGGTGGAGGCGTTGCTAAGCATGAGCTCTCAATTCAGTCGGGATGATCTTTTGACGCTCTTACAAGAGAAGAAACCAAACACATTCTGGGACAAGTTTAAATTTGGGGGTGAAAAAGGCAAGTCATCGAATGTTTTCGGGGTCGAATTAAAGGAAGTGGTGAGAAAATATGGTGTTGACACGAGTCTTGGCGTCGGGCCCTCTCAACTCCGAATCCCAATGTTGATCGAAGATATCATTTTGGCGCTTCGGCAGAAAGATATGTCCGTTGAAGGAATTTTCCGCTTAAACGGCAACATCAAGAACTTGCGCGAGTTGACAGAGCAAATCAACGCAACACCATTGAAATCACCGAATTACAGCAGCTATTCTGCAGTGCAGCTAGCAGCCTTGATGAAGAAATGGCTCCGAGAGTTACCCAACCCTCTTTTGACATTCAATTTGTATGATTTATGGATCTCGTCTAGGAGACAGGAGAACCCACTCAAGGCAAAGAGAGTGTTGCAGTTGTCTTACTGCTTGCTTCCGAGAAGTCATCGGAACCTCCTCGAGGTGCTCTTATACTTTTTTAGTTGGGTAGCTTCGTTCGCCGAAATTGATGAGGAGACTGGCTCAAAAATGGACACACACAATCTCGCGACTGTACTCGCACCGAACATTCTTTTATCCAAAGCTGCAAGTGGTGAGAATGGCGAGAACCAGTCCAGTGATGCACATTTTCTTGCAATCGAGGTTGTGAATCAGTTAATCGAGATCCACGAAGACCTCGCACTCATTCCCAGCGACATTTGGGAATTCTACAATATGTGTCAATTCAGCATTTCGGAGAAAACGGACTCAATTGCTGCGAAGGAAGTGCAGAATAAAATTAACAAGATGAGCAAGGATCATCCCGACTTCTTTGTTAAATTCATGAAGAAGGACAGCTATGCGGAGCCCAGCCACCAAAACACAATCAGGAGCGGTCAGACCAAAGTTCACGAAGCGGGAAAGCCTAGTTTTTGAAGAAATAAAACTCATCAAATAATTTATCATGATGTTAAAGAGTCTATAGAGGTCTATATACGGAGGAAAATTGTCCGCAGCCACATTGGAAAGTGACAAGCCTGCACACACCACTGTCGAGTCGCGAGTGAAGAAAAGAAATCTTATCGAAAGAATCTCTCCACAAACCAACCATGCTGTTGACCGCTGATTCACTCAAAGAGATCATAGCCGAACGCCTCGAAGCTGCACTTGTACAGGTGGAAGATATGTCTGGTGGATGCGGCCAAGCATTTGCCGTCATAATTGTATCGCCGAAATTCAAGGGCAAAAATAAGCTCATGAGGCATCGAATGGTGAACACCGCTTTGAAAGACGAAATCGCCGCTATACATGCCTTCACACAAAAAGGTTTCACGCCGGAGGAGTGGAAGGATCAGGGAGGCTCAATCTAGCAATGATGTGGGAAGGTATAAGGGCTTGTGAGCACATGCTTGGACCTGTTGTGAGCACCTAGCTGGCTCACATAACAACAGCTCTGACTCAAATGTCTCATGCGTAGACAAGCTTACTGTGTGAGCTTGAATTTGTGCATGTTGCGCGTCCGCACAACCGTCCAGAAAGCGAGCAAGACCAAGTACAAGAGTGCTATGATGAATGGGTAGAATCGAAGCCCCAAGTCACTGGCCTGTGCCACGATACCCACCAAGAAGGGCACTGCCGCAGCGCCTCCGCCACCAAAAGCGCAGATGAACCCCACACCGCTGGCATGGAATTTGGCAGGCAAGATGCGGATTGCTGCGGTGATGTTTGTTGGGAAAATAGGCCCCACAAAGAGTCCCAGAAATAGCACGATGGGGAACAAGAGGCCAGTGTATTTAGTCAAAGCTACCAAACAAAACATCACTTGCCCGAGAAGCGAGAGTGCAATGTAGCACCAGTTTGCATTGAGCTCCGTGTGAAAGTAGTGTGCGGTGACAAAACCAAGAAATATACGACCCAAGGTCAAGCCCGTCCAGAATGTTGTGGCCATGTATGACAGTTCCTTGTAGGACAATGTCTTGATACGTGTGAGAAAAGTTACGAGCCACGTGCCAAAAGCAGCCTCGGCGCCCACGTAGATGAACATGATGAGCGAGAACAGCCACACAAGCTTAGAACTAAGTGCCACAGACAATGGCACAGGGTCTGCCAGTGACTCACGTTCAGGCATATTGTCGAGGCTCAAATTGCTTTCGGAGTCATTGTCATAATCGGCTTTACTCTCATGAAACTTTCGTGCCTCATTGATCATCACCATAAACTTGTATTTGGCAGGGGTCTCGTGACGGAATGCCACGGCGAAAAACACTAAACACCCCGTGGCCAAGCAACTGAGCACGAGATAGTAATCGTTCCACATCCAGGGATTTGTTTTCTTTTCCAAAAGCCGGGTGACCAAGGGCGGTGAGATCATACACCCAATTCCATAGCACCCATGCAATATTCCTAAAAGCTGGTTCAGATCCACGAGATTGCCCATCCATCCGTTGAAACTAGCATCAAGCGAGCCACAACCAACCCCTGCAAGAAAATATGCAAATACAAAAACAAAGTACGGCGGCTGCTGGTAGATAATGAGGAATGAGAGCGCCATGCTGAGAGCGCCTAGCATGCCGACGCCACGAACACCCAATTTTCGGTGGCAAACTTCAGTGACGAGAGCCATCACGAAGTAACCAGCGGTGGACGCAAGAAAAATGAGCCCCGTATGCGAGTCATTTATCTTGTAATACTCTTCCAAAACAGGTATGATGGTGCCGATGGTTTGATCGGCCAATCCGAAAAGAACAAAGTTGCAGAAACCTGCTATGACCTGTAATTTGAGCAAGAGACTGCTACGCCAGTCAAGCGGATCCACAGACACCTCACAGCCCTCGAACGTGACTTTGTACGACTCGGTTATGGGAATCTTCGCAAGACTGTCAAAATCAAGGATTTCGGCCAGAACTGAGGCTGGGTGCTTCAGAGCGCTTTCCTCAAGAAATGGCTGACCAAGATCTTCAAGTTCGATATTCATCGAGCAATTTTTTGTTTCGTGGCTGGGCTGAAATCTGCTGAGAAAGAATACCTTATCAGATCTATCAATCCGATGGCTTTCGATAAATATGAATTTTTTATTTTGAGTGAAGCGTCTATTCTCTGCGCTTCTTGGAATTGAAATGGATAATAAATGAAAATATGTCTATAGTGCAAGCTTCGACAGGGCTCTAGCAGAACTTCAGCATTTTTATTCACATCTCTGCTCCCACTTTGGTGTCTTGTTGCAGATGTACCGCTTTCCCCACAGCTTAGACGCAGGCACTTTGCGCAATGCGGAATTTCGCAATATGAGATTCCGCGAGCGATCTCACATATCACAAAAAAATAAGATTCTGTTTTCAGACTCGTGGATCACATAAGAGCTGAAAGACAGCGACTTTCAAAAATACACGCACAAAAACTCTAGCTATGTGTTAAATGTAGAAAATCAATACTTGCTGTGACTTTAGGTTTACTCAAAGTTCAGAGATTCATTGGCAGACTGTTTTACAGCTGATGTTATTATCGAGGAGCCTCAAGTCGGCTGACGAAACGTTTACTCGCCCAGTTCACGACTTTATCGAAATTTGATTCACAGTGCAATACAAATGGCGATAGTTATTTAGTTGAAAACTGCATTGATATCGCCACCCTCGACTATTCCTAGAATATACATTCACATCAAACAAGAAGGTTAACAAACTCAAGGGCAATACGTGGCAATTCGATCCTGCTCATTGTGAATTGTATCTTCTTTAACTACCGAGGAAGTGACCGAAAATTCTCTCTTGATGCGCTTCTTTTCCAGATCTTGGTCTCTTGAGTCTCTTTTAAATTGATTCTGCCTCGAGGGCTCTTGAAGCCCTAGATACAAGCGTTGCACGCTCGAAATTGTCAGCGTTCTGACTAGGATGTAAAGAATGTTAGAAATATTTCCGAATCTTTTATTCACTTCACATTCGAAATCTTTGGTTGTCAAGTCGTTCAATCGGGCTGCACATCCATCATGGTACATGACCAGCCAAGCGTAAAAGAAATCACCAAAATTACCTTCCCTATAAGCTGCAGTGGCTATTCTACTAGCACGCTCGAGTATCATCAAGTTATAATGGCTGTACATGTTCAACTCGGGCAATCTAGCGAATATGTCATGCAACGGCGTGTTGGCCATGCCTCGATGTTCCAACTGTTCTTGAATCTCCGAAATATCAAACCTAAAATGACCTGCAACACTTTTGGGCGAGACTGCTATTGAAAAGAGCAGGCTTAAAACCAGCAGATAGTCCAGAGCCAATGCAAAGGTAATGAAAAAGGGTGCCAAAAGGTTTCGACGCATTGAATCTGCCAAGTCTGAAATGCAATTTGATCGGGTACGGCTGCTCAATTATGATAAGTTTTAGCGAAGCGTTGCTACCTCAAAAGTTTGTAATCGAAAGCAAAGAGATGCGTGTTTCTTTTCATATAGTGCGTTCCTGCTCTTCAAAAATTTCTGCCACTAAAGTTTCATTTGAGTCACAAAGTCACGCAAACAAGATCTTATCAATGGGTAGAGCTCGCGACCTGGTCTTGCTGAGGGCGGCTACCACATTCGGAAGCAAAGAATACACATGTTTTATTGTCCTGTAGCTTGCTTTGGTTGTGGTTCATATGAGTCCACCTGCTGTATAGTTTCATGTGGCTGCACAATTCACAATGAAGCGGAAAATCCGAAAGGAGTAAAAAACAAAATACGGCACTTGTTGCTTCGGAAAAGCAAGACAGAAGAAAGCTGAACAGATTCCAAAAGGTGGTGAAAAAAGTTTGGGACCAGCCGATATTCCGCGAGTTGAACTTGAAGCTAGAGAACCAAGACTGTAGGTACCTTTGTGTAAGTTGCCAAAATGTGCATAATTTAGTTTTCGTGCCAGCACGGAAAGCCATGTGGCAACAATGGAAAGGCAGGCTTTATTGTTTTGCTACACTCACAATGAGGACTTATCCCACTTCAAGACGGAAAGCAAAGCGGACTAGCACAGATCATTGAAGAAAAAAACAATCACTAATTATCCTGAGAACGAAGTCACACAAAGTTTCATAGACTAAACATGAGCATTCAAATTTTTTGTCTCTTTTAAGAAATTTTGCAGTATCACAAGAAGATTGTTTGCAGCGAGACATGAGATCTCGGAAGCATGGCCTGTCCATAGTTTGCTCCGAAATCATGCCTATAATATGGGATCTGAAAGATTTCACCGCGTCTGCTATCTTGCTTTGAATGAACTGGTTGAAGATTATTGAGACTGATACAATTCCAATTCCATTACAACGGAGGGATATACGAAGCAGACAAAAAGTTGATATGTTCTCAAAAAAGTCAAGTTATTTCAATAAATTCAAATACTTTTGCACAAGCTAAGGTGAGTACTTATAAACGAGGTTCCTGATTAGCTTTACAGTCATAAAGCTGAATACTACCATGAGATCACCGTTTGCAACCGGCAGTAGACCCGTAGCAGAAATTGAAATACCTTCCAGACCACCTCATGTTTTTGATCTTGCAACTAAAACCCGCATTGATACAGTGATGTTCACACCATTTGAACTTACCAAGAACCCAATTTGCGGTAACATTCAATGGAGTGCTCCATGAGACGCAGCACCTGCCATGGCAAAGACGTGTCTTATCCGTGTTAAAGTATCCTGTTTCTCGAATCTTCGACTCCAAGACAGAGCAGTCGCCAGGGTCTGGACGGTTCGCGGTATTGCATTTCGTAGTATCTCTTTTCTGAATATTCAGAAGGGCAGGCTTTTTCATGTCGAGGTACATTTCTCTTACATTTTCAACGGTCAGCGAGCGGGCCAAGACTTCGAAGATGCCTGGATATGTTCCAAGTTTGTCTTCAATTTCAAACCGCAATTCACCACCCGTCATGTCATTGAGCTGAGATGAGTATCCGTTGTGGTACATCACCTCCCATAAATAGAAGAAATCACCAAAACTGCCCTCAATATACGCTGCTGTCGCCGCTTCGCTCAAACGCGTGAGAGCCAAGACATTATCAAAGCTATGAATGTCCAAAGAAGGCAACCGTGCGAGCTTATCAATCAATTCAGTGTCATCATTACCACTTCTCTTGACCGTCCTTGCAACTTCGGGAACGGTGTAAGTGAAATCTCCTTCTGTATCACTGGATGGGAAATCTTTTGTTGAAAGCTCAGTCAAAAAGTTTGTGTAGCCCTTGGCTGCCACAGAAGAGACAAAAGTCAAGAACACGCAAGTAGAGAAGCGCATATCGAAAGTATCGTTTGCTTTATAGGCTCACTTGACGAAAGCTTATCGGTTGATGTCTGTTAAGAGCTTTACAGTAATAACTCTTGATAAGATAGGATCTTATAGATTCATTTATTTAATACCCCGACAGCTGCTTTATATATACATATTTTGACAAATTACACCCCCTGTAGATGTATGGCAT
>ERZ794936.943-NODE-943-length-10453-cov-32.575688_pt1 | contig 10453 bp, 8 predicted proteins | sample MGYA00511083_ERZ794936 | MGnify/ENA primary metagenome ERZ794936 (study PRJEB30137, sample SAMN04331409) | food metagenome | isolation source: Y2 must sample point D1 replicate A | place: Australia: South Australia | collected 2014 ... | reverse complement strand
TGATTTATGGACTTTAGAGTGTCATTGATTTAATAATAGCACTAGTAGATATAGTTGTAGAAATACTCGTAGAAATACTTGTAGAATTAGTAATTACTAAGCTTTTATGTCGGGCAACAAAACGTTACTTATATGCCGACAGGGTAATACGACTGCCAGTATTTATCAAGGAAACCAAGGAACAACCTTTTTTGTGCCAGACAATAGCAATTATAACAGGAAAAACCGTTACACTTTAGTTGGTTTCAGTGATATATTGTCATTTTAAAAGACCATTCTATACAGAAAAATGGGTGTAATGTTTAAAGATGAGGTGATAATGTTGATGAAGTTGTTTCCTATTTGTAACAAGATTTGAGATGAAGGTGGAGTGGGAAAGAGATGGGAAAAAACAAGCAATTACATCTTAAAAAAAAAAACAATACAAAAGAGTAAGATGGATATATAAAAACCGATATTGTTACATGTTGAAGTGTGTGTGTGTGTGTGTGTGTGTGTGTGTGTGTATGTGTGTATATATATATATATATATATCAGGGAAAAGAGAAAAGAAGAGATGAAAGATATGCGCATGTATAGAGGATGGATAGTTAGGTGACATCCCATTCTCAAAAGACCCCTTTTCCCGTTCCCCACTTCCTAGTGGGTATTTAGATATTCTATGGCTTTGGAGTTGCCCAATTTTGCTGCTCTGGTCATGTAAAAACGTACTTTTTCTTTGTCCACAGCACATCCAATTCCATACCTATAATAAATTGCCATTCCGTACTGGATTCTTGAAGTGTTCATGCCAATCCCACTCGTGCTTGCTCTTTCCAACATTTGGAAACTTTGCCATTCGTCAGCCTCTAAAGAACCTCCACCAGTCAAAAGCCACCCAGATAACGCCAAAAGGTTCAAGGGGAAGCCCATGTCTTTGCTGTACCATGCAATGCTTCGATCTGCATCCACACTGCATTGTAACAATCCGTACTCATATATCTGGCCCATCTTCCATATGGCCAATGGATACCCCTTTTGTGCTGCTCGAAAATAGTACATCAGTGCTTTGTTTTCTTTTTCCAAAAAATCTTGACTTTGTTGTTGTTGTTGTTGTTGTTGCTGTTTTGAAACTTCTTGTGAACCTAAATTGTCATAGTATTTGCCCAACTCAAACAAACTTTGCTGGGTATCCACATCGTGCAACGCTTTAATCGCGTCCTTTATTACCACTATGGAATCGTTGGCATGAGAACTACTCCGATGCTTGCCTTTCAAAACATTCAATCCAAATTTGTATCCACACAACTGGTCTTTGTAATCACGCCATCCAAGCTCATAAAGCTCCATTGCACGTTCAAGATCAGCATCAGATCCTTTCCCCAACTCCAAACATACCCCGCTCCTGTAGAGCCCAAAGGTGATACTTAGCAAGTCGCTGGTTCTGTGTGTGGACTCCAAGTAAAACTCCAACGCCTTTTTATCGTTCAGGGGCAATATTTTTTTCAATTGAACACCACTACAAAGTTTTTTGTATACCGTGAGCCCATCTTTTTTCGGGAAAATCTGTCTTGCTACAGGATCGTTTTCGTAAAATTGACTTAAAAATTCCAAATCCAACTGGTGCGAATACAAACACCCCATGAGGTAAAAAGCAGGCCCGTATTTCAAATCGCACAACTTGCTCAGCACTTTGATCCCATGCTCCAAAATAATCGTCGAGTTCTTCTTCATCTCAACATCGTTCAAAATACGTGGAAGCACATTGCAATTGATGTTGTACCGTTGCACAAACCCGAGTTGGAAACTGTACTGGAGCAACGCAAGACACCACTGAAATTGCACATACGGCGTGAATTTCTTGTTTTGTTTCGTGTCATTCACTGTTTCCTCGTACCGGTACTGAAAATAGTTGAGCAAAAAATCTTCCATCGGATACTGTACGGGTTCAGAAGAGCCTTGGGGGACCGTCAATGGTTGATTTTGCTGTTGAATTGCTGGATGAGGAGAGCCTGATTGTTTTATAGGTGACAAAGTGTTCGAAAGTGGTGGTCCCAATGTTGTATTGGCCATCCCCCCGCTCTGGTAATCGAGTGTTTCCACAGGATATGGCAAGTCGTGTGTGGGGTACGCATTGCTAGTACTGGTATTGCCATTCATGACCATTGGTTGTTTTCTTTGTTAACCTGATTAAGTGTTATGATTCCGTTCAGTGGCAATGTCTGTATCGGCCTTTTCATGTGTTTTCCGGGGACTCAAACCTATATGCCGACCCAAAACACTATCAAAAATTTGCTTTCCCAAAAAAGATCTTGAGGGTTTCCATTCAAGTTGACAGTTCTGCTTGCAGATCATAATAAGTTTCACTTCTTTTTTTTCTTCTTTTTTTTGTTTTTTTTTTGTTTTTTTTTTTTTTTTAGCTCGGCTTAACGGTAATATTCGAGAAGGGTTGATAACATTTAAATGATCATAGACCATTGGAAAGCGGGTAATGTCTTCATACACTTTAATAATGGCGTCCAGTTGAAGATACCTTAGACAGGTAGCGTTTTAAACATTAGAAGCTCAGTGCTTGAATAGGCGTTTTCCCAAAATTGATGCAGATACTCACAAATGTACCAAAATATCAAGCAAAATAAAAGTTTGTTGAAAAAAATTTGACGGGCTTTAAGAGCAAAGGGAGTATCAACAGAGTAAATGATACCCAAGTAGGGATTAACAAAATGTTGACCAATATACAACTTCATTACAAACCAAAGCAGTTACCAGTGAAGTAAAAAAAAACTGCTTCAAACGCTACGGAGGGGTGTTTTTTATTTTTAGTTAATACACTGTACAGTATTCATGAACGGTCTTTTACTGATAGGTCTCCAAGTAACAATTGAATTTTTCCCAATTATTTTGAAAAAGGGGGATGGGGGTTCCAGTAAAGTATTTTTGAGCAGCTTTCTTGTAACAACGGTTAGGAAACCTCCACTTTTTTACTCTTTGATGCTTTTCTTGTTTCTGATAATTAAACTTTCGAATGAACAGACCACTCGATTACCTTTCTTAGCACGTGGATTAATTGTTCAAACAAAAATGCTCAAATTAGGTCATAAATCACGTGCAATGATCAACTTACTAATAAGTTATCCACCACATTGGATTAGTAATTGCACGTGAAGTTTACCAAAAAAAACTGTGTAATGTGGGTGGTGTGTACAAAATTGTGGTAATATATTGTTTTGCTTTTTTGAGAAACTAATGAAAGTCATTGTTTAAATAAATAAAAATTTCAACTCAGGCACTCATAATGTGAACTCAAACTTGGCCCTGTGTAAAGTTTAACATAAAATAAAGCCTGTACCGAAAAAGGGCCCTGGCACAAGGTACGCATAACACAGTTTTGCTCCTAATTCCTCTTAAGTTGCTTCGCATGGAATAAACTGTGTGTGTTACAAAATACAATTAAAACAATGGTGATGAGATTCAAAATAAAAAAAAAAAAAAACAACTAAGCTTTCTTACTACAAATAAAATTTTGACCGAACATAAGCTTTGAGTCATGTCATCGAATAATTGCTGAGGCTTTACTCTGCGCATTGAATGCTTCGAGAAAAAAAGGCGGTTCCATGGTGTGTCACAAATTTGTACAATATTTTGCGCGCTACAACATCACCACTGAAAGTATACCGTCAATCATGTACTATTTTTTATAGTTTCATGGCTCATTCAGTGATATTCTTTGACCAAGAACTGGCTGCTCACAAAAGTAGCTCGGCAGTTTCTATTCCTTTAACGAACGGCATTGGCATTTTTGCAACTGTTGTTTGATTCCTTTCTTTTTGTCTAAACTGTGCTTGAAAGTACAAGTTTTGAAGAAACTCATTGAACGAGGAAACGAAAAACACCAAACCACTTTTCATATTTTCCATATTATATAAACGTGTTTGATTTCTTTCTTTTATCGTTCAACTAATGTCAGTTCAACTAATAAAACAAAACACAATGCACAGCAAAACACAACCTATCAAACAGCAACTTTCAAAAAATGTCAAGCTCTGAATCTGATATCATATCGCACGATTCAAAAATCAAATCAGAAAAATCCATAATTGTTCAAAGTAAAAACACTACCGACGAAACTGACTTTGTTGATGAAAAGGGCAACGAAATCGTTAGCGTGGTGTCTCCAACACACAAACATGAAATTGTAAAGTTGGACGGAGCTGTCGACAAGGCCATGGAACTAGCAGCTGCTGCCGATGAACTGGTTTTGGAACCTGGTGAAGACAAAAAATTGCTGAGAAAAATCGATTTGTACATGTTGCCTTTGTTTATGCTTTCATACGCTTTGCAATTTGAAGATAAAATTACCATTTCTTTAAACTCGATTCTAGGTTTAAGACAAGATTTGCACATGGTGGGAGAGCAATATGCTAATGCAGCATCGATTTTCTATTATGCATACATTGCAGGGCTGTTTATTTTCCCTCCTTTGCTACAAAAAAGTAAGCATTTCATTTTCACTTTTGGTGTGATTGTTATCATTTGGGGGCTTATTTTGACGGTCCAAGGTGCACCAAATGTTAATTATGGAGCTTTTTTGGCTTTGAGATTTTTGTTAGGGTTCTTTGAAAGTGCCATCACACCTGCTTATACCATCATTTCTTGTGCATGGTGGAAATCTTCTGAAGTTTATTTGAGATTGAGTTTGTGGTTTGGATGTAATGGCTTTGGGACTATTATGGGGAATTCTGTTGCCCTTGGTTTGTACAAACATGATGGATCATATAGCATTGCCACATGGAGACTGCTTTTCATCATCACTGGGTTGAGCACGATATTTCTTGCATTTATCATCATGTTACACGTTCCAAACAATCCATCAAAGGCATGGTTTCTGAATGAAAGAGAAAAATTGATGGTTGTGAAAAGAATCAAAGGTAATCAACAAGGTTATGGGAACAATGTTTGGAAATGGAAGCAGTTCAAAGAAGCTCTTATTGATGTTAGAACATGGCTTTTTTTCACCTATAGTATCACATCGCAAATTCCAAATGGTGCACTAACCAATTTTCAATCAATTTTAATTAAAGAAGACTTCCAATTTTCTACAGAAAAAACATTGAAAATGAATTTGATCGGAGGTATGGTTTCTTTTGTTGGTGTTCCACTATTTGCTTGGATCCATGAAAAATTGCACGCCAGAAAAGTGCCAATCTTAGGAGACAGACTATTTATGGCCATTTTCGCCAACATCATCTGTGGTGTTGCAAGTTGTATGTTGGCTTTTGCCAAGCACAACAAGTATGCAAGACTGGCTGGTGTTTTTTTGACTGGTTTGATTCCAGTTGCCTTTGTCTGTATCATGTCCAATGTTGCTTCCAATACTTTGGGGTACACCAAGAAATGGACTGCAAACTCTATTTTTTTGATCAGTTACGCTGCTAGTAACATTGCTGGTACCCATACATTCATTGCCAAACAAGCTCCAAACTATGTTGGGGGTAAAGTCGCAATGGTTGCTTGCTACTGGGCCGGTGTGGTCGTTTTGGGTATTTTGTACTACGTCAACTGGAGTGAAAACAAAAGAAGGGACCAATGGGCTTTGGAGCATCCAGAAGAAGTGGAAAACGCCAAAGACTTGAGTTTCTACGATCTAACTGATTTCGAAAACCCTCATTTTAGATACTCTTTGTGAGTTACCTTTCTGGTGCAAGAAAATCTTTGATATTTTTTGATGTATAAAGATAATATATAATACGAATGCCTCAGGGAGGCAGGTTCAAGTCCATAATTAATAACATTTTGCTCAAAATGCCGCTGAAGGGGTAATCTTTTAGGCCACATAAGATTATATAAACAGCCGGGCATCTCTGGTTATATATTTTCTGGTGTTTTTTTTTTTTTAAATTTGTAGCATGGTCAGGTATACGTTGAATACGAAAGTAATAGTTCATTCATGAATTAACTTTGTAAGGGCTTACACTGCCAAGTGAACAACCGACAACTGCAACTGGGCACATTTTTTTCCCATTTTTTTTTTAATTCCTAATCAAAAAAAAACAACCAGCTGTCTCCTGAAAATGAAACTGCCTTGGACATCAAACAACGCTCAAGAAAGTGCGCCATCTTCGGCGGAACCATTGCATGAATCAGAAAACCCCAATAACTCTATCAGAACGGAAAACATTAAAGTTCATATTCCGGCTGAAGAAAGACGTGAGCAAGTCAGAGAACAAGAAATGCTAACCAATTATACCCCTGGACAAAAAATTTTGCTAAGAGACACAAAACCAAAGTACTCGGAAAACGAACAAAACTCTGAAAAGACATATGAACAGTTGCTTGAAACTTTTTCCAAAGACGATTTGAAACCATCCAACTTGGTTGTTGTGCCATGCTTCAGACAAGCAGGGCTTTTAGGGCTAAGCACCATGTTTGTTGTTGGTTCGGTAATGTTCATATCTTTGAAAAATGTCAAGAGAGCGTCGAACTGGGCTGTTGCCGGTTTTGGTATTGGGTCTATTTTTGGTTGGGAAAAATGCAGATATCAAAGAAGAAAAGAACTTCAAATTGCAAACAAATTGGACGCTTTGCAACAGGCAGTCAAAGAAAAGCAAGAAAAAAAACTTAATAGTTTGCAAGAAAATGCTGCTAAAAAGGCTCAAGATCAAGAAAAAAGTTGGTACAAGTTTTGGTGATTAAAAAAGCTTTGCAGGACGTCATTTTCAAACTCAAAAATTATTCGTGTATATATAGAAAAAACAATGTGTTTTTACAAAAAAAAAAAAAAAGAAAAAAGAGAGAGCAACTGTAAAGCTGATTAACCATGCAAACGCCTAAATTGATGATTGATCCGTGAGATCATTTTCCATTTGCGGTAGTGAAAAAGACGTTTCGTCTTCATTGGCACCGTCTATGGAAGGTGGTTTTGCATCCTCTGTGGCGATTTCGCCTTGTGTGTTTGTGTCCGGACTGTTTTTGTAGGCGATAGAAGTCATGCGTATGGTTCTTCCGCTTTGGGAGCTTCTATTACTTCGTACGCTTTTACCACTCGACATGCTCGTATTTATACTGGTATTTGGTTCTTGTTCCATGGATGCTTTGTTTGTCAAAGGTGATTTTTTATTTTCTTGTTGTTGAGTCACTTGGTATAACGATTCTTGTGGAGTTTGTTTTTTAGGTGAGGATAATATTGTTTGGGTTTCTTTGATAGGCATACTTGCGGACGTATCTTTTATTTGTTCTTCATTAGACAAAAACTCCTCCTCTTCATCTTCTCCTAAATTTTTCATTCTATGAACAAATTCAAGTCCTCCTCCACTCCATCCCTTTTTCGCCATTTCTTCGTGCAGCTCCAGCTGTATGGCAATCAAAGATGCCACTTGTTGCAAAACGTATTTGGAATGCTCATTCAATAGCTGGGCACTTCCATGATAGTAGTCTATTTTCAAGTTTTCTATATTGCTTAACCTGTTTTCCAATTCATAGATATTTTCTCTATAGTTTAGTAAATTTTTGTGATTTTTCTTTTGGTTCATTACGAGTTTTTCTTGATTTTTCAAGTTTTTATAGTTTAATTGGAAATCTTTTTTAAAAGTTTTGTCATGCTCGTTATATTTGAGCATTATTTGAGACATGTGGAGTTCCAAGGGTTTCAAAAATTGATGTTTGATCGTTTGGCTGAGCACCTGTTGATGAGTTCCTAACATGTGGTAAAACCCAGAGCATTGAGATAAATTAAGTAACATTTCGTCATCTTCGCTTTTTGAATTGTTGCTCAAATTCTCAAGAACCGCACCGATGTTGCTGGCAGTTTTGGTCATTTCGTCTAGTTGTTTGGCAAATTTTTGAAACTCAGTTTGCAAAGCTTTTATATCTTTCTTGGTGTTGTCAATGTCTTTTTTACTTATAATCGTTTGAAACTGATACAAAGACGACGTCATTGAGCCCGCATATGATTGTGAGGATCTCCGCTGTTGAGGTGAGTGACCTGAAAAACTGAAATTTCTAGACCCAAATGATAAAAGTGCTGGGGACGCACTTGCATTTCCACCTTCCGTATCGGCACTGTTAAATACTGTTGACGTGCTTTTTCTCAACTTGTTGTTTTTCAAAATGTCCACAAATTCAGATAGATGAGCTGGAATCGGAGCTGTGGCTGAGTCTTCTTTATTTTCCATTATGATTTTTTGAGCTTTTGTTTTTTTTCGTTGTTGGCAAGTACTCTGCTTAGCTGGTTGGCTTTCTATTTGTTAACTATCTATAAAATGAAATTTTTTTCATTCCTCATCGAACCTTGTTTACATAAATAACACACATCAATCTTGTTATCATTAAATTTCTCTCGGTTAATGGATTTTTCCCTTTTACTTTTTGTATTTTCCTAAAACTGTTTAATGTAAACAAAAACTCAACAAAACGACAAATTTCTGAAAATAGAAAAAAAAAAAATGAGAAAACTACTTCTTCCAAAAAACGTGTCACGTGTGTGGGGTGTTTTTTTTTTTTTTTTTTTTTAATATTATTATTCAGTAAGCTCGAATTTTTCAGCGCAGATTTTTTTCTTTCGACAGCACAAAATTTTTTTTTTTTTTTTCCAACGATTGGTTAGAAAAGAAAAGTTGAGCTGAGATTCATTAATTAATTGCACTTTTGGTTGTGTACAAAGTATGTTATCGAGGGGGAATAACAAAAAAACACTAATCAAAGCAACTAGTGAAAAGTGAAAAGTGAAAATTACAAAACTCAAACACAACCATCTCATACAGTACGCTATGTTGAAATCATACTTCAAAACTCCATTTTCTCTGCTGAAAAGATACACAACTGCTGCTACTGCCAATGTTATTGGTGGTAGCAGTGCGAACGCTGCACATGTCACTCCAAATGTCATTGCTTCTGGTTCCCAAACAATAATACAAGATGCTGCTTCCAGAATCACGCAGAAACCAATAACCTCGAAAAAAACGTTTCTTTTGGACTATTACAAGCACGTTATGGATACTCATCCTTTGGTTTTATTTGCTCATTATAACAATTTAAATAAAAACGAAAACAACATGATAAGAGCTCTGTGTAAAGATAATTCTTCTACACTTACCGTATTGAGAAACTCCATTTTCAAAGTTTATTTGAGAAATTCACAAAGAACCGATCCTGCAAGTCCTGTTAAAGCTGAAGAAAAATCATTGTTGATCAAAAATCATCCATTGAATCAGTACTTGAAGGGACCAACCTGTTGCATAGCTTTTAAAGAATTGAATCCAGCGGCTTTAAACAACCTTTTCACAGTATTGAAAAAACATCAAGATAAACTGTTTGTTATTGGTGCAAAACTAGATAATGAATCTTTGGATTTGGAAAAAATCTTGAAAATCAAAGATTTGCCTTCTAAAAACGTTTTGCAACAACAATTGTTGGGTGTGTTGCACATGTTGAGTGGTGCAGGGTTGGTTAACACTTTGGAAATGGCCAGCTCAAAGAATTTGTACTTGACATTAAAGTCTCACGAACAAGAACTGGAAAAAGAAGGTAAAGAGTCTGAGAGCAAAGAATAGGTTTTCTGTTTGTTTTTTTTAGCTCTTTCCACTTTTTCTGATTATTATTATATATCCTATAGACAACATGTACATACAAAAGAAGCTTGATAAAAATAAAACTGTAACTTGAATATGGCTAAGTTATCACTAAAGTATCACTGAAGTATCACTGAAGTATCACTGAAGTATCACTGAAGTATCACCGGATTGTATAGCTCCATTTTCGGACTTTGGCAGTTTTGTTCATTACCTTTGTGTACTCGGACAGCAGTTATCCGAGCCTTTGTTTTTTATTTAAACAATCATATATGACGTCATTGAACCAAATCTATACAATTACTCAAAAAAAAGATAAGCATGCGCAGATAATGCCATTCAAACCTTTATAAATAATTGACACTAATTTTATTTTTTATTGTTTTTGTTTTTTATTTTATATTTTTCATTTTTTGTTTCTACTTTGTAAGCGGGAATGACTGATTATAGTAGGTATTGTCTGAATGTTTTGGAAATTAGCGATATTGTTATCGCTGTTCACAAATGGAATATTTAAAACATGCAAATTACAAGTCGATGTTGTAAACAAAGTCTTTGAAGAATAACAACCCCAGGTTTTCCTGTTTTTTTTTTGTTTTTTTATTTTTTAATTTTTAATTTTTGATTTTTGTATTTATTTTCACTTCTTTCAATGCCTAGTATTATCAGTCTAAGAGCAACTTGAAGATTCACTCACTCATCTAACTTTCGATAATTGAAATAAGAAACTAACTACTTTAAAAATAGATTTTCCTTTTATTCAAATTCTACTCTGATCTCAAATTGATCTCCTGGCACAAGTAATCATTGGTAATCAATCATACTCTCTATCCGGCTTATTGGAAGAAGAAACTTCTAATAGTACCAAAGTAATCAAACTACAAATAGCATCAAAGTACGTAAACAAG
>ERZ794936.942-NODE-942-length-10459-cov-2.281815_pt1 | contig 10459 bp, 5 predicted proteins | sample MGYA00511083_ERZ794936 | MGnify/ENA primary metagenome ERZ794936 (study PRJEB30137, sample SAMN04331409) | food metagenome | isolation source: Y2 must sample point D1 replicate A | place: Australia: South Australia | collected 2014 ... | reverse complement strand
GGGAGCTCAACATTAGCTACTGTGGGTGCCATTGAGGTCAATGGCGATGATTTGAAGCTTCAATAGCTAGTCTTTAACAACTGACCCACGTGACCTTTGACGATAAATGACATATTCCGACTACTAACGATACTTCAAGACTAAACCGGCCAGTTCAGCGTCTGATAAAGCGTCCAGGGATCCAATTTTGGTGTTTGTGGCTTTCAGTCGTCTGCAGGATGAATGTTTACGATGACGTGCTCGATCCAACTGTTGTTTCGCACTCAATAACAGGTTATTTCACCACTTCTGAATATGAGGAATTGTTAACTGTGAGGACCAACGTGCTTAGTGTTTACCGCGTTGATGAGTCAGCCAAGCTTTTTTTAACCAATGAATTCAAGTTTCATGGAAAAATCACCGATTTGGCTTTGATTCCTCAGGTGAATTCTTCACTGGATTGTCTACTACTATGCACATCAATCGCCAAGGTATCCATTGTGAAATTTGATCCACTGTCAAATTCGATAGAGACTGCTAGTTTGCATTACTACGAGGATAAATTTAGGGACTTATCCTTGTTAGAGATAGCGCAACAATCACATTTTAGACTCGATCCTTCCAAGAGATGCGCAATAATACTCAATAACGACGTCCTTGCATTATTACCTTTTAGGGCAGCAACTGATGATGACGAGGAGGCAGATGCGGAGAATAATGATGTCAAGAGGATGAAGACTAGCAGTGACAAAGTAACATATCCCAGTAAAATATTCGTTGCCAAGGAATTGCACAGTGAGATACGAAACGTTATCGATGTACAATTTCTTAACAACTTTAGCAAACCTACCATAGCCATACTGTTTGAACCAACATTAATATGGGCAGGAAACCGTCAGTTGAATCCACAGCCAATATCATATATGATATTTACATTGGAGATCTCGTCCACTGACAATACCACAAAATTTGGAGCTACAACAATAGGTAAATTGACTGGTTTGAGTTGGGATTTCCATAGTTTAGTTCCGATCTCCAACGGATGCATGATTGTGGGAGCCAATGAACTGGCATTTGCTGATAACAGCGGTGCTTTGCAATCGGTGATTCTGCTTAACTCATTCAGTGATCGAAACTTGAGGCAAGGGAGAATCATAGACAATTCAAAATACGAGATTCTGCTGCCGCAATCCATCGCCCGCTGTTGGTCTCCTCCGACAAGTGACAAAGTAAATGATGAAACTCTGCTACTGATGGATGCCAATTCCAACGTCTATTATGTGCAGTTGGAGTCGGAAGGAAGGCTGCTTATAAAATTTGACATAATTAAGCTACCAATTGTTAATGATACACTCAAGAATAATCAAGGTTGCACATGCATGTCGCGTTTAAATAGCAGATCTTCTAACAATAATATGGATCTTCTGATGGGCTTCAAATCCGGTGATGCTTTGGTGGTAAGGCTAAACAACCTGAAATCGGCAGCTGAGAGTAGAGACGAGCACAAGATATTCTCAGAAGCAATGGAAAGTTCTTTCGACAAAGATGAAGACGAGGATAACCTTTACTCGGATGAGGCTTCTGACGCAGGGAAAGCAGATGATAATAAGGAAGTTATCGTCGAGACAGTCACACCCTTTGACATCGAATTGCTCTCCACGATAAAGAATATTGGACCAATAACATCACTGGCTGTCGGCAAAGTCTGCTCAGTTGAGAAATATGTTAAAGGCTTGCTGAATCCAAACAGGAACGAATATTCTATGGTAGCTACCTCTGGTAATGGGAGTGGATCGCATTTGACTGAGATTCAAGGAAGTGTCAGGCCCACGGTAGAGGTCGCTCTTAAATTCATTAGCGTAACTCAGATATGGAATTTGAAAATCAAGAATAGGGACAAGTATTTGGTTACTACAGATTCTAATAAAGCCAAAAGCGATATTTACGAGATTGATAATAACTTCGCCTTGCATAAGGAGGGAAGGTTTCGCAGAGATGCCACTACTGTTTGTATTTCCATGTTCGGAGGTGATAAACGTATAGTTCAAGTGACAACTAATAATCTTATCCTGTACGATACCAATTTTCGTCGACTAACGACTATGAAATTCGACTATGAGGTCGTTCACGTCTCTGTGATGGATCCATACATATTGATCACAGTGTCTCGAGGTGACATTAAGATTTACGAGCTGGAAATGAAACATAGAAAGAAACTTCTGAGGGTTGATCTGCCAGATGTTCTTAAGGAGATGGTGATCACTTCAGGTTTTATTTCACAGACCAATATGTGCAATGAGTTTCTAACAGGTCTTGAAGATTCAGATGAAGAACAGTTACTCTTTACTTTTGTGACGGCGGATAATCAAATCATCTTTTTCGGTAAGGAGCATAATGACCGTATTTTCCAGCTCAACGGTGTCGATATCTTGAATGAAAGCCTCTATATTAGCACATATCAATTGCCAGAAGAAGTGATACCTGACCCATCTATCAAGCAGGTGATGATCAATAAATTGGGAAGCAACAACAAGGAGGAATTTCTGACAATTCTAACTTTTGGCGGAGAGATTTATCAGTACAAGAAATCTTCATCAAGACGTAGTCGATTTTTCAGGAATATTACCTCCAGTGATTTGCCTGTCACCGGTGCCCCAGATAATGCTTATGCGAAAGGTGTCAGCGCTATTGAAAGGAATATGCATTATGTTCCAGAGTATAATGGTTACTCGGTTATTTTAATCACAGGATCCGTCCCATATATCATCATCAAAGAAGATGATTCCTCGCCCAGACTCTATCGCTTTGCTAACATACCATTGGTGTCTTTGACCAGGTGGGGTAAAAGTTCTGTAATGTGTGTGGATGATATCAAGAATGCCAGAGTTTACACGTTAGACCGGAACAACATATATTACGGAAACAAGCTCCCACTTAAACGGATTGATATAAGTGACGTTCTGGAGGATTTCATGACGCTTACGAATGTAACCTTCCATGAGAGGTCGCAGATGTTCATAGCATCCTATGCGAGGGAAATCGAATATGAAGCGCTTGCCGAAGACGGCGAAAAGCTAGTTGGCTACCAGGAAAATGTTCCACATGCCAAAGGCTTTCAAAGTGGTATCTTACTGGTTAATCCCAAGACTTGGAACATCATCGATAAAAAAGAACTTCCCGCAAATACCTTGATCAACGATGCAAAATCCATGCTGATTCAGTTGGATTCGAGAACAAGACGCAAGAAAGAATATGTGATTGTTGGCGTCGCGGTGGTTGGAACTGAAGATCTACCACCGTCAGGTTCGTTTTTCGTTTTTGATATAACGGAGGTGGTTCCTGAACCTGGCAAACCTGATACCAATTTCAAGTTAAGCGAAGTGTTCCAAGAGGAAATCAGAGGAACTGTCAGTACAGTTTGCGAAATTAGCGGGAGATTTTTGATCAATCAAAGCCAAAAGGTCCTAGTGAGAGATGTGCAGGATGATAATTCTGTTGTGCCCGTCGCATTTTTAGATATTCCTGTGTTTGTCACTGATGCCAAAAGTTTCGGTAACTTCATGATTATTGGAGACGCAATGCAAGGTTTCCAATTTGTCGGTTTCGATGCTGAACCTTATAGAATGATCCCACTGGGAAGAAGTATTGCCAAAATGGAGACAGTGTCAGTCGAATTTTTGGTTAACGGAGGTGACATTTTCTTTGCAATAACTGACACTGACGACATACTACATGTATTCAAGTACGCTCCTGACGAGCCAAACTCTCTTTCTGGTCAAAGACTTCTCCATTGCACGAGTTTCAATCTGCATTCCACCAATACCTGCATGGCATTACTGCCTAAAAATGAAGAGTTTGAACCAGCCCAAGCGAACATGAAAAATTTCCAAGCTATTGGGGGACAAGTGGATGGCTCTGTATTCAAACTGCTTCCTCTGAGAGAGGACGTATATCGTCGGCTCTACGTTGTTCAACAACAAATTACAGAAAAAGAACTACAATTAGGTGGTCTAAACCCTAGAATGGAAAGACTTTCCAACGAGCATTACAAGACAACACATGTATTGAGACCAATGCTGGATTTCAATGTCATTCAGCGATTCAAAAGGTTGTCGACGGACAGAAGAAAGCAAATTTCTCAAAAAGTCGGTAAGAGGGCCCATTTCGAGATTTGGCGGGATCTTATCAACGTTGAGTTTTCATTAAGATCGCTTTGTAAATAATCGGAACGTTTTGGCATTTTCACAATCGAATAAATGTAATAATTATCTATTTTTTCTTTATTAAAGGTTACGCTATGAAGGCGCGAAATAGCTGTAATTTTTCAAATATCGAATCTTAAATAGTTTAGCGACCTCTAAAGTTGACTACTTTGGTGAGTTGAAGTCGATCAGGAGACCAATAATACTTGGCAAGCCTTAGTCAATATGGGAGTGAAAAAGAGGGCCACCGTGAAGAAAACCGTGTCATTTTCTGATGACAATACTCTGACCAATAGAAGTAATAAGAAGAAGCATGTAGACCACGATAACCCTCCAGTATATGTGAGAAAGACACTTTTAACCGTTCCATGGCATATTATACCGCTTCTTTATTACTATATTTATATCTCAGATGGATTTGATAGCTTGAAGCTACTGTTTGCATTAATTCCCTTGCAACTAGCATATCTTGGGATCCAATTCAATAAATCTACAGTATATGGAAACAAGATACTTAAACTGAAAGTACCACTGACTTTAATTTCTCTATGCGCTACATTACTATTGACTCTACCTGCAGTGCTCATCATTATATTATTTGGCGCACCAGTGACAGAAAAATGGAAGGAAACCTGGATGCTAGCACTACATTGTTGTTACCTGGCACATCCTGCGATCTACCAGGTTTTCAATGGAGACTTCAAGGTCGGCCTGTGGAAGAAGTATTTTATTATGATAGTCATCGGAGCATGGTCAAGTTGTGTTGTGATCCCATTGGATTGGGATAGAGATTGGCAGGCGTGGCCCGTTCCAGTGGTTGTTGGTGCATACCTTGGCGCCTTCTTTGGGTACTCCTTTGGATCTTACTTTTAAATTTATGTATGTGCAAGCATTTGTATAATATTGATAAATGGTCATGTTGAAAGAATATTTAGTTTCTTGAATCGAGAGCTTCCATTATGTCCTTCTCGGTATAGGTCTTGGAGCCTGCGATGAAGTGCGTTTGCAAGAAGAACGTTCCAGGTCCTTGAATGTTACTGTAAATCTTGCTTCCGGTAAACCACTTATTCCAAGTAATATAAGCTTGGTCATAGTAGCGAGCAAAATATTTGGACAAGAAGTCACTCACGCCTTTGGGGAAACCATAGGAAGAATTCAGTTTCACTAATTTTAATGCAACTTGGGAATCATAAGCTAGGATTGATTCGCTTGTCACCATCATTTCTTCGCCCTCCTTTAATATTATTTGATACACAGGACCTTTTCCAGCAAGTGCAAGGACACCATAGCCTTCAACTCGACTTTTCTCATCCAATGTTAAGTCTCCGCTGTAGCATAGCACATTTTCAGCAAAATCTGGTACGTATAGCCCCCCTTTGTCATCTGTATCGATCTTGACAACGGTTATATTCGACATTGGAGTAGGAGAAGCCATCATCAGATTTGCAGGATGTTCACCAGTCATTATTCTCGAGAACTAATCGCATTGATCTTGTTTAGCTTCCCATACACCGTACATGAGCTTGGAATTTTCACGAGAATCGAATCTTGCAATGGTTTGAACTCTGGTAATTCAATGAAGGATCCACTACCTGTTCCTTTCTTCGTCGCAGCGAAATCTGATATAGAGATGTTACCGCCACTGTAAGGCCTAGCACAGCGAACGCTGGACAATAGCCTGGTTAGCTTGGTGGAAATGGTTCTCCCAGACATTGGATAGAATTTGAATTGGGCTCTATGTTGGAATAAAATACCTTAATTAAATGTTCTGGTTCTTCGGCTCGGAAGATCAATTGAAAGATTTACAGCGTTAACATAAGTGAAATAATACTGGACCTGCCGGCCTCACGTTGTCTATCAGAGGGAAGCTTTATTATAGTTACAAATGTTACATACACGGTATGTCCAAGTCAGATGCATCACTTGTCAATTGTGTCTCTATTATAAGGCTAAGAATATAACGAGTTGAAGACATCTGAGAAATTTTCTGCCGTTAGGCCTATTGTCTGTGGGTTTGTAGGTTGGTATGGTTTCCTCTGGTTGTAAAAATCTGATTTGATCAATGATTCTGATATGCCACGCAGTTTTGTAACCACTTTCGCTAGGTCGGAATCGTCTATCAATTCGAAAGCGTTGGGGGTCGAGCTAGAAATTGGTCTCTTTTCCATGACGTGATTCATCGTAACCATTGGGCTACTTTCGCAATGTGCGATATATTCCAAAGTTGTTCTGAGTTTACAAACCAGCTTGAAAATCAATGGGCTTCCAGCTTTACGATTCTTTGCATAGTCTTGCAACAGCATTAGTATTTTTTTCAACAGTAGTACGAGTATTTCAGCCTGTTGACCCTCTGCCTTCGTACTATCCGTTACAATGCCTGTGTTCTTAGCCAATAGAGTGTAGCACCTTTGGTAGAGCCCTAGGATCATAGAACATATGTTTTCCAACGTTAGAAAAGATTTCTTGGCGAATATGAATTCATAGCCGGCGAATTTCAAATTGGCCAAATTGGAAAAGACATAGAACAAAGTCTCTTGTACCAACTGCAAAAACTCTTTATAATAATCTGCAAAAGTATCGGCGTCACCCAGTTTTTCGTATTGCATCAAAAGGTAATAATTAATGAACAGCATTGCGTTACGATATATCAGCGAATCGACAACACTTGTGATAATTGCTGCAGTTGTGTAACACTTTTTGTTCTGGTCATTTAGTTTAACTTTGAAAAGGTCTCTAAGTGCGAGAACTTTGGGTAATGAGACCATAGAGTCCTTAGTTTGTAGATATTTTAGCATGTCTATTTGGAAAGTCAACAGGGGGAAATCATTATTCAGCAGTGGATCAATGACGGTCGCGGAATTTTGTTCCGACCCCATGACCATAGAAGGAATTTCACCTTTGAAAAGATGTCTCCAGCAATAGTTCTTGAAGATGAAATTCCAAAGCAAAATGTGCAATTGATTCTTGGATTCATGGTTCAAAGAAAGTAAACGAGCCATATGAACGTCTTCGTCACCATCGGCCGAATCACTATCACTAGTATCGGCTACGGATTGATAATACTTCCAAATTGCAATAAAATTTAACACGTTTACCGAGTATGAATTACTGTCCCTTCTGTCGATCTCAGATCTGATCAAATGCAAGTTAGTCATTAGACTAGGAACCCAATCTCTCAATTGATGGAACAAAGTCAATTGTTCATCTCTCAAAGGGATGAGAACTGATGATGATAATGTCTCGTATGTGAGCAATAGACACACTGTTACTTGTCCCAAAGTAGCGATCTGTGGTAAATCCAACTTATTTGGTGAGAAAATAGGTTCACGTCCGAATAATTGCTCTACTGCAGTCGATAGCTCTCTTGGTTTCAGGATTGGAATCAAAGAATTTGTATCTGTCACTGTTGTCAAGTATTTTGTAATGATTTCCTGTGTGACACCCCTTGGTGGGAACCTTATCGATTGATCGTTCTTTAAGTGGGATGGGCCCTTTGACCTTTGTTGTCTCCAATTAGTCAATAGGTCATTAAAATTATCTTTGGCCACCTGATTAAACCTTCTGTAAAATTGAGCCAAATACTCATCACGTATTGTTAGGAATCGTACGTTAAAGATACAATTAGGGGCATCTGACAAAGGATTTAAATCGGTCAAATTATCTGTGTTCGTCACTGTGAAAACATCAAAGACCTGTTTTGCATCCAAAAACTCGGGATCTAGGTCTCTAAACTCATTTACATTGAAACCTTCGCCTCTCAAGGACATTTGCAATCTCCTATAGTCCGGCGTATCGCCACCATTCTGATCTCTTCCACTATGGTCTCTCCCACCACTATTCGACCCATTAGACCCGAGATCATCGGAAAGGTTAACACCGGCTTTGGTGCCGGTAATCTCTTGCAACTCTAACAACCTCGATCTCAAAAAATCCATCTCTTTCAATAAGACCTCTTCTTGTGTATAGGGAGAAGTCATAATATCGAACATCGCTGGGCCCTGTACCCAATTCAAATGCAACGCTGATCCATTAGCAGAACTTACAGGTTTATTTTCGAAAGTCGGAACAGTCCTAGGAATAAACTGCGCAGTCTCCATAGGGCCAGGCGAGGTCCTATGCTGCTGCGCATTCAATAACTGTAGCCTCGTATTATACTCTCTTATCTGCTCCATCGAGGCCAATTCAGGATTATGATGCAATTCAGCTGCATTTTCCCTCGCCAGCTCATACTTGGCAGAATTTTGCAAAGAAGAATTCGACGGCACATACTGTCCAGGAACATCAGGAAAGAAACAATCCGTCTTACCATTCTTCAAACAATTCCCACATATAGGCTTCACTCGATCACAACCAATCTTCCTCTTCCTACACTGCACGCACGCAGGCGGTTTCTTCATCTTTCTTCCACGGATATCCATCTCGCCAAGCCGCTATGTCCTCCAGACCATTCAATTGCCCCCAGGGACCTCTCTAGTGGTGCTTTTTCGCTCCAAACTTGTATATTCTTATAACTCTTCAAGCGCCAACCGGACCAAAAAGCACGGTGCTCCGAAGAAGCCTGTCAACAAACAAACAAGAAAACTTCCAACACGCAAACGATACACAACCTACGCCAATTAGCAGCGATAGTGATAGTTTAAATGTCGGTTTCAACAATGGTTTACACTTGTTGCCACCATTAATCGTCCAAATTCCACCATGGTTCAAAACTTTTACTACTCTTATGCCCCTTAACGTGAAGAACTGAAAGCTGGGTAACTGCGTACTGAGTGATGATAATAACGATTCGATGAGGATTTATTGAATTATAGCAGCTTTCACAGATTTTTCTCATGTACTTGGAGATGCTCCTAAAGCTCTTGAAGCTTTGAGGACTTTGTGGGATTTTTTACGAGTCAGGTTGGTCGTCTAACGGGTGAGAAATCGTGGTTTTTGTCGGGAAGATATTCAAGAGTCTGATCCCACAGAATGAGGTGCGTGAAGCTTTACTTCATAACGATCAAGGCACCAGTTGGTTCAAACTCTCAATATTTTATCAAAGAAATCCCAATAGACTTTTACGTGACAGCCCTTTAACCTGTACGAAATAGTAGCATGATCCTTGGGTACAAAATCCATGTAGTTGACGGCAAATTCATCGGAAACTATAGTTTTAATTTATTTGTTGAGGCTCTCTAATCACAACCCATATCACTCTGTTGTGATAAGAAATTACCATCCCATCTACTGTGTCTGATGTCAGCATCACAAATCGCCTAAATTTACCTTCTCGACTCCAAGAGGCGTCAGGTTTCAGTAATCTGCTCGATGCTACCAAGACTAGAGTTTGCTCAGGAGGAAACAGAGATGTGGTTGATGAGTCGATACTGTACCGTTTGTCGCTAAATGCTTATGTTTGCTGTCTATTCTGTTACAAAACATCAGAACGCGATCTGCCGATTTGTAGCTACCTGCTGAATCCCAGGTGAGTGCTTCTGTAATTGACATAACAGCGCAGCTCTTCCAACCTAATGTCACCAGAGCGGCTATCGCAGATCGAGATGATAAGGAAAACTGGCTTGCGCAGAATACGGACTGGGAAGAGCAACATTTGAACTACTCAAGCACCCACTCAACTAGCTTAGGACCTAACAAACTCGCCTACGATTTCTTGGAGATAAATCAGAGTTCATGTAGATGGCTCACGAAATATCATCACGTCAGCATCTTACGTGGCATAATTATAATTGTCCAGTACTATGTCGAAAAGCTCGCCGCGGTTGTCCTCGCTGTAAGGGTATCGTGATGAGAGTTGGCACCCGCAAAAGCATCTCTTTTCGGTTAGTTTCTTTAAGGTTCACTTGAGGAATCGTGTGCGCCCATAGTCGATAGTGGTGCTCACTTCTTGTTGCTCATAAATGTGTCCTACTCAATAGAGTACTCGTCGGCTCAAACAGCATTCGTCTAAAATATATCGTGGTGATGTTCCTGCTATCTATTTAGCATGACACCTCGCTGCCATTTGAACGTACAACTATACGTCGCAAGTTCAATACTTGCCTCACGTAGAGGGGCAAGACTCAATGATCGAATCTGCTTTAAGTGTCAGACGGAGTAGTTTATAGCATACTTATCAGTATAAATACATCATCATTACTCAACAAGGGCTAGTTACTATTTTGAATTTATAGATAGTTACTGAACAAAACATAAAAAAATCGCAGTTGTAAATCGACCCAATTGAATCTGCTTACTACTCAAGTATATAACTATAACTCGTCACGCATTTTTTCCTGTGC
>ERZ794936.941-NODE-941-length-10475-cov-2.153935_pt1 | contig 10475 bp, 6 predicted proteins | sample MGYA00511083_ERZ794936 | MGnify/ENA primary metagenome ERZ794936 (study PRJEB30137, sample SAMN04331409) | food metagenome | isolation source: Y2 must sample point D1 replicate A | place: Australia: South Australia | collected 2014 ... | reverse complement strand
TTGATCTAAAGTGAAAGGCGGGCCTGGTTCAGCACCATCGAACAGATATGGATGATTACAACATTTCCTCAACTGCATCACAATATTCAAGAGCCTCGTTTTGGATTCTTTACTGCCACTTTCAGCATTGACAGCATCCAAGTCCTTTTCCAGAATTTGCTTGTACCATTTCTTTTGCATCTTTGACATGCCCACATAAACGTTCAACTCCTTCTTAGGCAAAAGGGACTTCTCTACATCATTCTTAATACGACGAAGTAAGAACGGTTGTAAAACAGTATGTAATTGCTTCACAATTTTATCTTGATCTTCATCAGTGGCTTCTGAAGAGAACCAGGCGTCGAAATCTTGAGAGTCCGCAAAAATATCAGGAAGTAAAAAGTTTAATAGAGCCCATAATTCATGCAAATTATTTTGCAACGGAGTACCCGTGATGAGCAAACGATTACGAGAGCTGAATTCTCTTAGCACCTGTGACAACATGGATTCTTCATTCTTGATCCTATGAGCTTCATCAATGACAATGTACTGCCAATCAAACTTTTTGAAATATGACTTTTCCCAGAAATGCGATCGTCTGCAAAGTCTTACCTAGACCCATCTCATCCGCCAGAATGCCCGCCAGGCCATTTTGATGCAACGAAATCAACCAGTTTAAACCTTGGATTTGATAGGACCGAAGGGAACCGTTGATAAATGTTGGAGAATCACTGAATTGATATGCAATATCGTCTACACCAGTTGCTTCCTCTTCCTCACCTCTTAGTAGTTCTGCATCTTCTTCACGCTCAGTCTTACGTCTTCTCTTGTCCTGGTGTGCACCTCCTTTATTACCTTTCCCTTTACTACCATTGTCTAGAATGTCTAGCACTCTCTTGAAGCGGTCATCCTTCTTTGCTTTACTCTCGATAAAGTGTCTGAAAAGCCCACTTAGGGATAATAAATGCTCAAACCTCTTGGTAGTTGCCTCCAAATCGAATTTGCGAGCGTTTGCATCTTTTAGAAGGTAGGCAGCCTTATTGAGCTCAGGCTCACGAGGTGGTACGTCCACCTGGAAAGGTTTCAGATCATCCCAATACTTTTGATCCACGGTCATAACGAAAACCTTATCTCGAAGGACCTGATTTGATCCACGATACTGTAACGAGACAGTAAAATTAGTCTTTTTTCTTGAGTTAGGTCTAGACGATCAAAATTATTCCAACATTTACGTGTGCTGGGTTGATCCGAATTTGCATTGAATCAGGTCTATACAAACATGTGACTGAAAAGAACCAGCTGATACACCTCCAACATCCTTACTCTGAGATCTTTTACAATCATTATGAGTCCTGTATACCCTGGTACCCTTCTGTGTGCCATTGGGTGCACGTAGCTTGCGGCTGTGTTGCTTGAAGTATAGAGGCAACACATATCTGAAGTTAGTCTCAAACTTTACCATGGCATTGGATCGATCCAATTGAGCTCAGTTGCCAGTCCTCCGAGGTGGAATGTCAGAGAAACGTTTTTGAGAGACATGATTTCTTATAGCGCTTAAATCTGAAGATTGCTAATCAAACGCATATACAGTTTGATCGTGATTTCGAACTAGACAACTATAGCTTCGATTACATTCTAAACCGGAGTCATCGATCGCGGAGCTAGTCAAAGTATTAGCACACTATAACAATTCTGTAATTTGACCATATTGACACACTCACTATAAGCCTTTTGGTCATAGTTCAAAAAGAATGCAATTAGTTGAGAGTGGGTTTCTTGGCTTACTGGTTGGTAAAACCTGGAAGATAGATTCTCACTTTTTATGTTTATGAGAGTAAAAATGAGTATTTAACCGCCGAGCTTTCAACTCGATGATAATTATCAAGAAATAATGGCCAAAATATCAGGTTTTAAGAAAGCCCCAGCGGATGCTTATAATACCAAGTAGCTTGCTGGGCTGCTGATTTGCACAACTATCAGCTGGTGTGCAAATTAATCTTCCCAGAATTTTGTCTCAGGCCCAATCCATCAAAAAGAGTAATGCTCCCAAGACATTGCATAATAACGAACCATAAACTAACAATTAAGTTTACCAAAATATCCTGAACTAGCTTTTGTTGTTTCGTCTCTGCTCTTGTAAGAACAACCAATAATTGAATGCATCGCGCGAGTCAAGTAGCACATTTAATAACATGAGAAGATAACGATTTAAGACTAACTGGGTCTATGATGGAACGCCAAGCTGATAGAGCTGTTAAGACGAAGTTACCACCCTGTTGCCTTCGAATTATCAACGATGAGTTTGTTCTGGTAGGAACCTACAATCTGGATAAAGAAACTGGCAACAGAACAGGTTCTGTGGATTTATATGACAAGGAACTTCAATTAATAGCATCTCATGAGACGTATGGAGCGGTATTAGACCTGAAACTGTCGCCCTTTGACGAACGACTAGTAGTAGCCGCTCACTCAACAGGTAATGTTACTCTATGGAGAATTGCAATGTCTTTAGAGGAAGTTTCGGTGATATTCGTCGCTAATTTGCAAGCTTTCGAGACAGATACATTAATTACATCTCTCCACTTCTCTCCTTTTGATGCATCGATACTGTTGGTCACTAACACTGCAGGAGAATCAGCAACTTTGGACATAGCGAAGGGCAATACCCTATTTAATTGCGAAACATTGGAAAATGCATATTCTAAAGTTGAGAATGTCTCATTTGTAGTTCAAGGGCGCACACAAAGAGCTATTATGGAGAATCCTAATACATTTACTGGATCGCACTCTTTGGAATGTTGGACAGGTGAATTTGGTAATCTACAACCTCTACAGAACGTCTTATTCACTGGTGGTGATGACGCAACCATAATGGCTCATGATTTGCGCTCTAAGGAATTGATATGGTCAAATAACAGGATTCACGAGGCTGGTGTCGTTGGTATTAAATGTAGCACACCAAACTTCCGAAACTCTAGCCCGACATCCATCATTACAGGTTCGTACGATGATCACATTAGGTTACTGGAATTGCGAATGCTAGGGAAAGATTCAATATACCCCGGTCGGAATACTCCCGTTACCAAGGTTTGGGATGAAAATCTAGGCGGCGGTGTGTGGAGATTTGCTGAGCAGCCTCAAGAATTATCAAGTCTTTCGAACTCTGATGAGTTGCTTGTTTGCTGCATGTACAATGGTGCCAAAATAATCGCCATTCAAGATTCTCCACAAGATCATGTGTTCTCTGAAACCAGCTTTCTAAAAGCTGGCCACGAATCCATGTGTTACGGTGGCGATTGGTGCAAGGACTTCGCCGTTACATGCTCGTTTTACGATAACTCTCTCCAAAGGTGGAATCCTTGACGAATTGACATCAATTTCCCTATATTATGTCGTTTTTTCAAATTTCACCTCATCGCATAGTCTTTGAAAATTTTATGTAAGCTCATCGCTTACATATAGAGAACTTTTGACATCATAAACTATACCACTATATCTCATTAGCAGTCATATAATTGTAATATGCCTTTGAAACAGCAGCCAAAAAGATGGAAACCCCCAAAGGGCCCAAAACCGGTCCAACGTAAGAACAAAAATACTATTGGCCTTGGGAGAGCAATTAAATCTGCTCGTCAAAAGGAGAATGCTGTGGAGTATTTGCCCGACGGTGAGATGAGATTCACAACTGAGAAGCATGAAGCTGACTGGGTAAAATTGAGATCCGTCACTCAGGAAACGGCGTTAGATGAGTTTTTGAGTACTGCTGAGCTAGCTGACAAGGATTTTTCAGCTGATCGTCATTCCAACGTCAAGATTATTCGTTTAGACAGTGGTAATGACTCTGCCACTACACAGGGCCTGACCATATCAAACGAAAAGCGTGGAATATTGAATGCTAAGCAAAGAGAGCATGCCCGTGAATTGATCGTCCCAAGAAGACCAGCTTGGGATACAGATATGACCAAATATCAACTAGCAAGAAAAGAAAACGATGCATTTTTGGAATGGAGAAGAAAACTTGCTCACTTACAAGAGACAAATGAAGATCTTCTTTTGACGCCGTTTGAGAGGAATATCGAAGTGTGGAAGCAACTATGGAGAGTTGTAGAACGTTCAGATTTGATTGTTCAAATTGTAGATGCTAGGGATCCACTGCTCTTTAGATCTGTCGATTTGGAAAGATACGTAAAGGAACTTGACGACAGAAAACAGAACCTTCTGCTGGTTAACAAAGCAGATCTGCTGACTCGTAAGCAGAGGATAATTTGGGCCAAATATTTCTTGTCGAGAGGTATTGACTTTACTTTTTACTCTGCTCTAAAAGCTAACCAATTGCTGGAGTTGCAAGAAGAGTTCGGTGAGGATTATAAGCACGAAGAAGATAAGGAAGATGAAGGTGAAGGTGAAGATGAGGAAGGTGTTGACGCCGAGGTTTTGGAAAGTATAAATATCCTTACAATTGAACAATTGGAAGACCTTTTTTTATCGAAAGCCCCTCAAGAGCCATTGATTCCTCCATTACCAGGTCAATCGCCTCTAATTCAAATTGGTTTAGTCGGATATCCAAATGTGGGTAAATCATCTACAATCAACTCCTTGGTCGGAGCTAAGAAGGTCTCTGTCTCTTCGACACCTGGTAAAACTAAGCATTTTCAAACGATCAAACTTTCAGACCGTGTAATGTTGTGTGATTGTCCCGGTCTTGTTTTTCCCAACTTCGCATACAGTAAAGGTGAACTGGTTTGCAATGGTGTATTGCCTATCGATCAATTGCGTGACTACATTGGTCCCTGTACACTAGTGGCTGAAAGAGTACCTAAATATTTCCTCGAGGCCGTCTATGGTATACATATCAAAACGAAAGGTCTGGATGACGGTGTTCAAAGAGATTTCCCCACGGCACAGGAATTGTTAGTCGCATATGCCAGAGCTCGTGGTTATATGACGCAAGGTTTCGGTTCCGCAGATGAATCTCGTGCGAGTCGTTATGTGCTGAAAGACTACGTCAACGGTAAATTACTTTACATAAACCCTCCACCACACATGGAAGACGATACACCATACACCAGAGAAGAATGCCAAGAATTCAACAAAGATCTATACACGTTTGATAGACTACCGGAAACCAGGCAAGAACAACTGCGCGAAGCTTTGAAGTCTAAATCTATTGAAGATTTCGATCTTGCAAGAGATCTAGGGAAATTGACCTTCTCGGCACACACAGCAGGTAAGGACGGCGAGGAGGCTACAAGTGTCACACACGGTGGTAAGCAAGCAGCCCTATATAACGCAGCTGATGACTTGGATAGAGAATTCTTTCAAATGAACAACATTCAAGGTAAACTGACGACGCCATTCCACAAGAACCAGGCAAATGGCGGAGGGAGTAAGAAACATAACAAGGGAAACAAGAAGATGAAGAAGAAGGAGGAAAAGGACGCTGCATGGAAGATATACGAGTAGTTAGTTAATTGAATAATCTCTTAGCCCTAAGGTAATTCCTTACCACTCGGTGGCATTACCCGAAAGTTAAGGCCTAAAAATCCTGTATTTAACAAGCTTCAGGCCCATCACCAGTAACACTCTTGGGTTTTACTTATAATATTAAAGGCAGACATTACATCTGGTGTGCTTATTGAGTTGAGAAGGTGGTCTTGATTCTTGGGTTTTACTTGTTGCAATAAGTAAGAGTTTTTCTTGCGTGCTTGAAGTACTTCCTTGGTTTTATTTCCAGTACCGACTCAATTCATGCATTGCGCATCGAAGTAACTGGATTGCCCAGAAATGGTTTTAACCACGCCCTTTTCGCTAACAACGACTGATTAAATCCACAGTACGTAGTTTGATAGTAGGTGGGCGAACATTCGAATCTATTTAGAACATCTTGCTGTATTGCAGTTAGCTAAAAGCTGCGTGATTGCTTCTTGTCAATGCCCATCAGATTGGCACTACTTGTCCTCAGCTGTTACTCTCTATTACTTGGGCCTTACATTTGATCATTCATATAGCCGGACCCGTTCTTGCGCTTGTAATTCACCACTGCTTACCGAATGAGTTCGATAAAACAAAGAAGATCGACTTTGCCAGAGCCATGACAGCGGTACTGAAAGACAACCTGTTTCACGATATAGATGTTGCTGATGAACCGTTTATTACTTATCTTTTAAGCACCAAGCTTTCAGAGAACTTAAATATACTGAGGACTACTGCGATAAGCAGGCAGATAAATGCTGCTAACGAACAACAGAATGACGATGCCATCAAAGATTTTCAAGATGAGTTTCCATCTATTGCTTTCGATTCTCTGCAGAGACAACGCAAGGTACTCAAAGTAATGGAGGATCAATATAACCAGTATCAAGAAAGCACAAAGACTAATAGGTATACCTTTGACTTTGACTCGCCACATATTGATGAAACTGAACCGAACGCAGTTGTGCAGGGACAAGACAAAGCTTTGGACGCGGACACTAGCGTCGCTGAGTTGAGGAAGCGTTTACTGGGGCACAGGGCAGATGAAAGCAACGGTTTAGAGTCTGAGAAATCATCTGAAAGACAAATTGAAGACCAGGATAACCTACAAAATAGTCTTATTGAGGATATGACAAAACTGGTGGGCAGTTTGAAGCAAGGTGCAACAGCTTTCCAAAATGCGTTAAATGAGGATAAAGCGGTCCTGAGCGCTGCTGAAATAGGCGTTCAAGTGGCTTCCACAAGTTTGACAGATATTAGTGGAAAGCTGAAAAAGTACGATAAGAAGAAATTAGGTTACATCTTTTACATCACGGTATTCATTTCCATGCTGGTTGGACTCTTGGTGACATTTATAATAATTCAATTGTTCCCAGCCTTATGAATCAGCATACTAATTTAGAACTCATAAGCTTGAGCGATATTCCGCCTTTCTCTTTCTTTTGATCTGGATTTAATAATTAGTTCACCTGAATACACTTTCAATTGTCTTCTAGAAAAATGAATCCGTTTATCCAAGTCTTAGATGGTAATATACATGGTTACACAGCTACAATCAGCGGACGTCAATCATCAAATCATTGACTTCGTCGGCTCCTCCCACAAACTCTCTGCTTTCTCCTGCGAGAAGCTCTCTTCTAATTTCAGGTCCAATATCCTTGTGACCTCTTTGACGAACAGTCTCAAGCAGGAAGTCTCTTTGATCCTGCGTGATATCATTTTTATACCTTTGAGCAAATGTCAGGAATGCCTTGTGCCATACCACTGGTAGTACAATGTTACAATCTTCGCTCTTATTTCCATCTTCTAAAATTCTAAATCTCATGAAATAATAGACACATTCGTGCACGGTTTGGTATGGCAATGCGTATTTCTTGTCCAACAAGACTCTAATGAAGACGGTTGTAGCAGGTGAGAACGGTAGCTTCAATAAATAACTTAGAGCTGCTGAAGAATGCAATGCTGGAACGGAGACCTTAGCCAAAACACTCCCAGCAATAGTGGCCTCACGAACGTTACAACCAGATTCAACTAATGGGAATAGAAAACCTTTAAAAAAAGCGCTTGGCTTATACAGCGACTTTTTTAGAGCTCGATAAATGTGATAATTCAATGAATGATCATCACTCGTCTCAATATTTTCACGGAAACGTTCATAAAGCACCAAATTAACAAACTTTTGAGCTTCCTTGGCAGTCATATTAGAAACAAATAATTTCGTAGCTTCATAAACCACATGAGGAGACCATTGTTCAGGATTTGTAACGTACAGAATATCCTGCCAGTTTTTCAGAGAAGGAATAACTTTGAACAATTTGGGTAACTTCCCGTGGGTCCAAGTCTGCAAGATTGTTGCGACAGTACTGTAGGCTCTGATGACCTTTTCAGGAAGTGCAACACCTTCACCTTGCATATTATCCTGTTGAGCCTCGTCTGCCTCATGAGGAATGGCCCCACCTTCATGTTCCATCTCTTTCTCTCTGATTGATGCCATAATTTTGTCTGCCAAATTGTAACTACCACTCATAGAGTTGAAACCCTCAGATCCTTTAAAGTACTGCTCGAACATTGCCGCATCCTCTTCATCGATATCCACAACTTCTTCCTCCTCCTCAACGTACTCACCTTCCGGCTCAAAATCGGAAATGCCACCGGCACCTTCGCTTTCCTCATCCTCATCTTCATCGTATGCGGTATGTTTGTACCGAGCCAAATCATTTCTTGCTGACTGAATTTCTTCGTCTTCTTCCCTGGAAATCTCATCCTGCTGCTCTCTTGCTAGCTGCAAAATCTTTCTCGATGCCTGAGAGTCAACGAAGCCCTCAGATTCTGCATCATTGTCGTCCTGATCCTTCTTCCTCTGCACTTTCTTCAAAGTACCTTGCGCAGAATCCAGATCTTTCATGAGAGGATCATGTCTCTGCTTCCTAAATTTCGAACCTCCTGCTCTGCCCATTGTTTGTTCTGGCAATAAAGACTGGTTAAAAGACCCTACAGTAGACTTACTCTATCTTTAAGCTCCAGTTTAGCTCATCGCAGACTAAAAATTTTTCAAATTATACCGATGAGCTGAAAAAAGATTTACGTTTCACAACTACAAATATGATTTATAAAGTGAAGCTCAATAGCTGGATTCCGAGACGCCGTTCATACCGAGAGTGGTGCGGTATATTTGGGTGAACCATATAACTACTGCTCCGGATCCTGCGATGTAAAGCGCAAAACATATCAACGGGCCTGTAATGACACAAACGTCAGCTGTGGTGCTCAACATTACCATTAGAAATGCGCCAGTTTTCAATGTTTTTATTAGTGCTGGATTCATATTTCCATCTGTGCTGACGGTTACGCTTTGTATGCTGCGTTCGAAGAACCCAGAAAGTATATCAACAGCCAAAGCCTCGTTATGAAGCGGTACAACCTCGGCTTGCGTCAACTCGTAGTCTGTATTAAGAGCTAAGGATAAGCCCTCCTTTAGCTGCTTTAAATGCCTTTTCAGTGAGCTTAAACTTTTGTTACTCAGTTTGATCTGTTCTCCCTTGAGTACCAGTAAAGTGTCAATGGCCGAAATGATATGCGGTTGCTTGGCGTATCTCCTTTCAATTGATGAAATCTGATCCTTAACAATTCGCAGGCTTCTCAACGCCCCATGTAAACTTCTATGGGATGCCAAACCCTCAATGTAGAGGACACAAAAACTTCTTTCGATAACTTCGAAAGCACTTGAACTGTGAAGTTCTTCATCAAATAATGGCTGCCCCTGCACGCCAAAAACACCTGCGAGGATTGTAAAAAAAACAGGAAGCCATAATCTCATAGGTACAGATGATGGCAGGCTTCAGACCGACCTTAAATTGACCATTTATTTATTAGATTGTCAATAATATATTATTTTATTTACTGACATTCCCAATTTGTGTCGCTGGTTCTCACGTGAAGTGAAGATTTTTCGAGCTTTATTAGCTTAAACCCTTTGATTCGATCTGTAATATTGATCGAAAGACAAATAAGCTCGAGTTGTACTGATCCGAAAATGGTTAAAAGAGCTGCTAGTACTGGACTAGATGGGCTAAACCATGTTAATGGGAAAAAAATTTCGAGATCGCATTCTTCTCGTATAATAAACTCACAAGATGACTACAAACACTTATACACATCGGTTCAACCTTTAGATGTGTTCTGTTGGGGTACAGGATCAATGTGTGAACTTGGGCTTGGTCCGCTAGCTAAGAATAAGGAGGTAAAAAGACCAAGGCTGAATCCTTTTTTGCCTCATGATCAAGCTAGGATCGTAGGGTTTGCAGTAGGTGGTATGCACACGCTGGCTTTTGATTCTGACAGCAATATCTGGTCCTGGGGCTGTAACGATGTTGGTGCATTGGGTAGAGATACTTCTGGTGCGTCAGAAAAATTGAAAGATATGGATGCAGATAATTCAAGCGATGATGAGGATGGTGATCTGAACGAATTGGAGTCTACACCGGCCAAGATACCGGTTGAATTTTTCCCACCTCTTGCAAAGGGGCATAAAGTTGTTCAATTGGCTGCGACAGACAATCTAAGTTGTGTTTTATTTAGCAATGGTGACATTTACGCTTTTGGTACTTTTAGATGCAATGAAGGTATCTTGGGTTTTTACCGCGATGAGATTAAAATTCAACGCACACCTTGGAAAGTTCCTACATTCTCCAAGTTCAAGATTGTTCAAATGGCTCCTGGTAAGGATCACGTCCTCTTCTTGGATGAAGAAGGTGCAGTTTTTGCATGGGGTAATGGCCAGCAGTACCAATTGGGAAGGAAAGTGATGGAAAGATTCCGCCTAAAAACGTTAGACCCAAGACCTTTTGGACTCAAACATATCAAGTACATCTCTGCAGGTGAAAATCACAATTTCGCTCTCACTGCAGATGGTAAACTAGTAAGCTGGGGGTTGAACCAGTTTGGTCAATGTGGTGTATCTGAAGAGATTGAGGATGGTGGCCTAGTGACGAAATGGAAAAAAGTTTTATTGCCTGATGGAATTT
>ERZ794936.940-NODE-940-length-10485-cov-34.379195_pt1 | contig 10485 bp, 4 predicted proteins | sample MGYA00511083_ERZ794936 | MGnify/ENA primary metagenome ERZ794936 (study PRJEB30137, sample SAMN04331409) | food metagenome | isolation source: Y2 must sample point D1 replicate A | place: Australia: South Australia | collected 2014 ... | reverse complement strand
AAAAGTTTTAAATCTGCGTGACGAAAAAAAAAAAAAAAAAAAAAAAAAAAAAAAATCAAACAGAAAATCACGACTGTGTTATTGCCAGACATTAAGTGAATGCCTTTGTCTCGCTTAGATAAGGTGCTTTTTTCCGTGAGTGATCGGCTACAAAGACCGAGACCAAAATTACTTTTAAAAACTCATCATAGTCGCCTTCTGAAACGAAATATGCCAACATGTCTTGCAATAAAAAAAAAAAAAAAAACACAAAATTAAACAAAATATAATGAATTACTTATTAAAAAAGGAGAAATCGTTCTATACTCCATGTACCTGTGTGTAACTGAGAGTTGCTACACCTCGCTTATGAAACGACTGATCAAGATGAGTTGTTTGAAAAGTCTGCATCCACAATTCCAGATCTCAAACACATCTCTCTGAAAATGCTCTCTTCCTGAACAAACAAATTCCATGGGGTGTCGTATTCCATGACCTCGCCTTTATCTAAAACAAGAATTTTGTCGTAGTTGATAATTGTTTTCAGCCTGTGTGCGATACACAAGATGGTAGAGCCTGCAAATCCCTCTGCAATTTTCGCTTGAATCTTGGCATCTGTTTCGTAGTCAACAGAGGATGTGGCTTCGTCCAAGATCAGGATTTTCGATCCTCTGACCAAAGCTCTTGTTAAAGTCAGCAATTGTCTTTCACCGAGCGAGAAGTTATCACCGTCATCCTCCACTACTTGATCCAAATGAAACTTGTGGAGCTCGCTAGTGTCTGTTCCACATGAAGATTGTAGCTTGATGTGTGATAGTTCTTGAGATGTGAATGCACCACTTGAAACTAATGTTTCCCACAGTTTATCATCTGAACATTGTCCAAAAGGATCCAAATTTTTTCTGATTGTCCCTTTAAACAACACGGGCTCTTGTGGAATAATGGATAACTTGGATCTCAAATCGTACAATCCAATCTTGGAGATATCAACACCATCAATAACTACTCTACCGGTAGACAACTCAACTAATCTATACAAGGCACTCATAATGGTAGACTTCCCAGCACCGGTTCTACCACAAATACCAATCTTTTCACCGCCTTTCACATCAATACTCACGTTTTTCAAAACAAGTGGCAACCCTGGTCTGTATGCTAAAGAAACGTTTTCAAAAGTGATTTGGGCGTTTTGTGGCCAATTATCCGCCGGCTTCATTTCGGGTATCCTGTACGCTTTCTCTTGAGGTAGGTCTGTGGTGTAAGTAACCACTCTTTCAACAGAATTCATAAAATTTTCCATCTGCGTGCTTTCGTACAAAAGCTCTTTCACAGTCATGGACAACTGCAAAACATAAGTCAACAATAACCCTACACTCGAGGAACTTATTTTAAATAACTTGCTGATGCACAAAAATGTCATTATGATCGCAAAACAAATTACCAGGTTCACCATCCAAACGCTCGACCATCTTTGCAAAAAAAGATACAGTAGACACGATTCATTTTGAGTATTTGTCAAAATATCGTTTTTTCTTAAAAACATATTTTCCAAGTTATAACATTTGATTGTTGAAATACCACTCAAAACCTCATTGAAATTATTGTAAACAAATGATCTTTGAACAGCTTCTAATCTTTTCAGCTCTCTTCCACTAGATTGATAATGATCTGCAATCAAAACGTACATCAACGCCAAAAAGGGAATGGCAACCGCAAACCATGGCATATAGATAATACACATGATTATCACACCAATAATATCAGCGGCAATGTAAAACATCAAAACAGACACATATGGCAACTGGTTGTCCAGTATGTCAATATCTTTTGTAAATCTATTCAAAATTCTACCCAAAGGAGTAGTGTCCATATAGGCCATAGGTGCATGAAGAATGTTGTGAACAGCTCTTGTGTGTAAGTTTTGCGCAGCCACAATAGCTGTGGTGCTAATAGTGATGATTTCAATCAGCAGAAAAATGAAAAACAAAACATTCCAAAGGGCATAAAACCCCATATAAAACTCTCTTTTGCGAGAAAACTTATCTTCAGTCCAAAAGGAAAGCCAAACAGATGAAAATAAAGCAAAAAAAGTTGTGACAGCACACACTAAAGCAAAAACACAAAGTCCTAAACCCCAACGTTTTCCCATACCTGCGGCAATAAATGTCTTGTAAATTTTTGAATCTACTGAGTTGACAGATTTTTCCTCTTGCTGGACAAGTCTACCTTTGCTTTTCATTTCAGCGGTGTTGGATTTCGATGGTAGCAGTGTTTCTTCTAAATCCTCTTCGTCTTCGTCTTGTTGTAGGGCAGCGGGCATATTTTCCAAACTTTCCAGTCTTTCTTGTTGCTCAAACTCACTTGGCTCGTTTTCATAATGATTAGAGCCCTTAGATGAGCCTGCATCATCCGGTTCAGACTCAGGTTCGGATTCAGATTCAGAATTGCTTTGGGAAGCAACGGCATTGGATATCAACTTGGCAAACTCGGTTTTTTGCAAGAGTAAATTTTCCATAGTATCAACACTGAATGATCCATCTGTACCCAAAAATATAATTCTGTCTGCATCGTTGATCAAATTTAGCTGATGTGTCGCTAAAATTCTTGTTTTTCCTTTCAAAACACCCAAAATGCATTTTTCCATGATATATTTGCCTACTCTCGCATCAACAGCGCTTAAAACATCATCAAACATGTAAATATCAACATCTCTGTACACTGTTCTAGCTAAATTGATTCTTGACTTTTGGCCGCCAGACAGTGTTATTCCTCTTTCTCCAATTTCAGTAAATTCTCCAGCAGGCAAATTTTCCAAGTCAGTTTGTAAAGAGCATATGTCAATCGTTTTTGCATAACGATCAGCGTCAAAAGCCTTACCAAATGTTATATTTTCTCTAATGGTTGCGTTTTGTACCCATGGCTGGCCACATAGCAATAATTGACCATTTTGTTTGATGCTGCCTGAAGTTTGTTTCATAAGCCCAGTCAAAGCCAAAAGTAAAGAGGACTTTCCTGTTCCAATGGACCCAGTCACTACAATAAATTCACCTTTTTTAATATCTAAATCAATGTGTTGCAAACCTTCAAACCGAGAGTTTGAAAAGTTTTTGTCCTTCAAATCGTATGGTTCTTCTTCGATGTTGATGGTTTCTACAAGAGTCTTGCCTTTTGGACTCCCATGGCTTATTGAAGTTCTTTTTCTTGTATTTTTGTCCTCATTGATGAGTTCAAACAACTCTGCAGTATTTCCTGGTATGTTCAAATCAAAATCCTCATCCATATTGTCAAATTTTTCCCATTCAAAAGAACAATTGTGTAGCTCTATAGCATTGTTTGCATTTTCACAGGGTTTTGGCTTTTCAAGATCATCCTGTTCGTCTGCCAAAAGCACTTCTTGCACCCTCTCCAAGGCAATGATAGCGTTCAGTGTGTTACCAACACAATTTGGAATAAAAAGCATTTGGGAGCTCAAAATATTGAACAAAGACAATGATGCAAAAATAGATGCTGCAGAGTGGTATGGGCTGATTTTGAACAATAACAAAAAAGTGATCAGTGAGGCAAGTGTTGGAACTAAAAGACCATGAGCAGAGACAGTGCTTTGAATATATTGCATTTTTTTAACCTGTTTAACTTCTTTTTTTCTTCTTTCAGTAACCATGCCTTCGTAAGCATCTTCCCATGCATAATACTTGATGATTTTCAAATAATTTAGGATTTCTTTGATCAGGCCCACTCTTTCATCTGTGTAGACGTTTGCAATCAATCTGTACTTCAAAACTTGTCTGAAACCAAAAGAAGATACAAACAATGAAAGAACAAAATAGCCTACGCCAACAAGTGAAATGGGACCAATATTTGTGATCAATAAGATCAATGCAATAACCAAAGACACGGGGAATGCCCATATGTACGGATGACTCGAGGTGGCCATTTCTACTCTTGAAAGGTCAGTCGTAGCAACCGTTGTAATTTTGGAAACTGGGAAATCGTGTTTGCCCCTTGGAGAAAGCCTCAAAGATTTTGCAAGCAAAGCTTTTGTCAAAATGGATCTAGAGTAAACACCAACAAAAAACGCGTGAGAATAGCCTTGTGAAAACGCAACGCTTCCAATGAACATAAGCACAACAGTTGCAATGGTGTATCCAACACCTCTGTTTATTGGAAGCTCGGAATTTGAGTTTCTTGCTTCCACAAAATTGACTAATTTTTTGGTGATCAAAGGGTTGAACGCAGCAACGACATTAGAAATTATAAAACACATTATAGCATAACTATATGTCCATTTGAACGTGCAAAATAAAGACCAGATAATCGATATATTTGCAAATCTTGGTTCTTTTTCCCCCTTGAGTTTTCTTTGTTTTTTCCGATCCACTGATTTTTCCCATTGTACAAGAAACTCCTGATACATAAACTCCACAGTATGATCATCTGGTAGTTTGTAGCAGTCAATAGGCTGTAAAGTTCTTCTGTAACCGACTTTTAAAATTCTAAAACACCACAAGTACAACAGTCTGTTGAAGGGATTCCAATCCCTAAATGGCAAATATCTTCGTTCAGAGTCATCAGGCAAGGATGGAACTTTTCTGGGATAAAAAATGCTGAACAACCGTTTTTGAGGTAAAACTTCACTATCAATTTTTTTTTCCAAATCATTGCAGTGAAAATCATCTTTGTCTTCTTGTGTTTGAGCGCTAAATTTTTGCTGGTCTTGATAGTTGATGCTTCCAGTTGCAGAAATAGTTGCTGCCACTGGATTCATTTCAAACAAGTCTTCCCCCAGATGAGATGGTTCAATTATCTTGCTCATTTCAAATTTTCTTTTTTGGTCAGATATTTGTTTCTTGTTTAGGTTCCGGCTATTCCAAAAGTATATGATAAGTTGTTTCAAACTGTTTTGCATTCACAATTTTGATCTTTAATCCCAACCTTGCTATTTTATATCAATTTGGGGAAATAACAAATAAGACCAAATGATGTAAAATAAGCGATGTCTGATGTTTTTTGTAAGTTTATTATCACATTATTTTTGAAAAAAACAAAAAAAAAAAAGACAACAAGTACACTTGAAAAAAGAAAAACGTATCCATTTGCTGATATTGCGATGCAACTAGAAGTGGTCATTTTATGGAAAGGCACGTATCACCTCTAGAAATATCCGATGTGCTTTTAAATTAAACAATTCGATTACCACGTATACATCAGTATGTAGTAAGGATTGATGAAATGGCAAACTAAACACTGCTCATCAATTTCTGTTTCCATTAGCCATTTGTCTTTTCTTAAGCTACTGGCAATTTGGAGATTTCAAAATGACACATTTCTAGTTTTGGGCTTGGTATTTTGATTAGTTCTGTACGACACAGTTCAGAATCCAGTTTCGATAGTCAAACAAGCCTAAAATCTATAACCTTAAACAGAAAGAAAGATATTGTTAATCCCGACGGAATCATGAGAGTGCGTTATTTGTGATCAATGGGATCTCACGCAGTGGACTAGGTAGTGGAAAAATATGTGTAAACAATTTCTTATCAGTACGTTTTGGATTGGCAAAATTTGGGAAGATACAAGAAAACAAAAGAAAAAAGGTAAGATAAAGCCGACATGCGCTAGGGAAAACCCGTGTAATTCACAAGGGCCACTTTGATCTAACCAAAAAAAAAAAAAAAAAAAAAAAAACTGAATATAATTGCATTATAAGGCAATTGATCATTAGAACTACTTTAGATTATATATATATATATATATATATATATATATGAACAAACGTTATAAGGTTTTGATACGCAAGCAAAACGTATTTGCAAACAAAGGTTATACACAACTTTATCAGCTTTTTGTCCCGGTTGATCCTTTAATTCAAGAAAAGTACAAAAAAAGCTCAAACAGTAAAGTCGGTCTCGTTGATACCAGATCTCAAACACATCTCTCTGAAAATGGTGCCCTCAGTAGCAAAAAGTTTGAGAGGAGTGTCATACTCCTTGACTTCTCCCTTGTCTAAAACTAGAATTTTGTCGTATTTCACAATCGTTTTCAATCTGTGAGCAATGCACAAAATAGTGGATTGGGCAAATCCTTCAGCGATCTTGGCTTGAATTTTGGCATCCGTTTCGTAGTCAACAGAAGAAGTGGCTTCATCTAAAATCAAAATTTTCGATTTTCTTACCAAAGCCCTTGCAAGCGTCAACAACTGTCTTTCACCTAAAGAAAAATTAGCACCTTCGTCATCCACATTTTGGTATAAATGGAATTTGTGCATGTCGTTGTTCTTGGAGCCTTTGAAAACTTTCTGTTGTTTGACAGCATTCAACTCGTTGGCGTCAATAGCCCCACCTTTGACCAATGCATCCCATAACTCTTCATCAGTGCTTTCATCAAAGGGATCCAAGTTTCTTTTAATGTTCCCCTTGAATAAAATTGCTTCTTGTGGTATGATAGATAACTTGGATCTCAAATCGTACAATCCAATCTTGGAGATATCAACACCATCAATAACTACTCTACCGGTAGACAACTCAACTAATCTATACAAGGCACTCATAATGGTAGACTTCCCAGCACCGGTTCTACCACAAATACCAATCTTTTCACCGCCTTTCACATCAATGGTGAAATTTTTCAACACCAATGGCAACCCTGGTCTGTATGCTAATGACACGTTTTCAAATGTAATATGGGCTTTTTGAGGCCAATTATCCTCTGGCTTCATCTCAGCAATGTAATAGGCTTTTTCTTGTGGCAATTCAGTTGTGTAGTTGACCACCCTTTCAACAGAATTCATATAATTTTCCAATTGAGTTGTTTCATATAATAACCCTTTTAAAGCTTCTGACAACTCCAACACATAATTCAATAATAAACCAGTACTGGCAGCTCCAATAGAAAATGTTCTTGTGATACACAAGAAAATGATGATGGTAGATAAACACACCGAAATCAAAACAATCCACACAGATGACCATTTTTGCAAACCCATGTACATGACACTTGCTTCATTTTGTTTGTCTGTCAAAAAGTCATTCTTCTTTAAAAAAGCGTCTGACAACTTGTAACTTTTGATGGTATCAAGACCACTCAAAACTTCATTGAAATTGTTGAAAACAAAAGATCTTTGCACTGCTTCCAATCTTTTCACTTCTCTTGCAGAACTTTGATAGTGGTCAAAAATGATTAAAAAAAAAAGTATGAAAGGCGGCAACGAAATCGCAAACCAGGGAATATAAATGATGCACATAATGATAATACCACCGATTTGAACAACAGAATACATGGCAATCAAAATACTGATCGGTAACTGGGAATCCAAAACATCCATATCTTTAGTAAATCTGTTTAAAATTCTTCCCAACGGAGTCACATCAATAAAAGACATTGGGGCATGCAAAACTCTTTTGATTGCTGAATTGTGCAAATTTTTCGACGATTTTAAACCAACTTTTAAAATGATCAAACACTCTCCCAAGGTCAAAAAAAACGATAGCACGGTCCACAAAGCATACAACCCCATATAGAATCCCTTTGATCTGTTTTTCCATTTCATTTCATTCCAAAAAGACAACCAAACTGACGCAAACAAATCCATAAAAGTGTTGCAAATATCAGCAAAAAAAAAGAGGCAAGTTGCAATAAGCCAAAACGATCCTGCTCCTGCAACTAAATACCTTTTGTACACATCAAAACCAATAGAATTGACAGCACGTTCTTCTTTGTCTATTAGCTGACCTCTAACCAACGCTTGTCTTTCGTCGTACGCAACTTCAACACTAATTTCATCTTTTTCCGATTTGACATTGATCAATTGTATTTCTTCTTTTTTTATCTCTTCTTTCTCGTTTTCAAGTTTATCTTCTTCATTGTGCTTTTTGGATGTTGTGGCATTAGCCATTAAATTGGCAAATTCAAGTTTGGATAACAAAAGATTGTCCATGGTATCAATGGTTAAAGATCCGTCCGTGCCCAAAAAGATAATGCGGTCTGCGTCTTTGATTAAATTCAATTGATGCGTAGCCAATAATCTGGTTTTGTTTTTCAAATGGCCCATAATACATTTTTCCATGATATGTTTACCAACTTTTGCATCAACAGCACTTAAAATATCATCGAACAGATATATGTCTGCTGATCTGTACACAGTTCTACCCAAGTTGATTCTGGCTTTTTGACCACCTGACAAATTGATACCTCTTTCTCCAATTTCGGTCAAATCACCAGCTTCCAAAATCTTCAAATCAGCTTTCAAAGAGCAGATATCCAAAACTTTTTTGTATTTTTTTTCGTCATAATCTGACCCAAAGGTAATATTGTCTCTGATTGTGGCGTTTTGAACCCAAGGTTGGCCGCACAACAAAAGGTCACCGGTTTGTCTGTATTCACCAGAAATTTGCTTCATCAAGTGTGTCATGGCCAGAAGCAAAGACGATTTACCTGTTCCAATTGAACCGGTGACTACAATGAATTCTCCCTTTTTGATATTCAACGTGATGTCATGTAAACCATTGAAAACTGGTTTGTCTATGGATTTCTCGCCGTCGTTTCCTTTTATGCCATTTTCATTTGAATGTTTTTCTAGTTTGTTGTCGTTACTTTCTAGTAAACTTTTTTCATCTGAAATTTCATCGCTATTTGATTCTTCAACATCTTCAAAAATTTCCCATTCATAAGTACATTTGTCTAGTTCAATTGCGTTTTTTCCATTCAAACAAGGAAGTTCGTTTTCTTGCCCTTCTTCCGCTTCCTCTGCTAGCAAACACAGCTGAACTCTTTTCATCCCAACCAAAGCATCAACTGTAGAAGACAAAGCTTGAGGAATAATAAACATTTGTGCACTTAAAACTTTGAACAATGCCAAAGATGAGAAAATGGCAGCAGCAGACTGGTTACCGTGTTTGATTTGGTACAAACACAAAAAGGTAATCAACGATGCAACAGTTGGAACCATCACACTGTAGGCAATCACTACTGCTTGGTACGATTGCATTTTTTTCACTTGGGTAATTTCTCTTTTTCTTTTTTCTGCAATCAATTTCAAATATGCATCTTCCCATGCATAAAATTTGATGATCTTCAATGCATTAATGATATCTCTAACAAAATTCACTCTTGCATCGGTGAACTGGTTTGCAATTTCTCTAAAACCCATGACAAAGGTGAACCCCCAAACAGTTACCCCTAAAGACACCAAAAAATATCCTAGCCCAACCAAAGCAACGGGACCAATATTATAAATAAGCAAATAGATCGTAACGATAATTGCTCCTGGAAACCCCCAAATCATTGGGTGTTCTGTAAAGCCGATTTCCACTCTGCTTGTATCGGTTGTAGCAATGGTGGTGATTTTTGACAAGGGGAACTCGTGTTTCCCCTTTGGAGACAATTTGAAAGATTTTTGTAAAAGTGCTTTGGTCAAGATTGATCTGACTTGAGAACCAACAAGTGAAGCGTTAAACATTCCTTGTGCTGAAAAGATGGCAATTATGATCATAAGAATAATAGTTGCAATGGCGTATCCAACTCCTTTGTTTATTTTCAAACCTGGAACAACTTGTTTTTCTGCAACAAACGCAATCAAGTGCTTTGAAACCAATGGAGTAAATGCAACCGCTAAATTAGCAATAATCATGGAAAATATTGCATATCCATATCTCCATTTGAAAGTTTTAAGAAGAACAATTAAAATCGAGTAATGTTCGTATTTTGGATTTTTTTTACCTTCAAGTTTCCTTTTCCGTTTTCTTTCCAAAGATTCTTCCCAGTTGATCAGAAATTCATTGTACAAATTTTCCACCATATATTCGTTATTAATTCTCATCAAATCATTTGGTTGAATGGTCCTCTTGTACCCAACTCGTAGCAATTCAAAACACCATCCAAAAAAAACTGTATTTAATAAGTTCCATGTTTTCAATGGTACAAACTTTCTTTCTTCGTCGGATTGTGGTATATCTGGAAGTTTTTTTGAGTAGAAAAAGCTGAATAGTCTTTTTTGTGGAACTATTTCCGAATCTGCAACTCTTTCCAAGTCTCTGTGGATCAAATCATATTCACCTTGGGTCATATCCCAGGATTCGTTGTTTTCCGTATACACAGGCGCAATTTTTTTATGCTTTGCTTGAGAATGTGCTGAAGAGGCAGAGCTTATGGAGTTTTGTAAGTTGATAATCTGTTCATTTGCTTTTTGAGTTCCCGAGCTCGATGAACTTGATGGACTTTGGTGTGGTTGTAAACCCTCTTGCTTGATTACCATGTTTATACGTGGATGTGTGTTTTTCTTTTTTTTTTTCGCTGATCAGATAAATAAATTTCAGTGCTTTTTCTCCGTCACATTTACACTCACTCAAGTTGCCAAAAAGGGGAACAACTTCATAAAACTTTTGATCTTTATATATACCACTTCATTTTGCAAACTCCTTGGAAAACTTGCCTCGGGAAAAACTTTTAACAAACAACAAAAACAACACAAACGATGACTACATAATCAAATTTTCTCAAAATTGATCAACATCA
>ERZ794936.938-NODE-938-length-10523-cov-6.478697_pt1 | contig 10523 bp, 4 predicted proteins | sample MGYA00511083_ERZ794936 | MGnify/ENA primary metagenome ERZ794936 (study PRJEB30137, sample SAMN04331409) | food metagenome | isolation source: Y2 must sample point D1 replicate A | place: Australia: South Australia | collected 2014 ... | reverse complement strand
ATCGTGCGGTACTCGTATTATGCTGCAAATTTGAAGGACGCCGCCTCTGTGCCGTACTGGCTCACGTGGTTGCGGTACTCGTTATTCTACGTGTTGTACCCCACTGGCGTTGCTTCCGAGGTGTCCATGATATACATGAGTCTTGGCGCGGCCAAAGAAACCGTGGGCGCTTGGTACCTGTGGCTCCTCTTCGCCATTCTCTTCACGTACCCGCCAGGGTTGTACACGTTATACACGTACATGATCAGGCAGCGCAAGAAGGTGCTTGGCACGGGCAAGGTGTCTGCACAGAAGAAGCGCCAGTGATCACGCGTCGTCATCGGCAAGCAGCTCAAGCCACGCAAGGAGCCGTGCCATGTACGCCATCACGGTGTCGCTCTCGACAAACTCGTGGTGCGTGCGTTCCTGCAGCGGCGCGGCAAACATGGCGCGGAGCGTGTAGCTCGCGGGCGTCTTTTCCTTTTTCCTGACGAGGTTCTTCATGAGGATCTGGAGCGCCAGCCGCACCACGAGCGGGTCGTGCTTTGCACATAGCTTAATCAAGGTCTCGGTCACCAACGCACTTGGCATGTAGTTGTACCAGCGCACGTTCCAGCTCACGAGTTTTGTTACGCTAAGCAAGACATTTTCCAACGAGTAGTGCCCGCGCTGGAGCTGCCGCACAAACTCGGCATACATTTCCGGAGACGTGCCCTGTACAATAAGCTTGTTGGAGTAATGTCGTCCGTCGTAGACGCTCGAAAGCGGGTCGATCGTGGATGCACACACGTCGCTGAGCACGAACTCATTGTAGATCTCGAGCAGCTTGACTGTGCCGTGATAGTCAAAGCCCATCGCGGGCGACGGGTCCAGAAGACTGGTTTGAATCGCCGACAAACTGTCCTTTAGGTTGAGTTTGCACGCCCACCCGATAAATCCGAGCATGCTCCACGAGAGCGCGCTGCGTTCCTCGTCCTGGCTAGACATCTGAACCATTACGCGGAGATCCTCATAAATGACAAGAAACAACAGCTGCAACCACGGCTTGACGTCGGTGGCGGCTAATTCCGCGTGGTCAACCACAAAATCGCTGGTTTGCTCCCGGTCCACGCCGCGGAAAGTGGCGTTTTTGATGTGCACCACCCGGTCCCACCCGACAATCGTAACCAAATGTGTGAGCAAGTCGTAGGTGCGGCCCCAGGTCAGTTTTGAGTCGAAGTCCGCCATCAGCAGCCACGCGTTGCCTGCAGACTGCGCCGCCAACGCAAGTTTTGTTGCGTGTGGGCCGGCCAACTTGATGATGCGTGGATCTACCGCGGAAACTTCGATGCTAGTCGCCAAAAAAAGCGGGGATTGGTAAAAAGGGCCACAAACTGGGTGGCGCAATTGCGGCTGATGATGGAACTGGTCATGCCAAAGCGCCGCCATGGATGCCATCTCAGGGGTTGACTTGCCTGCTATTGTTGGCGCGGGGAAAAACGCCTCGAAGGTGCGGAGATCAAGCAGTTTGTTCCGCTGTGCCCGCTCGATATACGCCAGCGCGAAACTGTCATAGACGCCGTCCACGTCTGTGGCTGCAAATTCGTGTTGTGCAAACAGAAGCGGGAATGCGTTGATCGTTTCTAACGCGCGGCTATATTGCTCGTCGAGGATATAACATAATGCGAGCGTGTACCATGCGTCGAAATCAAGGGGCAAGAGCTGCACGGCCTGGGCGGCTATTTGCGTGGCCACGCCGTAGCTCTTGCGTGCTAGGAGAAACCGTGCCTGTTCCAAAAGAAGGAGTGCATTCTGGCACAGCGGGGTCCCGTGTCTGGTGAGGTTTTCATGCACTAGCTGCAAAAAGCGCAGGTCGTTGTTTTTGCTCAGATCGGCTTTCAAAAGACGGCATACAACGAAGTCATACTCGTGGCCGTAAATTTTCTGGATGCTTGAGATGGCGATCTCAGACAATTTGCCCGTGGAATCTAATGCCACCACACGTACGAGTGCGTCTATAAGGTGATTCCTGTACTTCGATGTTTTCACAAAGTCGGCGCCACACGTGGTAACATGGCCGTACCGCGGCCGTTGGCCGGAAAGATGGCTCTTGTGCATCAACGACACCGTTCTTGAGATTGTATTTCTCAAATGGTCTAAAGAGTCGACCAAATCGGGCATATTCACCGTGCCACAGAGCTGGTGCGCCACATCATCGGTCGATAGACAGAGCCGCGCCAACGCCAGCGCCGCCAATTCGTCCCAGAACGAAAACCCAACCTCGAGAATCGATTTATTCGAGTAGTTGTGCAGTTTGTGCAGGACATGGGATTCTATAGTGTACAGCACGGACACGGCTACAGGCAGCTTGCGTGATTTCGGCACGGAGACGATGAACCGTGCCCTGAACTCCGCCCGCCCGAGGTTGTTGTATGCACAAAGCGTGACCACCATTTCTCGATCGTGATAAACGCCGAGCGCAGTCACGTCAACCGACGGCAGCCAGAAATAGGCCCCCTCTTTCTCGATTAGCCCAATTGCATGCACAACGTACTTCTGCACGGCCTTGGCGCCGCCAGAATAGTCAATTCCGTTCACATAGTGGTAATAGCCAACATACCCGTCCTCCTGCTTCGAGTGTAAAACGCCAGTTTCCGCCTCAAAAGGGTTCTGTAGAAACTTGGACGATTTCTCCCCGTAGTGTCTACCCCAGTGCACCAAGTCCAGCGGACCCGGCAGATTCAAGTTATTAGCCAAACGCTTGATGGCTTTGGCTCGATTTCCGAGCGTACTGCCAAATCGGGGCTCTCGTATCCATGGTAGCGTAGGGTGTTCTAGAGCTAGCCCTTCTGGCGCGCTTTCCGGCCCAGAATGGCCATTTGAGAAACTGTGTTTACCTTTTTGCTTTCTATCTGTTGACAGCTCAAACGACATTTGAGGAAATGCAGGGCGTGTGGCGTGAAAGTGGACTTTTTAGGACTGAATCTCGTAATGCACAAGTGCACATGTTGGTGGTGTTTCGTCACGTGACCATACAATGCGGCGGCCTCTTTATTTAATGGCATCAGCCGCGTCTGGAATCTACTACACTCCATTAGTATGCAGAGCGTCTGAGTTATGACGCTGACCTTATAGACTGATGTCATCCTTAAAGTTATTGATGAGTGGCTTGCATCAAATAAGTCTGCTTTTTTTGCGTTTGTAAATATCATGCTTTGTTTTTATTGAATTGTTGCCCGATCAATGTTCGCCAGAGTCCAAATTGTCTCTTACCCTGCTCAACTTGCCGTGATCTGAGGCTTTGTTATCAGCACACTCTCCATGAGTCGCCTCACATCGTCAACAAGCGTCCATATTTCGATGTCTTCAGTAAAATTAATCGGCCCATCAATTCCGCGCATTCTCTGGTATGATTGGCGCAACTCAAACGCCGCAACACAATGTTCCACTCTGGTTACGAGGTGGTCCAAAAGAGCAACAACGTCGGCTTCTTGGCGATTGTTCTTGATATTGCTGGCGTAAATGTCGCCAGTAAACTTCCCATATCTCTCATCCGTTCCGTTGTATCCCAGATTCATGACAGAGCAAAGATGCTCCAACCTCAAAGATATCGACCGCAAGTATAGCACGGAATCAACCGGTAACGTGCCAAGGATCCTGCCAGCAGACTCCAGATCCTGAGACATCCTCTTCTTGAAGATGTCAAACCTCTTTGCTAAATTTTTGGTGAATGCAAGCACAATCTTCTCGGGCGTCTCGAGGCCTTTCAATTTTCTCTCCCCGAGCTCAATGTACTCGTAGCCCAAGTCTTCAATAGCATTGATCTCCTTTTCAATGATCTCGCCTGCGCCAACATTACCGCCGTATGCTGCCTCCAAAGTCATCGCGCCCGACTCGATCTGGTCATGCAAGAAATACAACTGCTCCATTTCATGCAAGAAATCTGAGCTGACCGCAATTTGGCCTCCGTCTGCGCTCGATTCTATACGAGACGCTCTGTTAACCATAGGTCCAAAATAGTCCATTCTGCGTGTCACCATGTCTAGCTCACATACCGGAGACCCCCAATGGATACCCATTCTTACTGACAACCCTCTGAAAATGACATTACCCGATGAGTCGGTCACCTCGCAGCCTTCATTTGTCTCGAGTATCTCATTGGGCCAATCCTCTACAAGAAGCTGGTTCTGAACATTAAAACACCATAGAAGCGCAGAGGTTGGTGTGGGAAAAGACACCATAAAAGAGTCACCTTCTGTCTTTACCTCATAGCCACCCACTATTCTCAACTGGCGGCGCATCATGGTATTGTGCAACTTGATCGCGGATCTCATAGCCACAGGGTAAGTGTCCCACAACAAGGTCGAGTTTTTGATGTCTGTGAACACCAAAGCTAACTTTCCAATAGGAGGCTCGATTTCTTCATTTAAACGTCTCAAAGCAGTGTCCCCAGATGGGATTCCTCGATCTCTCCGCTTTTTTCCAGTGTAAAGTTCAACTTCCCTCCCGAGGTTCATGTATGTTGATGCCATCCTTTGTCTCTTCTTCTTCTGATCTCCTAAAGAAAGTACAGTCACCGATACTCTTTCGGTCGCACCATAGCAGATGGCATGATCTCTCAATTTTTCGGCCGCAATCATGGGATCGTCTTTTTCTTGTCTAGCAAGGTCAACAGCTAAATCGTATGTGACATAGTCCCAGAGAACCTTTGATCCAATTATGATGATGGCGTCCGCACCTGCTGGATTGTACACGGATACGCTCGGCCCGCTATGAGTATGTGGAACATAGTTATAAAATCCAACACCTCGCGAAACATGAAGGTCACCATCGAGAGCACCGTCGCCATACACGTAGCCACCTGACGCTCTAATACGCTCGAACTCTTTCCGCAGTGTCGGGTCATGCTTCGTTGACAAAAATTTGTAATCCGCGTTGCTTTTGGACAAGATAACCTCGATGTCACCCAAGTTTGCGGAGTAGACAATTCCATTCTTAATGTACAACACCGAGATGCAACACCCCTTTGCAGCGTCCTCTTTCAAACTCAAGTCGTTGAGCTCAACGCATGTTGTCGAAGGGGTAAATGCTCCAAACTTTTTGCTGGCAAAAACGGAATTGATCTCCTTGTTCAAAGACAAAAATGCCCGCCGCATTGCATTTGGAATCTCATCGTCCGTAGTGATTTTTTCTAATTCGCTAGTGAAGCTTGGTATGAATAGCTGCTTTGTCAAAAAGGAAATCAAGTGACCCTGTCCACGGCTTGATCCGCCAACTCCGTCGCAAGTCATCAAAAGAACCTCATTCTCATTTCCTCTGAACTTTTGAATAAATGAATCTCTAAAAGCGATAGCGTCTGCACCACCCATTGCATCTGAGACACCATAACCTACATCGTCCAACTCCGATGATGATGTACGTAGACGAACGTTCACGCTTTGATCAGGAACTCTAGGCGTGGTGAGCGTCACATCCATCAATCCTATCACTTTGAGATCTTTAAGAACCAAAAGACTGTCCAACGGTTCGCCCGTCTCCTCGTTTGTAATGTAGCTTTGTTTAATTTCGAACCTTCGATTCCCGGAGAAGTTGAGAAATTTCAAACACTTGTTGTAGGACCAGTTCCAATCGTAAGGCCAGTTTGAAATATTGTACTTCAAGATATTAGAACCCACATCCAAGACGGTCAATACCTGACACTTGCTTAACTCCGACGGCAAAGTCTGCAATTTGTTGCCGTTCAAAAATAGGCGGGTGAGTTCAGGCATACTCTCAAAGTCCTCTGCTGGTAGCTTTGTCAAACTATTACCAGACAAGTAGAGTTGAGATAAATGTCTAAGTTGAGCGAGCGCCCCCTCGGGAATCTCCGATAGGTCGTTGTAGGAGACATTCAACACTCTTAAACTCGTCAAGAGGGCAAGAGATTCAAAAGAATCCTCGTTGAGATTGTTGTCGGCCACCTGAAGATTTCTCAAGCTGTCTGAAAGAGAAACCGTATCACTTCCAAGAGCGGCGCTTGGCGAGTTGTTTCCGCTCTCAAATGTGTTGAAGAGCGCAGATGAAGACATGTTTTTAGAAACAGCAAACAGAGGTTTCGGAAACATGGACAATATATTTGATGACAAGTTGAGATAAGTCAACCCATGCAAGTTCCAAATCTCGGAAGGTATGGTGTCAATGTTGTTGGAGTGCAAATCTAAGTACTGCAAGGATGAGAGTCTTCCAATCGATGCGGGAAGGTTCTGAATGTTGTTCCCAAAGAGTGACAAATGATTCAACTTTGGTAAATTTCCGATCTCATCTGGCAAAGTCACCAAGTAGTTTTTATCAAGAACCAATTTCTCAACATGCGGAATCTTTCCAATAAATTCGGCTGGCAAGGCAGTGATTTTGGCTTTCGAAAGGTCTAGGACGGTGAGCATCTGCAACACAACCTCAAATTCCAAGGATGTAATGGGGTTTCTGTCAAAGTGAAGAAGCCTCAATCTCTCCATCTTATCACTGAAACTTGAGATAAAGTTTTTCGATGCATACATTACTTCAAGATTGGGCAAGGAGCCAAGCACATCGATGTTGGAAATCTTGTTGTAACGAATATCTAATCTCTTCAAATCAGTCAATTTAGACATGGCCTGTGGTAGAGACTTGCTCAATTTATTTGTACTCAAATTGAGTTTGACCAATTTGTTGAGCTTGGCAATGGTGTCAGGGATGTATGTCAAATCATTGTATGACAAATCCAAATCTTGTAGGTGCGTTAGCTCAGTGATGCATTCCGGAAATGTTTGAAAGTAGTTTGATGACAAGTTCAAAGTGACCAAGTGCAGAAGCTTTCCAAAGCTCTTGGGAAGATAGTATAACTGATTAGAGTTGAATTTGAGACTTTCCAATTTTTTCAAGTGACTGATTCTCGCTGGGATTTCATCCAAAAAGTTGTACTCCATCAGAAGACCAGTCAATCCTGTAGCCTCTAAAAAATTTAATGGGAACTTAGAACAGCCATTGCGTGAAAATTTGATGTTGTTTAAATTCGAACATGACTCGATGAAGTCTAGCGGGATATAGATCGCTGGATTGTCCGAGACATTGAGCTTTTCGATCTCATAAGTGTGTTGATGGAATTTGATTGGAATTGTTTTCAAGTTGTGACCAGAAATGTCCACATTGATGTAGTCCCTTGAAAGAGAAGCCTCTTCCTCATGAGTCAAATTGCGAAGCGCCATATCCTCAACAACCACTTTGCATATTGATGATAGATCTTCCCTCCCCATGAGAGTCAAATTGTCCCTTTCAGAGTATCCACTCAAAGTCAATAATCCCATCTGTATCTTCAAGGGCTTTTCGAATGGTTCTAAGAGCTTTACATTGTTTCCCACATACAATGAAAGCTGGAAATTAGAGATGCTCTCGAGAAAAAATTTCTTTTGAATCATGACGAGCAATTCTGCAGCAGTTGTTTCCAACGAGCACAAAATAGTAGTAAACGTGTTGTCCTCTTTGAAGACTCTGATGATATGGTTTGCTCCCTTCTTTGAATTGGCTTCAGCGCCACATTCTCTGTTGGCGACACTTCCATAAAGAAGAGGGAATGATTTTTGTGGAAACGAAGGATGATGATCGGCTCTTCTTTTGTGTTTCTTCGATTCTGCTGCTAGATGTGTGGCTGCGCTTTTATCTGCTGCTTTGTCTGCCGCTTTATCACTTGCCAAAGAAGCCATCGATGAATTATTCAGAGAGTTATATTGCAACTGTTCCTTTGCATGTGGGGAATTGTGCGAGCTATCTGTATCAGACTCGTCCAGCTCCGACACCGGGGCGGAGGCAGTGTTAGAATAGAATCCCAAAGCTGTGACATCCCAGGAGTCGGGTGCCTTCCAGCTAGAGTTTTTTTGTGCATCATCCTGACCAGATTCCTTTCCCTTCGATACTTCCATTGGCGTCGATTTGATTTCAGGCTGATGCTTGTTTGGGGTGATCTCGGCGGTTGTAGGTTTTTTGAGAATCGTCTGCATTTCATCAAAATTCAAATCCAAATCAAATGTTTTTGAAGGGCTTCCTGTTGCTCCTGAGACAGAGCCATGTTTTGAAGGAGGCCCAGACAGATTACCCGAGTAACGACTTTCTTCCAGCACTGAATTATGTCTTGGGCTCTCTGATACGATGCTGTTATGATGGTGCAGGGAGATTGACGGGAGGCGAAATTTATGCTTAGAAGAACTGTTCGAGCTGACACTCTTCCTATTCAAGTTCGAGTGCGGCAGGCTACCAAGAGCTGCTCCGTTTTGAGAGGCGCTTGTCAGCATCTCATTCATCGACGCGTTGTCCGTCGAGTCCACAGTATGAAGCAGCGCATCAGAATCCTTCCGATTCGAGTGCATTAGCTTGCCCAAAAGAGCGTTGCCCTTCTTCCGAAACCGGGGTTTGATGGGATGCGCGAGCGGCGGCACGTTCGAGCGCACACCTTTGTTTTTGTGGAACCCTCTATAATCATCTCTCAAAATTGCACTTGTATCGCTAGCTTGTTCGCTGTCGTGGAGAGAAGGCAAAATCGCATAAGACAGTCTAGGAGAGTAACCTTCAGGAGGGGGCCGGGCGTGCGAGTCATGGAATTCATGTGTGCTGGGCGAAATCGCGGCTGGCGAGCTTGTGCGTGGCGTCGGCTGCTGTGGAGAAGAAGACGTCGAGTACATCAGACCATTCGATGTCTGAGCGCGAAAGAGTGGTTGTCTTTTCGTTGCGTTATGGAACTGAAACGACAGAATCGGGCTCTCAGTACCTTCAGCAGGATTTACACTGCTCTCGGTGCCATTTCCGCGAGACTCCTGTTGTGTTTCTGGCCTCAGCGAGATATTGGCCACCGGCTTGGCTGCAGAAACGGAGGAAGAAGTCATGGATTTCTGTAACGGGCGTCTTTCAGCCCCGCTGTTGGCACGTCTCATCGTTGCTGGCGGTGGCTGGGGCTCCTCTTGGCCCTGCAGCGGGTGTTTTCTTGAGTCGGCCGCCGCTGAGGGGTAGGTCACGGGAACGTCATTCGCCAGCACCCCTGACGAGCCTGACGAGCGGCCCCGGAGCTTATCGGATACGGACCCATGGCTCAAGGAGAAGTGCTGGCCAGCAGCCATTTCCCTAAGCGACAAATGCGACTTGGACTTATCCCTGCGTAGAAAACTCATGGATGTGTAAACAGGCTGTAAAAAACGAGAATATGTGGTTTTTGGTTTGATCCGGGCGTAAAACTCAAAGAAATGCGTGGTGGCAACAAGGTGGCAAACTTCTGGAATTGAAATGCCAACAAAGTCTGATCAGGGCGGCAAGTGAGGGGGCTAAACGACGTTACGACAAAAAGGTTTGGTCCGATTCAACAACGATGTGTCAACTTCAATTTTGAAAAAAATAAGGGAAAATCCAAATTCAAACAATGTTTTTGACGCAGTATATATAGCGTCTTTTGAAAAAACGAAACAGAATCTGCCTGATGAATGACCTTTTGTGCAATTTGTGTGGAATGAAACGAAAAATGCCGGCTTCGGCTCCTCGTTTTCGACCCTGAGCAGTGAACGCGCGACCCTCGAAAATCGAGAATCGGGCGGATTTCCACGGGTGAGCGAAAAAAACAAAAAAAAACTCCACTGAATTGAGCGGGCGGGCGCGAGCACGAGCACGAGGGGTGTGGCACATGCGCGTAAGGGCCAGAGAGGGGCCGGCCAGAGACTTTACTGGAGGTCTGGAGGTCTGGCTCACCTCACTGAGCGTAATGGCGAAAAAGCGATGTTTTATTGATTCTTCTGTTTTTTTATTTAATTATTTTATTTCTTCATTCTCATCTTTTCTGTGTCAGAAAGGAATTTGTGTGGAATTTTGGAGAAAAAATGCATTTTTTAGGTGTTTTTTCTTTTCTCGAAAGAGGTATTTGATGACTGGACATTCAGTGCGTGCGGCCGGCCCTGCTGCTGCTGGGGAGGCCCGCTGGAGTTCACCTGACTCACAGACCAGTCACCGGCCACTAAAAGGAAGCTATAGTGTACATACAAACTTGGATCGTTTGCTGGGTTTTTTTTATCTGATTTTTTTTCTTTTTCTTCTTTCATTTCTTTGATTTTTGGCCTTTTTGGCTTTTTCAAGCGAGATCGTAACAGGATCCTATTACTTTGCCTGTCTTTGTCTGAGGAACAGAATGGCACCGTAGCTTGATAACTAAATTAGTCAATGAATGACAGCAAAAAGCGCTTTCACACCAACACTGATATCCAAAAGAAAACTCAAATAAGGCGATGGCATATAGCTAAGTATTAGAATTAAGCGGCTCGAGATATTTTTTTTCCCATTTTCCTATCAGACCATGCTTTTTGTTATGACCCTCGTGTCTCACCTCATGCAGAGGTTTCGCCAGTGATTTCGGAGCCAGGGACAAGAGAAACAAACATATCATTTATACCTATACGTAGAATCTAGCAAAATTGGAAAATACTCAATGGTTTCACCAGAATTAGATAGCAACAAAATTTCGAGAGACTTTCCGCCAATCACTAAGAAATTACCACAATCTATAATGTCTCATATCGAAA
>ERZ794936.937-NODE-937-length-10527-cov-33.883308_pt1 | contig 10527 bp, 3 predicted proteins | sample MGYA00511083_ERZ794936 | MGnify/ENA primary metagenome ERZ794936 (study PRJEB30137, sample SAMN04331409) | food metagenome | isolation source: Y2 must sample point D1 replicate A | place: Australia: South Australia | collected 2014 ... | reverse complement strand
AAAAAAAAAAAAAAAAAAAAAAAAAAAAAAAAAAAAACATGTATGAAAAAAGGAAAATCTGTTTAAAAGTCTGTTGTATCTATGAATGGCTTGCGCCGAAAAAAAGCATTTACTAAAAAATTATTGGTTAAGCGGGGAAGGGACACCTGTTAGAGAAAAGAAGTATGGATGAGCAAGAATCAAAGATATCACGCAAGTGTAGAAAGGTCTGCAATTATCCTCTTACTCAACCGGCTGAGCAGATATATATAAATATATATTTGTTTATTTATTTTTTTTTATATACATACACATCTAGATACCAACCAAGAGTGATCTTGAAAAGAATTTTTTTGTTCACCACGGACGACACCATTCCATGTTAAGCAACAAAGACGAAAACAAAAAAAAAAAAAAAACATTCAGAATCATTTCCAAATATCGCATTAGCACGATAAGCTAGAGCGAGATGACCATCGTCACATGGCATCTATGACGATTTCAAAAGAAGAAAAGATGCCTTATTAGTTGTTGTATCTGTAGAATCGTTCTTTCCCTTGCTGCCTTGTCTCACCACTAGTAAAAGTCTTCTTGATTATGTTTAATCAAGTTTGTGGGGATTCAGACCACGAGAGATGAGAGGGGTAAGATAGAGAGAGAGAGAGAGAGAGAGAGAGAGAGAGAGAGAGAGCAGAGAGAAAGCGTGGAAAACAGCAAATATAGATCAAAGCGATCCCAGGGAAACTGAAGGCAGCACTTGGAATTCCCCAGAGATTGATTGCACAAACTATCACACACATTTCTCACAAAAAAAAGTTTTTGACCAGACTTCTCGAACAAATGCGCACAAGTCTTGCTTATCACAATCATCGCTTGCAGTTGCTGAAAATTTGTCTATTCAGCTTATCTTGTATAGGGCTGAGCTATTTTCTGTGTGGATTTTCCGGATATTCCACCGACGGAACGTCCCATTTGTGTGTTTCATTGGTACGGTGTGCGGGTGCCTGGTTCACACTTTCTTGTTTCTAACAGCCAATCAGATCTCTCTAAATTTTTGGAAAAAGCGGACAAACATCTCGGACCTCCTATTTTGAGAGTCCGAAAGAACAAAAAGACCGACAATGATTATCTACAGGTGATACGCCTATCTGACGTTTTGTGCGTCGTAAAAGAAAAAAACGATTCTAAATGTTCCTGAAAGCAAAAAAAAAAAAAAAAAAAGGCAGGTCATCTGACCAGCTATTATTTGTCATTCCAAATGATTGATATTTTCTTTTTTCCACAATTTGACACAAAGAAGAAATGAAACAGATGAGCTCTCCGTACAAGACATCTTACTGACTTTATACTTTGCTTGATCCAGGGACAACTGAAAATTTAAAAGTGCCATAAATAATAAGACGATTAATCATATACTACTACACCATACACCACTACCCAAACGTCAGCGATTAATCACATATTAAGGCACAACTTTTTCTACGTTTGTTTTGGTTGAGTAACTTAATAGGATAAAGCATTAATCAATATAAAAACCAAATCAAAGAGTAAGAGTTATGTACCATGAGCGAATGCAGAGGTCCGGAATGCTCAGGGCTTTTCAAAGATTTAGAAGTACCAATACAAAGCCGAGAAATGTGGCAAGCTTTAACGAAGAAAAGTTACACAATGTGACTTCAAACATTAAAAATGTGCTTGATAAAACAAAAAATGTGAAAAGAAAGATTTCTAGCATTGATGATTTCAAGAATTTGCATTTTGTCAAAGAGTATGCGAAATTGAATCCTGGAATAGATATCAATTTGAACTATGAAGATATCAAGTCCTCTTCTAACAAAAAATATTACCAAACCTACATAAAACCGTCCAAAGATTTCTGGAATGATTACTTGTTGCACATTCCCGCCACTCAGGATAAGCTTTCCCTTGTAGATGAATGGAATCCTCTTTTCAACAAGCTTTACAATGTGCCCATGAGCAATGATTTTTTTTTAAAGATGAATGAGCTTCGAGAACTTTTGGTGGACAAGCAAAAGTGCACAACAATTGAAACCCCAAAAATGGCACACCTTATGGTTGACTGGCTACAAAATATAGTTGAGCCAATGCGTATAGGAGACATATGTGTTTTAAATTCACAAAACAATGATACCAACAATGCCATCAATTTGGTAACTTGTGTCGAATTACCAAATAATCTGAAAGACCCGCGGTACACGTTTGCTGGAATGGATGGATCGATTTGTTTTGAATACAAGAACAATGTTTTACTAAAATTGCCTTCAGTGATAAACTTGGGAGCTTCATCCAATGGAAAGAAAGAAATAGACCAAAATTCTCAACTATACAACGTGAATAAAGCGGACGCAAATGTGCATGGATACTACAAAAGTGAGGTTGAACACAAATATTCCGTTCCTGTGACATCTAGACAGTTATTGATTTCTAATATTCAAAACTTTTATTTAAAGTGTTCAACACAACTGCAAAATCCAATTGATGTGCAGATGAGAATTTTTTACAAAGAATACTGTCAACAACAAGCTAATGCGTCCAATAACACGGAAACACCATTTCAAGTATCTTTCTTGGATATTGTTCAAAAATTGCAAAAAAAATTAATTCCATCTTCATTGTTGAAATCCACTAAAAACAATTCCGTTTCATCAGCTATCGTATTGGGTATATTTCAAAACATGTTCAAAAACAAACATCAGTTTTTTGGAGAGTTTCAATACGACAAAGCTTCATTGGCACCAATCTCCATCACATTCATTCCCCAAGAATACACGAAAAAGATGGACCAAAACTTGCTTTTGGTTATGAATGGTCAAGAAACAAATACGTCAAACGTTTCTTTGATCCAACACTTTGCAGCAAATTGGAAAAGCAGTCAAGACTTGAAAACTGTTTTTGAAGTTCAAAAATATCTTCCCATCCTGGAGATACTGAACGCATATTTGAATGGAAATCTTATAAACAAATTTGCTTCAAACGTTATTGCCGACATTGGTAAAGCATTAAATCTTGATGACGTTTCCAAAGATTCCATTTTTAAAGTGTTGCAACAAATTTACAGGAATACAAACTTACAAACAAATGAGCAACAAAAACTTCTCTTGGCTAACCCGTTGTTAGCAAATCACGATTTGAACATCTACAGCAAGTCTAGAGAATTGGAAAACGCTTTTTACAACTCAATAACCATGGAAGATGTAACACTTGATGGGAATGTGACCACTTTCCAGGATGAAACAAACTTAATAGAGTTCTCTGATCCCGTATACTGTATAGACAGTGAAACCGCACACGAAATTGATGACGGTGTGGCTATTAGACATATCAAAGGTGACAAATATACCTTGTATGTTCATATTGCTCATCCAGCAAGATTTCTTTTGCCATCCAACAAAACTTACTCTGATGTGTCTTTCCCGTCGCAAGTCATTTCTAAAATAAACCCAACTATCAAGGCCATTTTTGAAATTGCGAAAAAAAGAAGTTTCACCACTTATTTACCAGAATTAACGGTCCCAATGTTACCGGAAACTTTTGTTCAAAAGCATGATCTAAGAAATGAAACGGCAAGATCTTTGTGTTTCCAAATTGATTTTGAGTTCACCCACTCATTTTTGAAGAAGGCTGATGGAAAAAACTTGGAAGAACAAAGTTGCGAAAAAGGTTTAATTCTACACCATAAAACTTTCAAAGTTGTTGAAAATTACCAATTGACCAACTTGCCTAAAAAAATACATTACTCCGTAGTGGATAAAATATTGAATGGTGAAGAGGTCCCAGGTATTGATGTGTGCAAACATAAAGAAAACATTAAAAAATTATTTGAACTGAGTTCCTTATTGAAAGAAAAAAGAGTTGAGGAGGGAAACGCAGTTGTTTTTGGTGAAGGGTTTAACAAAGGGCTACCAAAAATGAACATAGACACAAAGACAATAGAGTTTCAAGATGGTGAGTCAACAAAGTCAACGCTTCTCGTGTCAGAACTAATGATTTTGGCCAACTCTTTGGCTGGTCGATTTTTAGCCAAAAATAAAATTCCAGCTATTTACAGAGTTTACACAGATTTGGCAATTTCCCGCACTTTAGAATTTGATAACAAAAGTATTCAAAAAAGTGGCAAGAACCAAAAAACCCGGGATCCCACCATTGCTGACGTGGTATTGTATAGTAGCATCTTAAACTCCTCCACTTACAGTTTGGACTATTCAAAAGGTCAAAGCATGATGGGTGTTGATCATTATGCAACGGTTACTTCTCCATTGAGAAGATTCCCCGATATCATCAATCACCTACAAATTTTATCTTTTTTGAAAAGCAACAGAAAAACAACATATTACAGTGCAGGTGAATTGCAAAACATGTTGTACAACAACATTTTACCAAGATACCTCATTTTGAAGAATATGTCTAGCAAAATACAAAAATTTTGGACTTTGAATTACTGGCGGGAGATGTTCACTAATTCTGGTAAACCTTTTGTCAAGTGCCCAATTATCATCACTTCGGTGCCGAAATTTAACCAATGTGGCTTTGCATCACTAGGGTACAAATTCGCTACTGGGAAAGTGCACTTGAAAAAAAATCAACATTTTAACGTTGGTCAAGTAATTGATAATTGTACCGTCACAAAGTTGGATGCCATTAATAATACACTAGAAGTTGAGATTGATGTTCAGAAGCAAGAGAGCAATAGACAGAATTGATCGAAAGTCTTACAATGCGAGTCTTTGCAAAGCTCCAAGCTTGTAAATAGTTTTGTGCAGATTGCTAGAAAATTCTATCATTTGTTATTCAACAGTATATAGTCACGAACTTGTCGATAAATCTTTTCTGTGAAATTTATCTTTTTTTTTTGTTTTCAACTGTTAAAGCCAGAAAAGTTGAACTCTGGACCCACGTCGCCCCATGCATGAAACCAACCATTGGCATCGTTAATAAACTCCTCTAGCGAGCCAAAATTGATATTTTCTATCGATACTTTGTTGTTCCCAGCACTAAAAGTTTGACTAGGCGTTCCATTGATCCCGGAGGCCTCGGAAGACATACTCATCATTTCTCCTCCAGGCATTGCTGGTCTTTTATCACTTGCAGCTGGTGAGTTTTGCACAGCAGAAGAGTGTGAGTGAGAAGAACCCATTTGTGTGGAATTTTGACCATGTGAGATTTCCATCAACCCTGGCAAAGTTGTAGATGGAGCTAGATTTGGGGGATATAGGTGTGGCTGCAAGTTCAGCGACAGCGGTGGTGGAACCAACGAAGGTTTTTCCCCATAGTAGTCTGAAACGCTTGGAAACTTTGCTGGAACAGCGGGTATTTGGTATGGTTGATTGTCAGCAGTTCTTGGAGATTGCATCACTTGCACATTTGGGGAAAAGGCTTGGTGCGGAATGGCGGGCAGCGGCGACTGATTTTGTGTGGGAAATTGACCGTTTAATGGAGACGCGTTTACTGGATGGCCAGAACTACCGTTTGGACTGGCAGGCGCAGTATTGTTCAGCATAGATATTGGAACTTTTCCATGTAGTTGATGTTTCGCAAAGTTGAATCTTTGATTAGAAACAGTTGAACTTGGAGGTTGCCAGGAAGAATTCCCCACAGATGGATGCACACCTGTTGGTTGAAAAGGCATTCTTCTAACTTGAGGATGGGGCAAACCACTGTAAGGAAACAAAGGAGGAGCAGAGGATGAAGCCAAGGGAGCAGGTTTCCAATTTTGCAACTCGTTACCATCGTTTCCTCTCACTGTATGGACATGGGCTGATGGTGAAGAATGGTGGTCCACCTTTGACGAAATAGTGTCTGAAAGCTCAGCAAACTCGCTTAGATACTTTTTGTATTTTTTGCGATTCATTGAGCGTCTGCTTTTGTTCAGTTGATCAAACTCAAAAGTGTTGGCGTCCAAGACTTGGGCCAAAATGTCATCTAATTTATAGGCAGCTGTTGCATTGTTGGAGGTGAATTTTTTTCGAGAAACAAACTTCAACAAGTCTTCTTTGTTCATTTTTTCTTGCTCCTGATATAACTGGCACAAGATTCTGCACAAAATTGTCAAGTCGTACTTTAGTTGCATCAAAGTCGCTGGTTTTTTGTAAACCCATCTGTTTTTTGCAAATTCTTTGCAAAACAACCAAGTTTCAAGAAAATAGTAATTTTTCAAAACGGTCAAAATAAGCTGCAAAAATTCTTCTGTAAGTTGGTGATGATTGAAAATGTGAATGCAAACAATATTTATCATAGCTCTTTTCAAAAGAACACAGATATGTGTCAAGGCAATAAAACGATCTGGCCTTAGTGCAAGCTTGAACACACTGAGTGAGGATTTGAAACATTCGTCCACATACATATTGTATTTGTTGACCAAATTTGTATAATCAATGTACTCTGAGTTTTCCAAAACTTCTGGTCCTATAGCTTTTGAATATCTGGAAACCATTTCAGTACAGCAGTATAACATATGAGTTCTGTATGAGCAAGCATATCCCATAAACTTGATCTGCCAAATGTACTCATCAGTTTGTTCTCGGTTATCAAATCCTTTGTATTTGATTTCTTTGTTCAAATTGTGAAACCAAAGTTGTAAAACATTAAAGTACTTTTGAAAATAGTCAATGTCGTCCAACAATTCTCGAAACAATAAGTCGTTGGAACCATTTTGAACCATTATATTGATGGATGTATATTTTGCGTTGTACAATACCTTATCATTGAAATCGGCCATGATTTGAGTGTAGCATGTAATCAAAAACTTGCTCTTCAAGTTTAAATCTAAATCAATGAACTTGTATCCCTCTTTTGCCAAAAAATTGTACAAAGAAGTTTTCCCAACAATACCAATGTCGATCATAAATTTGGGATAAAAAGATGTCAGTGTTGAGAAATTCAAAATTGTTGGTGTGCTTTCTTGAACACTTATGTAAACATCCCACAAGGAACATTCCCAAAACGCAACTCTTTGTCTTTCCGAGAGCTCTTCATCTATACCTGTATAGTACTCCCAGCGATCCAAACCTAGAGTTTGAGCAATTCTTATGATAAATGAAAGCGAGCTTTTCAAAATTGAAGAAGACTCACACCACATTTTTCTTCTGAAAAAGGACAATAGCGATTCAAGAAACTCCAATGAATCCATATGACCATATAATGTTCTATGAAACTGGTATATCACCAAGGCGTTCATCGCTTCTTCAATATGATAATCGTTCCATATATCTGCCATGATAGGCTCAGGTATCTTTTCACTCACTGATTTAATCTCTGTTACACTAACCAGAGTTTTGTGGTAAATGCCCTTGATGTGCAAATCCAATAATTTCTCAAACCACTGAAAAACCAACGGTGCCTGTGTTGCATTGCTGAAAAAGTGTGCAAAATTTTTGTACACGCTTTTGAATTTGGGATTGAATTTAAAAGACTCATCAATGACAGCAATGGGAACCATTTTCAAAAGTTCTTGGCATTTTTCAAAATCTGTTTTGACGTCCATCATTGGCATGACATTGATAAAAAAACAATCCAACGGGGATGACCACATTTCATACGATATATTGACGTTTGTTAAAAAATATTGAGCATATTTCAAAAAAATATACAAAGTTTCCTTCAACTCCCGTTCACTCACAATTCTGCAAACACGATCAGGTTCTTCCGCATTCTCACTTTTGATTTCATACCCAGAGTAATCATTCAAATGTTTGAGTAACACGCTGATCCCATTTTTGGTAAACAAAGAGAACAGACTATAAACACCAAGCCCCCCTGGTGTGTCTTTAAACGGATCTTTTGTAATTTTTGTATCGCTCCTCGAGTTTGTTCCTGAGGTTGAGGTACTTGCTGTTTCTGCGCTTTCTATATCTTCAAAGTTGTCTGTGTCAGCATTTTTTGTAGATATATGAGTCACTTCTTCGTGAGTGAACACGTTAAAATTTGTTAAATGTATTTTTTTGGATTTTGAATTTCTCAAAATTTGAGATTCTACCGAAGAAACCTTGTTGGAATGTTTGATTGCATTCAATTCTTTTGTATTCCACACATAGTCTTTGGAGTATGCATTATCCAGCATGCTTAGTTGGTACTGAAGTTGGTTGATAGTAACTTTCAAGGGTTCTGCTAAAGTGGCATCCATGGATATCAGTTGAAGTAGCGTGTCTATCTGTTTTCTCAGTTCTTGGTTGTCAACTTTTAATAAAAACTTGCACAATTCACCGTTATTGTTTTCTTTACTTTTATCGTAATTCTCTTTGGTGTTTTCAAGAATTTGGTTTTGGCGGAAATTCATCGCAAATATTTCTTCTTCAGTTAGTTGCGATTTCTTAGGTGAAGTGTGGCTATCTTTATCTGGACTATTGTTGAGACTATCCATTTCTTGTTTATACTGTTGTTCTTGCGACTCTTGAATATCAGGGTTTATTATGGATTTAACATTTGTTATTCCTCTTGCAGTTTGGTCGGTAGATTGCATAACATTTTTTTGATCAGAGATGGGATGTCCTTCCTTAACATTTGCACTAGTGTCTGTCTCTGAAACTGGTTTGTTTATTGTTGAATTATGCAAAGTTTCAACTGTTTTCAAAGGTGGCTGCACAGAATCAGAAAACCGGAAATTTTTGATGGACTTGGTTTGTTCATAAGCATCTTTCCCATTATGGGATGCTAAAATGGATTTGCTTGTATCAGTTACCCTTATTGGACTGTTTGTTTGGGTGATGTTTATGATATTGCCGTTTGTTGAATTTTTATAGTTTTGGTTGGTGGGTGTAGAGTCTTTGGAAATATTTTTGACATTTACAAAATCACCAATCGATGTTGAAGAAGCTTGGGTCTGCATGTCATTAAGAACATTATTTTTGTGTTCGGTTTCATTTGATATTTGTTGACTTGTGGTTTTTGTAAGAGGTTGAGATGTTTTGTTGTGTTGCAAGTGATCTGCTTCCTGTAAAGTTGTCGCATTATTTATTGCTGAAGTCGGCGTCGTTTGTGAGGAAGCACTTGCACTGACACTTGGCGAGACTTGAACAGCTTTATCCAGTTTGGCAACAGTCACTTGGCCCTTCACGTACTCACAGGGACAGCCGTAAATCATGCAGTTGGTACATGTTGTCAAGTTCCCGTCTGGTCCTATTGTGTTTGAGCATTTGATTTTCCTCGTTCTACAATTCAAACAAGCAATTTTCACCTTGCCGTTTGTCTGTCTTTTTTTTTTTGGAGGTTGGTCTTTTTCCATTTCGATATGATAAAAGTTTGATTTAGAGATGTTATGAGGGGAAAGCAAAATAATTTAGGGAGTTTATTTCTAGCTCAACTAAGGGATTTCTTGTTGTTAAACAGTGTGTTGCTATTTTTTTTAATTGTGTTTTTCAATCTCAGCTGAGTAATCCTCTTGGTCGTGTTTGATATAATTTTTTAGTGTTTGGTGATTTCAGCTGAGTAATCCTCTTGGTCGTGTTTGATATAATTTTTTGGTGTTTGGTGATTTCAGGTTTTTACAATATAGATATGTAAGGTATAAGGTTGTGAATGTATAATTTGTAAAACCAAATTGAAGTTTTATCAAAAAAACGGTTAGGTAAACGTCTATTCCTTTTTAAAAAAAAAAAAAAAAAAAAAGTAATATTTACCGAACAATTAATCGTAACTAGATGATTAACCACAAAGTCAAAAAACAGGAAAAGCAGGAAAAGCAGGAAAAACAGGAAGGGCAGGAAGGGCAGGAAAGGGCAGAAAAAAAAAAACAAAGAAAAAAAAACCACAGGCTAGAGATGCAAGGCGCTTTCAGCGTGAACCTGATAAAAATGCAGTACAATCAAAGCTTTTATAGTGAACAAAAATTTTCAATGGTTGCAAAAAAGACAAACACCAAAGAATATTCTATTCTTGGTAAAAATCAAAAAAAAAAAAAAAAGATAAAAAATCGACACTTTGAAGTAAACCCACAATGTAGTGTGTATCTCGTTTTTTTTTTTCACTTTTAAAGTGTTTTGATTTTCAAGAAGGGGGCCATTGCATCCATTGGAGATATCATATTTTCTGGAATATTAGCTAAGACTAATTAGTGCTGAAGAAAAAAAAAAAAAAAATATGTGGCATAAAATTACAACCAAAATTCCATGGAAATAACTTGCTACAACCACATAAGAAAAGAACTCTTTTTTGACAATGGACAAGACAGATTGCTTAGTAAACAAGCAGTGCTTTTCTTGGACAAAAACAGCATCTTCCAAGTATACTATATTATGAGCAGCATTATTTCAAATCATTTTGTAAAATGAGCTCTTCTTGTCGAGTTCTAACTCAGCCACAGTTAGTGTCAGGAAACATATTGTGTTTTGTCTTTTTTTTCTTTACCCTTTTTCACAACTGCAAAGATAATAAATGAAGAAGACCTAAGAGAAACACAAAAAGGTATCGCCGTATTTGTTAAAGAATAGATTATTTGTTTTCGAGTTTCAATTGTTCATGCATCGAATGCAAGAAATAGAAAAATAATGAAAAATATTGAAAAATAATGAAAAATAATGAAAAATAATGAAAAAT
>ERZ794936.935-NODE-935-length-10538-cov-6.990556_pt1 | contig 10538 bp, 3 predicted proteins | sample MGYA00511083_ERZ794936 | MGnify/ENA primary metagenome ERZ794936 (study PRJEB30137, sample SAMN04331409) | food metagenome | isolation source: Y2 must sample point D1 replicate A | place: Australia: South Australia | collected 2014 ... | reverse complement strand
TTTATTAATGATTCCAGGCTATATCCAGCTCATGCTCTGAGATGGCCTCTAGGTCTGCAAGCGGATTTACAAGAGATCTTTGGCCACAAATTCCTTGCGGATCAGTGAGATGAATTCCAAAAACTTGGCTGGGTTCGAGTCCACGCCCCTAGAGTAAACAAATTTGGATGCCAAGCTGGTGGCAAACAACGCTCTGAGGTAAGCCTCGGGCACTCTTTGGAGGATGTTCTGGATCCCAATTGACTTGAGCAACAACGGAGGAAGAGCGTCTATCAACACGGCGTTTCTGAATTCCTGATCGTCGCTCCACAATTCCTTGGAATTTGCCAACTCATCAGCCAACTTATTGATAGCCTTGGAAAGCTTGTCAGACAAAACGGTGATAGGCTCGCCAGTGCTTCCTCTGAGCATCCATAATGCCTCAAACTCCGACTGTGCATTGAAGACAATCTTCTTTTGAACTTCAGAGACATACTGTTCGTAGAAAGCAGGCTTTGTACCGTGGCTGTCGACACACATGTTGTCTAAAAATCCCTTGTCGTCGAAGGAAAGAGCGGCCAACACCTCCAACGAAGAGGAGGTCACGCCACCTTTATTTGTTGATGCATCCTTAAAAATGACACACCCCGCGCTCTCTAAAATAAGCTTCGCTGACTGTGTAATGAAGAGATTTGCCCCTTCCACGAAATATGGAATGACACTCTTGCCAGTCTTCTCGTCGATCAACTCCATCACATTGTTAGTATCGATTGCTGCCGGGCGGCCACCGCAAGGGACAAACAAGTCGACACCGTTTGGACCGTATATTTCCTTCAACTTGATGTGAAAGGTATTGCGGAAGGTGACTCCAGATGTGACGACGGTACCATTGGGCAACGTGAGATCGACATCATCCACCAAGACAACAAAGCCATCCTTCGAGAGTTTGGATCTGTCGTAATGGTCAATCATCTTTCTCTCATGTGCAAGGCGAAGAAGCTCTTGCTTGTCCAATCCATTCGGATCCGCGATGACGCCAGAGCCGTCCACAATCCCCACATACTTCTCATCTCTCGATAACTTGATCTCATTCGAACCTAGATCTCCATCTGGGCCACCTGTTTGTACTTTTCTGATGCTGCTTACATCCACGTTGAGCTTCTCGTAAATCTTGTTCACATATGCCCGCACAGACAAAGTAGTCATACCGTACTCATCGTGTGGGATACCGCCGATTTGCTGAGACTTGCCCGTGAAGAAGGATTTCCACCATGGCGCTCCTCTGCTCCTTGCGTGAAGTGCGGCCCAATCAACGTAACCCGCAGTGCCCTCATCTGGACCCAAGAAGAGAATTTCCGGCTTGTTGTAAAGATCAACATAGTTCTCCTTTGATCCTGGGATATGCTGCTTGAGCAACAAGTCAATCAAAGAGTCAATGTACTTTTCAAACGACGCCTTGGGAGTTTCTTGGGCCGCACCGGGGTCAAGCAATATCACACCCTTCGAGCCACCCTCGGGTATGTCTTTGTTCTTCTTTTGTTGAGTCGACGCCAAGTTGTAATTCTCATCGAACAAATTGCGCACGTTCACATTGTACGCATCTGTGGACCTGGAGCGCACGATTCGGATACCTCCCCTAGCTATGTCACGGAATCTGATGTGGAACCCCCTGAAGTCGGAACCAACAATGAAAAACATACCGAACGGTGTTTCTGGGTACTCTGACGTTGGCAAAAACGCCGGGTTCAACCTGAAAGAGATGGCAACTTTCGTGGAGGTGTAGAAGTTAGTCTTGAGAACGGCCTGGTTGAACATATGAAGCGCCCTCAACACAATCGCGTGATGCTCATTCTGAGAGCATTCCCTGTTGAGCAAGTGATCGAACTCTTCATCGGTACCCACAGGCTTGATCTGAGAAAGTCTTTGGTAGGAAAGAGTCTTTTCCATAGACAGTCTGATATAGTGCACGTCAGCAAACAGGCGGTAAAGCTTTCGCACAATTTCCTTTCTGGTACTGAAAACCTCCTTGATGTAATCCTGAGTGTACGTTTCTGCTCGTAAACGCTTCTTCAATGAATTCAAAACCTCGGCATGTTGAATCAGCTTGCTTGGATCGAGCAATTGCGACAACTTCGTGTACTCCGGCCCCAATCTGTTCAAAAAGTGTGTCACAAAAATCACACCACACTGTGAGTAGATGCACTCCTGCAACGACAAGTCGTTCTTCACAAAAGAGTCTTGGAAAAAGTTGTGAGGGATACAGTACAACAAAGAAGCCTCCTTTATGACCTGGTAAATCAGCAAGTCGATCGGGGTCTTTTTTGAACCAGCATTGTTGGCCTTGATGTACATTGAAATCACCGTCACGCCGTTCGCAAATTGCTCCACGTACTTTCTCGTTGTGGTGAGCTTATAGTAGTCAGCCAACTCCGAGAGCGCCAGGTTGTAGTGGGGAGAAGTTTTCTGACGGTACCCAATCACCACCCTGTACTCCTCAGACTCCTCCACGGCAAAGTGCTGGATCACTGGGCCAGTGGTACTCACCACGCGCTTGACAATGTCCGCATAGAGAGTTTTCGTGTTTGGCGACGCGATTTTGAGGAATGTCTCGTCACCAATTTTATCAATGTCGGTCTCATTTGCATCGGCAACTGTCTCAGCGTAGTTGACTTTGTAGATGAAATGACACTTGACAATCTGCTGCGCAAATGCTTCCGCTGAGCCCGTATCCGCTGACACTTTTTGCGCAACACCCGCCAAGATCGGGTCACTCTTATAATTCAATGGCGCAGAAAAATACTCGAGCCTATAAGCGTCACTCCCGTAAGAGGGGTCAATGTACCGGTCATCGATTGTCACGTCAAAACTGTCAAAGTGAGTGAGCTTACCCGGAATGTGCGTGTCGAAAAACACCGCGTGGTCCTCGGCCTCTTTTTTGTACCTAATCAAGGGCTTCTCCTGTGCATCAATGCCCGAGGCAAACGCTTGCACTTTGCATGAGTAAAGAGAGTGGATGTGTGACGCGATTCCCTGTGGTGATTCACGCGCGAAGAACACATCATCGATGCCCAAGCTGGTGTAGAACCAATTTGCCTCCAGCTCGATCAAAGCTTCAGGGATGAACCCGGTGGAGTCTATAATATCGAGCACCTGCTCGAACTGCTCCTGCTTGCCCGAAAATGGTCTATCGATGTAGTCATTTCTGAACGATTGCACTGACGCTGCGTCGTCACTGTCGCTTTTCAAGGATAATTTCGAGATCTCAACACTCATTTTTTCTTCAGTAGATTAGGAATAGTGCCGTCTGAAAAATGAATTCCGATTAGGATAATGACTATTGGGTGCCTCTTAAATACGAGCTCGACCCGACTTGGTAAGTTCGTTTGGTATTCCGGATAGGAAAGGTGTTTGGCCGTTGGTTTTTGTGTGGTCTCTTATCTATGGATGTGACACCTGTCTGATAAGGAACTCGGTTGCGTTTCTTTTTTGCAGTCTCGTTATATTCGAAATCTAAAGACTATCAAGATGCTGAATCTTTATTTGAGGATCTGGATTTCTGATTTATTCTGCTGGTTTGGAACGTCGATACTTGAATCACACTGTCGAGGTGGAGGGCATATGTCTTTTATAGTAAGACGCTAGCTTTTGCGAAGTGTGGAGTTCACGGCATTTAGGAGGGGTGCTTGCGGCAGCAGTGGCCACTGTTGCATGCGTCCGGATGAGACAGGTGTTATTTGGATGCTGGAGCCAAGATTTGTGCCATATGCAGGATAGTATCTTCGAAACGTGGGGTTAAAGGCTGGCCCGGTCTGGCGCTGTGGCGCTGCAGTGAAAGATCTTCAGCACCATTCAGGTAAATTATGTCTTCGAACAATATTTGTACAATTGTGTTCAAACAAGATTGGACACACATTGACTCTCGAGACGCGTTGACTATCTGGACTCAGATGTTGAAATTTCGTAGCCTATAATACTTCACACTGGAGGCCACGTCTGCTTTGGGGGCACTGCATCAATTGCCTAATTGGTCGATCCGGTGAACTTTCTTTTCTCTGAGTTATTCGCGCAGACGAAAAATTCGTAAAACAAAGCTGTGCTCCGGGAGAAGCTTAATAGTGCTACGACGATTTTGGAACCAGACCCTGTGCAAGTAAAGATCTGTCTCATTCAAAAAAAAGTCATCGAGAAGTAAGCTTGACTCTGCTGAGATTTGAAAAATTTTGTTTCGATAGAACTTCAGGCACACATACGGCAAGAGGATTTGCGAATATTTACTTCGGGCGTTTTTTTTCGGTCATTTATTTCTTTTTGAATGACACCAAAATACAGTTATCGCTTCGCGCAAAATTGCCGTGTCAGTTTTGAACTGAGTCCGTAGCTCGGTTTGGATGAGTGCTCAGCTTTAGCGACGTGGTTGAGCCATAATAGCTGGTAATACGCAAGTTTTGTTTTTCTTAGCCCAAATTCAAGACAATTAATAGTAGTTGCTGGTCTTTGCTGGTCTAATTGTTCTTGAAACAAGACTTTGTTTCGCTTAAGGGTTTTCCGCCTTTGAACTGCGCGATCAGCTGGTCAATCGCACACCCTTTCTATCCGGATTAAAAAAACCACTGTGATTTGAAGATGCACAATTTGAAGCATTGATCTTTGGGAGTGGACAGAATAAGCCATCAGATGCTCATGCGCTTGAATGATCGAAGAAGCTCCAATTCAATGCTTTGCAATTATGGAATACCGTTACAACCTGTCCACTATTAACTAAGCACGATAGCTCATGAGCCAGATGTAAATGTCTGTGAGACCTCGTAACGCATGAATTGCTGGCCATGCAGCTATTGTGACTATGGCCCTGTAAACAAGCGTGTTGTTTTCGCCAATGCAAACTCAAACGGGCCCCGCTTAGTGATGCCATAGCAATAAGCTTCCCCATTGTGGGGCCGGCTGTTTTGCGCTTACGCCAAGCATGCCCCGCGTCACCGTGTGCCACACGAGGTGAAAACGCCGCATAAGTGTATGGGTATGCGCATTGTCTAGACGCAATTCTCAGGACATACGAGCTTCTGAATGGATTCCGGGGAATGTGGGGTAAGCAACTTTTCATAGTGAACAAGAATAATGTAAAACGCGTCTCTGTGAAGCCTGGGCACCAACGAGCACCAGGATAAAGGTCGTGAAACCTTGAATTTAGTGAGGCGACCCCCGATATAGTCTACGACACCTCTCCCATCGATAGTTTCGAGCTCTGAGTAAATAGAAAAAGTTTTGTTACAAATAAGTTTCAATAGAAATTCGCAGGGGCAGGAAGCGAAACTCCCATATTAGACGGTGGTATTTTTGTAGGTCTTGAACACCCGTCAAAAGGAGCTGCAGGGCTAAGGCGCGCATCTATTTATAGATGCGGTCTCCAAGTGGCCTCCTTCGCCAAGTTACTCAGTAAATGATATGTTACAGAGATGAAGCACTTTGTAGCCCAGCGTGCTGACAATTGAGTCTAGAAAAATCACCCTTTCGCCCAGCCTCGACAGTTGTCTTTTTGTTTTTGAATCTCACCATTGAGCAGAATCAAATTCGAGTTGAGGGGTTGAAACGGAGAAGGTTGAATACTGCGTGTCTCTCTTATAACGAACGAGCAAAGATCACGTCGTGAATTATCGTGGTCACTCGAAAGTGTCTTCACGTATTTGTCTTCAATCAACGGTGTTTAGTGAATAAGCCGCGAGGCGCCGCTGGCCGTACGACGCCATGTGTCGTTATCGGCCGCCATTTCGAGCTAGCTAACATGATTTCACCTGTTATATAATTAGTGGAGGTGATTTTCAACATATGGTTACCAAACTGTAAGTTTTCTCACGTTCGCTCCCGTGTCTGTCATCTTTCTTCTGGCCTTTCGTGGGCTGCCGCGTCCGCACTTGATATGTGCGCTTGCGCGGATGGTTCCGGGCACATGGCAAGCAGGGTGTATCTCATTGTTCTCCACACTTCGCCGGCGCCATGATCACGTCTCTACTCATATTCAATGCCAAGGGCGATGTGTTGATGTCCAAATTTTACCAGGAAGGGGTGAAAAAGAACGTGGCCGACGTATTTCGTATCCAAGTGATAAATGCAGCAGGGAAAGTGTCCTCCGCGGCGACTCACGCAAATCGTCTGCCGGTGCTAACATTAGGATCCACATCTTTTCTTTACATACGATCGGGCCTGCAATGGATTGTTGCAGTGGCACGGTCTAATCAAGACTCTGCCTTGATCTTTGAGTTTCTACACCATCTTCGTCACCTTCTTGAGCAGCTTTTCGCCCGCGGCTCAGATCAGCTAGGTGAAGACGACATCACTGGAAACTTCTCGATAATTTTCGACATTTTGAGCGAGGTTGTGGAATTTGGGTATCCCACAAGCATGGACTACTCGTACTTGGCCTCAGTAGTCCCAGGCTTCTCGGCCTTGAAGGTGTCTCACAAGGACAGCAGATACACCACTCTGAAAAAGCACATCTTGGAGAAGTCAGATCAGCTCAATTCGATTGATCTGGCGTACGATCCTTCTAAGATCTCTTGGAGAGATCAGGGTATTAAGTACCGCAAGAATGAGATCTTCTTGAACGTCGACGAGAAAATCACGCTCCTATTGGATTCAAAAGGAAATCATCTCCGGTCGCATATTGATGGCACGATAACATTGAAGTCACATTTGTCTGGTATGCCTGTGTGCCGTTTTGGACTATCTGATGACCACATAAGAGACGCTGCTCACTCAATCACAGTCGACGATTTCAATTTCCACAAGTGTGTGGATCTAGCGAAATATGCGTCAGAAAACGTCATTCGCTTTGTGCCTCCTGATGGAGTGTTTCAGCTTATGTCTTACCGTGTCAACGACACATTTGCTTTGCCTTTTGATATATACCCTGAAGTGTTCGAAGATGGCAGTGACATCTCCCTTAAGATCCGCATGCTGTCAAATTTCTCATCAAAAGCAGCTGCTTCGGGTGTGGTGCTCAAGATAACTATACCCCAGGGAGTCACGCGTAAAGACATGTCTTGTCTGAACGGTAAAGTAAAGTTCGACGCACAAGAGAACGCAATTTTGTGGAAATTTTCAAAATTTTATGGAGAACTGGAGCACCTATTATCACTCGACCTCAAAGTGCCCGTGGCAACCACTGGATGGTTTAAGCCACGGATCACTTTGGATTTCAATATGGATATGCACAGCGCTTCTGGTCTTCAAGTGAAGTTTTTGAAGGTTGTGGAGAAGTCCAATTACAAAACTGTAAAGTGGGTCAAGTATGGGACCCAGGCGGGATCCTATGAAATAAGGCTATAGTCAATTACAATTATGATGGACACTTTTTGTAAGCTTGTCGTTTGAGAAATGCGTAAAGCACACCAATACCTCTATGCCTCAAGTTTGTCTATTATCCGAGCAGTCAACAAAAGCCGTAAAAAAAACCCCCACGGAACTATTTCCGATTCAATTCAGTTCAACCGAGAAAGATTTTTGAATGGAACCTGAAAATTTGCTTCACACCCTTTCGTATTGTTCTTAGCTCATTGACACACTGATGTGCTTGATGCACCATGCGCAATCTTTTCGGAGATCGACTCTCGAATCTATTGCGCGAAAGATTAGAGCGAGAACCTCATCTGACTAAACTCAGTAAAGATAAACAACAATCGAGCCATCATGAAGGATGTGCTTGTATTCGGAGGCAGCTCTCTTCCCCTGCTCACTGATCTGATCTGCAGAAACCTCACGCTCGAGAAGGGCAAAGTGCACCAGAGGAAGTTTTCCAATGGAGAAACCTCGATCGAGATCAAGGACTCCGTCAGAGAAAAGGACGTTTTCATCGTGCAAAGCGGATGCGGCCATGTCAATGACAATTTTCTCGAGCTTCTCATCATGATCTCTGCTTGCAAGACCGCCAGCGCAAAGAGGGTCACCGCTGTGTTGCCATACTTCCCTTACTCAAGACAACCGGAAAACCCGAAAGTTGTCATGGAGGCCGCCGAAACACAGGCAGCACAGGGTCTCTTGGCGTCACTAGCCGAAAGCCCAAAGAAAATTGCCACCAACTCTGCCGGAATCGAAGTCTTAGGCTCTGTAGATGAGAAAGGTCGGGATAGTAGTGGATACAAGCAATGGGTTAGCCTGAATGGTACGCTCGTGGCGAATCTTTTGACCACAGCCGGCGCTGACAGGTGCATCACTATGGACTTGCATGACCCGCAGTTCCAGGGCTTCTTCAACATTCCGGTGGACAACTTATATCTGTTGTCGTTGTTCAAGAGGTACATCATGGACTACGTTCCCGACTACAAAAATTGCGTTGTGGTATCTCCAGACTCAGGAGGAGCGAAGAGAGCGACGGCAGTGGCCGATGCTTTGGGTTGCTCCATCGCGTTGATTCACAAGGAGAGGAAAATTCGGGTCGCTCCTTCGCACTTGGGATCACCAATTTTATCTGCTTCGGACTCCATTAATACTTCCAATTCTACCACCGTCAATTCCTCGATGCTTGTGGGCGATGTAAAGGGCCGAGTTTGTGTCTTGATCGATGATCTTGCCGACACATGCACTACTGTCACGCGTGCAGCACAGCTCTTGAAGGACACGGGTGCATCCTACGTTTATTGTCTAGTAACGCACGCCATTCTCAGCGGTGACGCCATTGATAAGCTTCGAGTTTCTGATATTGACAAATTTATCACTACAAGCAGCATTCCTCAAATTGAGAATGTGCGTCAATTGGGCGGTAAAAGAATGGAGGTCATGGATGTGTCAAGGATATTCGCTGAGGCAATAAGAAGAATTCATAATGGTGAGTCAGTGTCCATGTTGTTTGACCATGGTTGGTAAATAGAGCTTTTTAATTCATCGTTTCGTTTTAGATAGCCATAATTGTACTCAAAAGCCCAAATTTATTGCATTCCCATAAGTTCCGACCTAGTCTTTTTACTATGTCCGCTTTTTCGGCTGTGATTCGCTTTCTTGGCCTTATTGGTCTCATTTCGTTTCTGGGCGTTCTTGTCCATAGGCGTTTTCTGATTATGCGGTGTCGTCGATGTCTTTGTTGAGTCCAGTTCCTTAACTGTAGATTCTTTCTCTTGCGGCTTGCGCCTGTTCGAATTGTGGAAGACGTAGTGCTCCTCCAACAACCTGAATCTTTTCGATGATCGCTTAAGCATTCTTGACCACCCTTCAATTTGCTCATCTGTCCAACCCGTTTTGAGCTTCATGTCTTTTCTTTGTGCCGTCTTTCGGTTTCCTTTTTCGAATAGAGCATCGCCACCCGTTTTCAAATAACCGAAGAGCAAAACCTCATTGGCATCAAATTCAGGAACTACAGGTGCTCGAGCCTGTCTTCCTGTAGAAAACTCTTCCTCGTCGTCGTACAAGACATTCTTATCAGTCGCCTTAGGCTTTTTGTCATCCGTGAATGCTGATCCCGATGTATGTTCCTGGTCATCATACGTGTCATCACGCTCATCCTCGTCGCTATCATAAAGAAGCCGTAACGCAGCAGAAAGGGTAGTCTTCTTTATGTCCAGAGCGCTTGCTTTCAGTACCAGCTTTTCAAAGCGTTCTGTAGTCTCATTATTCGAAAGCTTGAACCGATTGATTCCGCGCTCGAGTTCAGTGCCGGAAACAGTGACGGACGACATGCCTTCCCCATTGACACTATCGCCATCGGATGATTCGTCTATCAAAGAAAGGTCTTCTAGCAACGCATTGGTGGTCTTATCAATATTATTTTCATACCTCAAGAGCAACTTCGCCGCCTTTGCCTGCGTGAGGTTTGGGAACATCTCCAACAAGAAATCGATATCAGCATTGGCAACGGTTTGTTTTCCGAAAGTGATGTTGCGCAAAAAGGGAAGTCTTTCCTCGAGGCCAGGGTTGAGCTGCTTGTATTCATTGGACAAAATGATCACGCTCATGAGCGGAGCCAACACCATCGTATCTGCACCGTGTATGCCAATGGTGGACACAACTTTTGCCAACTTCGACACTGAAAGTGATAGCACACTTATCACCATCCAATTCTTGATCGTTGCCGCATTTACCGATTTGCCTCCGGCATACATCAGCTCGAGCTCTTCAATCCAATCTTCGTTCACAAAGATTTCAGCAAACTGTAGAGCGCCTGTCGAAGACAGCTTGTATTTATCTTTTGCTAATGTTTTGCCGTGTTTATGAGCCTTGCCGGCGCTGGTTACATGCACGGTCTTTGAACTGGGTGTGGCCATGTGTTGGCCCAAGAGCATTGATAGTGTTTGCAAGTGAACTGTCTGCATTTTGCCCTCTGCAATCGAAGAAATCAAATGCTTGCGCAAAACCGGTACCAGCGAGATTTTACCCGACTTCTTGTTGTCATTAAATTTGGATTTATGTGTGCCAGCCAATGTCGCACGCACCAATGAAGCGTTCCTCTCGACATAAATCATGACGAAGTTCCACAAGGACTCGCCACTGAGACCCAATTTCACGACACCATAGTCACAGGTGATCTGAAATACGTACGCGCGAAGCGTGGCAGTATTGCTTTTGATATCTGGGTT
>ERZ794936.931-NODE-931-length-10557-cov-33.197105_pt1 | contig 10557 bp, 3 predicted proteins | sample MGYA00511083_ERZ794936 | MGnify/ENA primary metagenome ERZ794936 (study PRJEB30137, sample SAMN04331409) | food metagenome | isolation source: Y2 must sample point D1 replicate A | place: Australia: South Australia | collected 2014 ... | reverse complement strand
CAAAAAAGACACCAAAGAATAATATTTAAAAAATTTATTTATATGCTATAAATGCATTTTAAGCGATATCATTTTTTAAGATAAATGATTATGTGCAATTTTGTATGAAAAGTAGATCAATGCAATTTTGTATGAACAGTGAATCAATGGAATTATGTATAAACAGTGAATCAGTGCAGTAAATATTTGTCTTAGGATAATGACCTCCACTCTTTATTTTTACAAATAGGATAAAAAGAGATTAAAAACACTTTTAAAACCTTGTTGGTAGTTTTTAACAATAAATAACGAGTAGTAATGTACGAAATAAATGAGTTGAATATGATGCTAATAAATATCTACTGACCAAATAGTACCAAGATCTCTACTTCCAACCCATAAGACTATCCTATTTAGAAGTACGTGTATTTTTATATCATCTTTTCTTTTTGTTTCTATTAATAACACAACGTTTCCTTCTTGTATTTGTTGCAAAGCAATGTTTCATATATATATATATATATATACTATTATGTCTTTTCATTATATTACCGTTTCATGCGTGTTTTACATTTAGACTGTTTTATACATGAAAAAAAGTCTGGAAGCATGTGAAAAGGTTTACCGAGAAATAAACCGAAATATTAAGGTATACCGAGATATAAAGAAAATAATTACATAAAAGTGTACCGAGAAAACTCTTCAAAAAAAAAAGAAATGTGCTGCGAATAACAAAAAAAGAAGAGAAAAAAAAAAGTGGCAAAAACACACAGTCAAACAAATATTTATTTTTTTTCTTTTTGTTTCCAATTGGCAAATCTATCATTTGTCTTAAATTTACAGTCAAAATTTAATGTAAAAATATGATCTACCAGTCAATTATTTTTAATGTCTTTGGTAAAAATAAGTAAACCCGTTTTGCAACCATTAGAAATTACCGTACGAAGATCTCAATGAAGTAATAAAAAACATTATGATTTTTATATCTATACATACAAATTGTCAGTTAAGCCGTAGGTGATTGATTATATATATATATATATAGAACAGAAAAAAAACACCAAAACGGATGTACTTTGATGTACCTTAAAGTCACTGCATTTATATTTGGCTTTCTATGCAAAAAAAACACCAAATCTAAATAATGATGTTGTTGTTCATATAATTTATTTATAGAACAGGTCCTCAGGTACTCCTTCAAGTCCAATGATATGTAAATGATATTTGTTGGTGATTACGTATCTTGCATGAATCATCATAATTGACTAAGCCCAATTTAAGAGATTTTCATATGGCATTTAGTTACGATACTTGACCGAAGATCCAAACTATCCGTAAATTCTTTTTTTTTTTTTCATGGTATTACATCAATATGAATGCAGTTTTTGATGATTGAGTATAGTGGTAGTGGTTCAGCCATGATAGGTAACGGATATAAATATTTTTATTATTGTCCAGTTTCCCATATGTTGCTTTCCCTTAATGAGGGTTCAGACATTATCGCATGTGTTCATGGTTTAATCGGACATTCTTTTGATTTAAAACTTCACTGTATCAGCTTGTTTTGGCTTTAGTATTGTGTTTGTTTTTGTTTTTTTTCTGGAAGGGTGTCATTGTTTCACATTCATGATATTCCCATTCATGATATTCCCATTCATTGATTGATGATACACTTGTCAACATTTTTTTTTTTATCTTTTTATCCTCTTGATGATTGTTTCAGTTATCGTTATACCTCTATCAGAAGTACATATATAGGTTCTTGTGTTTATTATCAGTTCAAGTTTTAAACTAATATTTACTTTCTTTATGAATGGTAATCACCCTATCTTCACAAATCCAAAGAAAATATACAGACACTACAAAACAACAGTTGTATTTAAATCATGTTGCCCTCCTTTAACAAAAATGAAAGAGATAGTAATTCTGATAGTGTAAATGCACAAAATGTTGCAAGACATATAGATCAAGATTCTCAATCAATACACACTCATGGGTCATTTGCACCAGGTGAAAATAAAACAAATGATGCATCCAATGAAGAACCTATTCATCTGAACGACATGAATCTGCAACCCACAGAGAACCAAACCAATAATGCCACACAAGAGTTGTCTCCGGATCTAGAGCAAAATATGGCTCCTGAACATCACGAAATGGAAGATCACGAGTTTTATCCAGAACATGAAGAAGATCCACAACGTCATGCAGAAATGTTAGAACATCTAGACGATATGGGTGTTGTGCCAAACTATGCAGGAATTGGATTCGGAATGGTGCCTTCGTTTTTAGATAACAATTCTGAAATCCAAAAATACAGAGAAGATATAAGAAATGATTTGGAAGATGGAGAAGACTCACACAGATTTGATATCGATTTCACAGATTCAGCCACTTTGAACTCTGACTCGGATGAAGATCAAGACCATGACGATAATTACGTTGAAGGGTACTATCCCGAACAAGAAGAACACGGATCTAACGCTCCACGCAGAAACTCTTCTATCCGTTCAACACGTTCAAATCGTTCTACTCATTCAAATCGTTCTACTCAATCAAATCGTTCAAATCGTTCAAATCGTTCAAATCGTTCTTCGCGCTCTCAAAAAAGAGGGAAAGTCGATCACAGATCTCCACTAAGAAGACTAGGTATTTTAGGGTCATTGCTAAGATTGCATCAAGCAACTCCAGTAACGAGATCCAATACCCATGTGAGAAGAAACGACAAAAATAGAAAATCATCCTCATATTCATCTTCATCAACGGATAACGATGCAGAAGCAAACCAAGAATTGTTGGAAAAATCAAAAAAGAAAACTGATGAAGAAGAAGAAAACGAAGACAAATTTGATACTGACCAAGCAACAATGACAAACACAAGAACAAATACAAATACAATCAACCAAAGCACACCACAGGAAAAACCACCTTTGGTCAGCAAATCCAGTTCAAGATTCAATGGAATGAAAAACTCCAACATGTATGTCAAGGGGAAAAACGTTTTGCCAAGCTCAATGAAAACGGCAAAAGCTGCAGGTCAAGGTGTCTACTCGGCAGGTCAAGGTGTTTACAACACGGGGAAAGAAAACATGCCAAATTTCAAATCTGTTAGACCTAAATTGAACAACGCTTCCAAATTGAACAAATTGATCAAAAAAAGAAAAGCCCATGAAGCAAAAATTACAGTCCACATCACCAACTTGCTACAAAAACACAGATTCATTATCAGACTTTGTAAAGCATTTATGCTGTACGGAGCTCCAACCCACAGACTGGAAGAATACATGAAATTGACTTCAAAAGTGCTGGAATGTGACGGACAATTTCTTTATTTGCCTGGCTGCATGGTGATTTCGTTTGGTGATGTCACAACACGTACCTCGGAGTTGCAAATGGTGAAATGTGATCAAGGCCTGAATTTTTGGAAATTACACCAAACTCACAAAATTTACAAAGACGTCATCCACGACATCATTTCCGTGGAAGAAGCCAACAACGACTTGGACGACATCATGGCGTCCCCTGACCTGTATGGAACATACATCACCGTTCCTTTGTATGCATTGGCCTCGGGGATCATCACGCCAATGGCCTTTGGTGGGAGCTGGGTCAACATTGCCATCTCCTTTGTTGTTGGTGGTTGTGTTGGGTTATTGAAATTTATTTTGTCACCAAAATCACAGTTGTATTCCAATGTTTTTGAAATCACCAGTTCCATTGTTGTCAGCTTTTTGTCCAGAGCCTTGGGTTCCATCCCACACTCAAATATTTGCTTTGGGACAGTGGTGCAAGGTTCATTGGCTTTGATTTTACCTGGTTACATCATTTTGTGTGGGTCCTTGGAGCTACAAAACAAAAACTTGGTTGCAGGAAGTGTGCGTATGTTTTACTCCATCATTTACTCTTTGTTTTTAAGTTTTGGTATCACTTTGGGTGCTGCATTGTGGGGGTGGATGTATCATAATGCTACAAACGAAACCACTTGTACAAAAAACGTGAGTGACTACAACAAAATCTGGTTTGTTCCTGCATACACGATCATCACTTCGTTTATCAACCAAGCAAACTGGACACAAATCCCAGTGATGACTGTAATTGCCTGCACAGGTTACATCGTCACTTACTACTCTGGTAAACATTTTTCCAACGCAACAGAATTCACATCCGCAATGGCTGCGTTTGTCATTGGGATCTTGGGTAATCTGTACTCAAGAATCTGGAAAGGTTTGGCCGTCAGTGCAATCTTGCCAGCAATTTTCGTTCAAGTTCCAAGTGGTATTGCTTCGAAATCATCTTTGTTGACCGGGGTCAACACGGCAAACACAATTGTCAACCAAAGCGGTACAGTTGTTACGGAAACAAGCACAAACTCTCTATCCTTTGGTTTGACAATGGTCCAGGTTAGTATCGGTATCACCGTTGGGTTGTTTGCCAGTACTTTGGTTATTTATCCTTTTGGGAAAAAGAAAACCGCTATTTTCAGTTTGTAAGATGAGCAACTTTTTTTTTTACAAGTTACATTTTTTTACGTTTTTTGCATTTAGGCTCTTTAACAACAGGGTGAAAGTTGTCTGTTTTTTTTGGCAAGGCTTTCGTATATATACAAGTTATAGATAAACAAAATATTAGATTTTAAAAGTTCTTGCTTTTCATTTACAAGTCATTTCTTTAAAGATATCCTCAAGCTCATTCTTGTTTTTATATGCTTAAACTTGACGTGCACGCTAAATGTTACTGATGTCAATGTTAACCAAGAGTCACATGTTTAATTTTTTGTTCTCTCTTTTTTTTTTTTTTTTATTTTTGTGGGAAAAAGCTCAAACGTTTCTTTTTTTTTTTTTGTCGCATATTTCGTCACCATACTAAATGCATCTCGGAATGTAGCTCTTCCTACAGAACAAGAAAAAAAAATTAATGTCCTTTACTAATTTCAAGTATTGATGGTTCAAAACTGATACATTACTTTACACTATATAGTTTCAAAGCAGTAAAAAGACCAACGAACCAACCAATCAGATCGTCAAAAAAAAAAAAAAAAAAACACTTTGAAGCTTTACTCAAGATGTCTTCTTTGAGAGACCAATTATCTCAGATTGCACAGCAAAACCAAGGGGTTGCTTTGGATAGAAAGAAGAGATCCAAAATTCACTCCGCTTCTTTGATCTACAACCCAAAAGTCGCTTCCACCCAGGACTATGAATATTTGTTTGAAACAGCAACTTCTGCTCTAGAAGAATTGATTTCCATCGACCCAAAATTTCAAGTCTTTACAAAATCCTTGTTCAATGAATCTTCCATAAACCTGGACAGAAACGCGATCACTGATGAAGAGTTGAAAGATTTGAACAGTACCATCAACCTCTTTTTGATGCTGATCAACTCCAGATGGAATTTGACTCCGACTCTTCATGCTGCGGAGTGGCTAGTAAGAAGATTTCAAATTCACATCCATAACGCAGATTACTTGTTGTTTTCTTCGTTGCAATACTATCAATTACCGGTCTTTAAAAGAATTTTGAACATTATTAAGTTGCCACCTTTATGGTCTCCATTGTCCAATTTCGTAAAATCTGAGTCCAAGAACCCATCAAATCTAACAATCATCAAATTGTTTCAAGACTTTGAATTTTTGGCTGAATACGAAAAGTTTTTACACCAATGCATAAAGAAAAATTTCATTAATTCGAAACTTCTTTGTTTTACCACTTGCTCCTTGGTGAATCTACTTACTCACACGACATCAAAAACAGAAAATTTATTCGTGTCAAAAATCATTGAAATTGTTGCCAAATTATTGATGGCCAAAAACAATCACAGTCATGATTGTCAAATGTCAGCACATACCATTTTGGTTGTTTTGAGCAAAAAAAACTTGGATTCCAAAATTATCATGGCGGCACTAGAAACCATGCTCTCTAATCTACACCCAATGGCACACAAATCAGCTTTCATTGCTATGGCTTCCCTATGCCAATCAATGGATGGAACCATTTCGGTTGAGCAATTTCCAATGAAGCTGTATAATTTGATTGCTTCCAAATTTAACAATGATATTCAAAACTTGATTGTTGTCCACGGGGCTAATTTTGACAAGTTTTTAACCTCTTTTATTAGATCCATCATCAGATACGACCAAGACAAATTTCCAAAAGTTGTGCAACTTTTAGACACCACCATTTTACAAACTTTTGAAGAAAAAATTATTGTTAACGACTTGATTCATTTGTCAGAAATCATTGAGGACAAAACAAAATTGGTACCAATTTTTGAAAAGCTTATTGCACAAAATGATGAGCCGTTGATCTTGTCGTGCTTGGAATCTTTAGGTTTGAGCGGCGAAATTTTTGAAATCAGATTAACTACTTCCCTATTTGTCAACAACATCAATAGCGGAGACACTGAAAAGGACATTGAAAGAATTGTTCGGGACGTTGAAAGCTCTAAAATTGTAGGTGGCATGACTGATATTTTGCCCTTCAAAGACTGGATGTCAAAAAATGCACAATTCTGCTTCACTTCAAACCAATCTTTGCTATCTGCAAATGATGACGTTTTTAACAAGCTCTTGTCTCTATTCCTTGAAGCTCTTGGGAAAAAATACTCTATTGGCTTGTTTTTGAACTCTTTTTTGACCACTATTGAAGCTAGAATTACCTTTTTATTGAGAGTCACAGTTTCTCCAGCTTCTCCTGTTGCTTTGAAATTGGTGGGTTTAAGCCATTTGTCCAAAATGTTCAATTCCATTGACAAAGATTTGAATCTTTTCACATTAGTTCCTGTTTTGGTTACTGGTCTGTTTGATGTCTCGAAAAATGTTAGACTTTCAATTAAAAAAGTTTTGCAACAAATTCTTAAAAAAACGGACTCAAAAAACGACAATTTCCTTTTAATCAAAAGCATTTATGGCGACATTGACCTTTCTGAAACGATGATGAGTCCTTCCGACAGCTATGTTTGGTTGCACACTTTTTTGGAAAATTACAACGTTGACAACTATGATTTGTCGAGATCAGTTATTCACAAAAAAAGCGAAAAAATTGATTTGTTGTTTTGGTGCTATCAAATTATCTCTTTACCTTTGGTTTTTTCAAAGAGTTGTTTGTTGGAAATCGTGACCTCATGTAAAGGCTACAACTCAAATTATTCACAGCTATTACAGCCAGTTTTAGAGACATATTTGGAGCAGCGTGAACATTACAAACAAAGCTGCTTGAATAATAAATTTGACTTTAAAAAATTTGAATCCAATGTTGTCAATATTATTAGTATGAAAGAGAAAAACCAGTTTTGTATTGACTTTGTTATCAAATCTTTGAAATCAGAATCTGAGCAATTGACAGAGGTTGTTTGTAAAAAATTGACCTCTATTTTTTCCAGCTTGAAACCAGCATTTCAGCTAGAAATTGTTGAAAGCATCATTGAGTCTTCTGCTTCTACTCTAACTACTGAAAATGGTTCTGAAAATTCAATCTCCGAATTGTCATTTGATCCTTTAGGGTTATTGCAAAATTTGAACATTCCATCAAGCATTTTTGTTTCAATTTTGGAAAAAAACAGAATCAATGCAGATGAAGATAACGACCAAATGATCAAAAGAAGAAGAAGAAGAAGATCCTCCACAGCAGCAAAATCAGCTCTGCAGAAAGAGGAGATTTCACATCTTGCAGAACTTCATTTAAGTAAAATAACCACTATTTTAGAAACATTGGACAGCAACAAAAACATTGAAGGAAGTGGAGAGTTACTAACCTGCCTATTCAACCATTTATCAGATTTGGAAGTATTAGAACAAGATGGCGGATACTCTGTTCTGTATGCACAAGAAACATTGAGTTCTTGTATGCTTAACGTTATCGAGAGTTTGAAAAAAACTCCTCAAAAACCATTACATATCAGATCTGATATTGTGGTTTCTGCCATCAGAAGCTCGCCTTCTCCACAAGTGCAAAACAAGTTGTTGCTGGTGATTGCAGCTTTAGCGACTCTAAGTCCAGAAATGATTTTGCATTCAGTAATGCCAATTTTCACTTTTATGGGAGCACACACAATTCGTCAAGATGATGAGTACTCCACGCATGTTGTTGAAAACACTATCAAGGCGGTCGTTCCAGCTTTGTTGAGTTCTTCTGGCTCTAAAAAAAACGAGCTTGATTTTCTTTTGACAACTTTTGCTGCTGCTTTTCCACACGTTCCAAAACACAGAAGAGTTAAATTGTTTACTACTTTGATCAACACATTAAACCCTGAACTAGCTGTTTCGCCATTTCTGTTTTTGATTGGAGAACAATATTCATCAAGTGTGCAGAAATTTAAAATCAGTGAGAGCAAAGAGTTTATTGCCTTTTGCAGAAGTTTTTTGAATAAACTAGCTGCTGTTGAGCAATTGAAAGGAATTTTGGGTGTTTTTAAACTAATCAAAAAATTGCCTACATCTTTTGTTTATTTTAAGAGTCCAGAGGGCATGAGAGAAGAAATGTTGAAAGAAACTCTGTTTAGTAATAGCATTATCAATTTAGACTTTTTTGGTTTGAACAAATTGAAAAAAAACCTTTTGCAATTCATCAATAAATTGGTTGTTGATGACTCAAATGATTATTACAGTGATGGTAGTTTGAAACTTAAAATATTGACATTGCTTACTGATGAAGAAGCGGATAGCAACTTTGTGGAAACAGCCTTTTCATCATTGAATAAAGAAATTTTGGAAGGTATTGAAGAAGTTTCCTTCCAAGTTTCAAAAGACAAAGACTTTGCTCATAAAGATACTGCTTCTGAAATAACAACAGATGCAAGTGGTGCTAGTCAAGAAAATGGCACTGACCTCAAAGATAATTTATTAGAAATCAAGCAAAATCTATTTGAGCTATTGAAAAATATTTTGTTTTTGTTGCCTATTGACAGCTATATTCAGTCTGTTTCTTCATTATTGACTGCAAAATACGAAAACTCCGTTAGACAACACATCACTCTTGCCATTGGTGAAAGATTTAAGTTTGAGTCGTTGGAAACATGCCCAGCAGCCATGGAGATAATGAAAATCATTTTTGAAAATAGCAAAAACTCGGAAAGCACAACAGAACTGGTGGAAACGTCTTTGGCCACAATCAACGACTTGATTTCTAAGTTCAAGGATAAAATTGACTCCAGTATGCTAACGGAAGCACTTACAATTTCAACTGAAAACGTTCAATCTGAGCACACAAGCATTAGTATCGCGTGCCTAGCACTTATGAACAATACGCTTCAGATCCAAGGAGTCAAGTGTATTTCCTTTTATCCAAAGATCATTCCAGCAGCTTTGAAGTTGATGAAAAAACACGAAAACGGTTCTGATCCTCTTAGAAGTCAGCTCCAAATTGCTATTATCTTATTATTTGCAGTCGCTATAAGAAAACTTCCAATGTTTGTAGTATCAGACCTACAAAAAATGATGGTGACTATTTTCTTCAGTGATGAGGTTTCTGAGGAAATTAAGTTGAGTGTTTTGAAGTTAGTTGTTCAAAATATTGATTTGAAAGAGGTTCTAAAAACCTTGCACAAAATTTGGCAATCAGATGTTTTTGAAAAAAGTAATGCTGCGCTACGCACGAGCAGTGTTGCCATTTCTTTGTATTTGAGTATTTTGGAAGCCACTGTTGACAAAATTGACAAAAAAGCAGCTACAGCTCAATCTCCAATTTTCTTCAAACTTTTGTTGTCACTATTTGAGTATCGGTCATACAGTGCGTTTGATAACAACACGTTGGGAAGAATTGAAGCCACGGTCCACAAGATTGCTAATATCTACGTTTTGAAGTTGAATGATAAAGTTTTCAGACCATTATTTGCGTTGGCTGTTAGATGGGCTTTTGATGGTGAGGGTGTCAAACATAAAGAGATCAGCAGAGAAGACAGGCTTTGCGCTTTTTTCAAATTTTTCAACAAATTGCAAGATCACTTGAAATCGATCATCACTTCCTACTTCACCTATTTGCTTGACAATACCAACAAACTGTTGTTGGAATTCTCTGAAGGGAAAAAGTCCAACACCAATTTGAGAAGACTAGTACTTATTGCTGTTGGGTCTTCTTTCAAGTATGACAGAGACGAATATTGGAGATCCACCGCGAGATTTGAGGTGATAGGGGAAACTTTGATAGGTCAATTGCGCAACATTGAACCAACTATAGGTAAGTACTTGGTTAAAGCTATTGGATCTTTAGCCTCTTGCAACAAAGGGTCTGAAGAACACAACAAAGCTATGAGCAAATTGCTAATTTCCCATATGAAGAGCAACTGTAAATCTAACGAGAAGTTATGGGCGGTGAGATCAGTCAAGCTAATTTACACCAAAGTTGGAGAAACGTGGTTGACTTTGTTGCCTCAACTAGTTCCAATTGTTGCCGAGTTGCTAGAAGACGATGATGAGCAAGTTGAATACGAAGTTAGAACTGGGTTGGTTAAAGTTTTTGAAAACGTTTTGGGTGAACCTTTTGATAGATATTTAGATTAGTGTAAAGCGATAAAATTATGTACGCATATGTAGTAACTGAAAACTTTTTTAGTTTATTATTTTTGGTACTTTGTTTGCTAAGAGTT
>ERZ794936.930-NODE-930-length-10568-cov-31.506896_pt1 | contig 10568 bp, 12 predicted proteins | sample MGYA00511083_ERZ794936 | MGnify/ENA primary metagenome ERZ794936 (study PRJEB30137, sample SAMN04331409) | food metagenome | isolation source: Y2 must sample point D1 replicate A | place: Australia: South Australia | collected 2014 ... | reverse complement strand
ACAACTTGTCTAAAGCTTTGATCCATCAAATTCGATGTCTATGCTTATTGCCTTTTCGAAGGCATTACTTGACTCATTGAGTTACCTTTTTTTTTTTTCATTAATTACATCACTTTAATGTTATATGCGTCGCTGTCGGTGGAATATATAATAACCCACTTTTTTGAACAAAATATCTTTGAAATGTTTACGTTTCGGTATTTCTAACTGATAAGAATGTTGGAATTTCACAATTTTAACTTTCATGTCGGATATATAATTCCTATCGTTATTCTAAGCATATATTAATTAACACTAAGATACTTAAATCTGTTGCATAGATTAAAAAATAATAAAGTAAATACACACACAAAAACACAAACACAAACACAAATCTGATTTTGCTCATCGCTTACTAAATCTATTAAGCGCAAAAAAAAAAGAAAGAAGAAAAAACAAGAAAGGACTTTTACTTATTTATTTTTTCCACACAGATATATATATATACATATTTCTATATTCACACAGTGCACAAAACAGAAGATTTAGATTAAAACGAATAAAAAAGCCTTCCATTTGATCTAATACACTCAACTCAATACAATCAAATAAGATTATTACAAAACTTTTTAAAATACAAATACAAATACAAGACTTTTTAACATCACTATTCAAACATGTTGAGACAATTACTACAAACATCATCAAAAAGATTACCAATCACCAAGACTAGTAAACTGGCTTCCTCTCCAGCAACCATTTCATTTACTTCAAGATTTACTTCAAGATTCATGACCACTTCCTCCACTACCAATTTGAAACCATTGGATTCTTCCAAAGTGAAAATCTTCCCAAAAGAAGTTAAATCTACTCCATTGCCAAACGAAAAATTGGTTTTTGGACAAACTTTCACTGACCACATGCTATGTATTGAATACGATGCAGCCAAAGGTTGGGCTGATCCAGTTATCAAACCATATGGGCCGTTGAGTTTGGATCCATCCACTTGTGTTTTCCATTATGCTTTTGAATTGTTTGAAGGGATGAAAGCATACAGATCTCCTGATAACAAAATCACTATGTTCAGACCAGACAAAAACATGGAAAGAATGAACAAATCTGCAGACAGAATTTGTTTGCCAACTTTCGATAACGAAGAATTGATCAAATTGATTGGGAAATTGATTGAACAAGACAAACACTTGGTCCCTCAAGGTCAAGGTTATTCTTTGTACATTAGACCAACAATGATTGGTACCTCCGAAGGTTTGGGTGTTCACACTCCAGACAAAGCAATGATCTTTGTTATTTGTTCTCCAGTCGGACCATACTACAAAACAGGTTTCAAAGCTGTTAGATTGGAAGCCACTGATTATGCATGCAGAGCTTGGCCAGGTGGTGTTGGTGACAAAAAATTGGGGGCCAATTACGCACCATGCATCAAACCACAATTGGAAGCCGCATCAAGAGGATACCAACAAAACTTGTGGTTGTTTGGTCCAAACAAAAACATTACAGAAGTTGGAACAATGAACGTTTTTTTCGCATTTAAAAACGAAGAAACAGGTAAAAAAGAATTGGTTACCGCTCCATTGGATGGAACCATCTTGGAAGGGGTTACCAGAGATTCTATCTTGCAATTGGCCAGAGAAAAATTGGATCCAAAAGAATGGGATGTCAATGAAAGATACACCAGTATCTACGAAGTGGAAGAAAAAGCCTCTAAAGGTTTGCTACTAGAAGCATTTGGGGCAGGGACCGCTGCAGTCGTTTCTCCAATCAAAGAGATCGGGTGGAAGGGTAACGACATCAGCGTCCCATTGCTACCAGGTGAACAAAGTGGGCCATTGAGCAAAAGCATTGCCAAATGGATCGCAGACATCCAATACGGGAAAGTCCAAAAAGATAACTGGAGCAAAGTCGTTGCTGATTTGAATTAAGCAAATAAATGGTACTAATAAATTCTGTATAGAGTATTCATATATATTTATTTATATATATATACTCCCACAAATAAATGAAAAAAAAAACAAAAAAAAAAACCGTGTGCTACGTGACTCACAAGCCTACGACTGCTCATGGGTGTGTTGGTGTTGAGACCTGTTGTATAGAATGACGTGCGAGTAGTGCTCGTTCAATTTACTCTTCAATCTGGGCACCCACTCTGGTTCAACCTCGCGTCCCGCTCCCATGTCACACTGGAAAGCGTTCTGCTTCAAAAACTTTTCTCCCTCCATTTTGTAAATCATCTTCAATTTTTTCATGTTTCTACCACTGCTCGACGAATTGCTTGGATTTGCATTAGCACCATTATCCGTGTAAAAAACCGCAAGAACAGGACAATGTTTGACTTTAAACATATCTGCCACTTGCAAAGCCTCAGTGTTTGTAACAAGATCACCCATCCACAACGATCCTGAGTATTTCGCAAGCAGCGGAGTAAGGTGTTTCACAACGTTTGCAGTCACTGTCTGGTGGTCTTTCAAAAGCGTAGACTGAATAAAAACAAACTGGAACTTGCCTTCTCTCGTGCATTGGTCCACTAACTCGCTGTAGGAATGACACAACCACGGTGCAGAATATGTCTCGTTGACATCCAATCCAGAGCTGCTGCTCTGCTGCAAGAAAAACTCTATCTGGGATTCATGTGTATCGCCAGCTTTTTTATTGACATAAAGTCGATCAACCACTACAGCACATATACTTTTTATTTGGAAAATAGTGAAAAAAATATAATACACCGCAGCGATAGGGTAGTAGAGTGCAAACGAAAGATACTTGACAAGCGATCGTTGAATGCGCGATTTCAAGGACACTCCTGTGCTACTAACAGTGCTGTTTTCAGATATCCCACTGTTGGCGGCGTTGTTGTTGAGACTGCTCAAGTCTCCAAAACCTCCTGGTATGTGTTCCATTTTTTGGTGTAATGTATGGCGACGTGTAATTTCAAAGCACACTTCTTTGCACTTTGTTGCTTGCTTAGTCTTTGTTGTTGTTTATGTGAGCTCTTTAAAAACACTTATTGTGGAGAAGAAAAGCGAGGGGAAACAATTGTTGTCAGGGAAATTGCTCTTGTCAAACTTCTTCTTTCTAAAAGCGCACTAGTAACTGCCTTCCACATGACTAAATTTGTAATTAATAAGCCCCTAAATCTACACTCTGATGCATCAAAAAAAACAGAAAACAGCTTCCATGGCTTAGTTGGTAAAGCGTCTCACTAGTAATGAGGAGATCATCAGTTCGAATCTGGTTGGAAGCAAATTGTTTTTTTTGTTTTAATAAATTATTTGATGTAACCCGGCCATATATTTTAGCTTAGTCTATCTCGACAATATTTCACCTCTCACAATCAAAGTTTCCAAAAAATAAAATTTTTCACTCTTCTCAATGACAAAACTTTTATAGTTGAGCGTTCATACAGATTTATTGAAGAAGCACACTTTTCTTTTAAATAGCAATAAACAGCTGAAATCACCACACCAAAACTAAAGCAAAACTAGAAAATGTCTGTTGAAATTGTTGACAAAAACGAAAAACAAGCTAAAGAAATGATCCAAAAATTGGGTTTGAAACCAGTTGCTGGTATCAGCAGAGTCACCTTTAGAAAAAAGGACAACTCTGTTTTCTCCATTGATGCTCCAAAAGTTTACAGATCCCCAGCTGGTAACTATGTTGTTTTCGGTGATTGCAAAGTCGACAACTTCCAAGAAAGAATGGCTGAAGCCCAATCTAAAGTCCAAAAAGACCCAGCTTCCATTCAAGCTGATCTAGCTGCTGCTGCTGCCGACGCTGAAAAAGCTGAAAAATCCGGTGAATCTAAAATCGAAGAAGAAGATGACAACGAACCAGTTGACGAATCCGGTCTAGATGCTGCCGACATCGACATCATCGTTCAACAAGCCAACGTTTCCAGAGGTAAAGCTGTCAAAGCTTTGAAAGCCCACAATGGTGACATTGTCAACGCCATCATGGAATTGACCAAATAAATAAGATAAATTTTAACATTTGTATATGTGCCGGAAGACGTGAAAAGCAAAATCCTTTCTCATCTTCACATTTTTTTATAAATACATATAAATATTAATTTGATCTAAAAGGCTACTGAAGTTTGTTTTTTTTTTTTTTTCATTAGTTTTTATCTGCGTTTTCAGGAGGCTCAAGTGCTTTCAAAGCTGGGTTTGTTTTCTGGCTTCCATCTAAGGTACCGTTGAAAGCACAATGGGCGCAATTAAAAACACACAATGGGTCGTCTTTCACTCTGTACATTCCGGAATCGTATTGGCACTGTGGGCAAATTATTCTTATCATTGTTTGTGAGTTTATAGGATCCAAGTTGCCCGCGTTTTGGTGAGGCAAGGGCCCAACAAGTGTGTCACCACCTGCCAAGGCGTTCAAACACTTGTCGAACCACTTGTCCGTTTCCTCCTTTGATTGCTTGGAGTTTTCCTGTAGTTCTTTTCTGATCTCATTAAGTTGTTCCTGTTTCTGCAGCACTTCTTGATCCAATATTTTCGCTTCGTCTTGGTCGCCGTACTGACCAGCAGAGTACCTGTTGATGATGGCTGCGGTATTGTAGAAAGAGGTTTTATTTTTCAAGTCTTCTAAAGTCGTGTTGTGCTTTTCTCTCAAAACCGTAAGCCTTTTCAACAAGACGTTGTGTCTCACTTGTAAGAATTTGTAGTATATGAAGGGCCACACAAGTGTAACAAAGTTCAAAACCATTTTCATCTTTGAGCTGAGCAAGTAAGGAACTGCCCATTGAATAGCGGAGCTCAATAAAATCGATATGATAGAGAATATGAAAAGCTTGTAATAGTGGTTGTGCTTGTTATTTTTTGCTAGTTTTTTGTTCGTTTGATCAATCTTCTCCGTAAGCTTGCTCAACTGAACGGAATACCGAGTCAGATCGTCCTTTCTGGTGAAAAGTCTAGATATTATACTCATGTTTGTCTAGTTTGCTGTTGGACCGTTTACTTTTGTATACTTTGATTCCTAGCTTTGCTTCTATGTTAATAAGATAAGCACAGTATTGTAAGACCTCAGTGTATTTTTTTCGACTTTGTTTAACACTTTAGGGTTGATTTTTTTGTTTTTTTTTTTGCGTTTTCTGCAAGTGGTGAGTTTTCCTCTGAGGAGAATTAAAGTAAAACAAGCGAAAAAGCCTTCGTTCCTGAGAAAAAAGACCCGATCTCAAGTAACGCGTAAAGAGTGAATTGCGTGAAGAAACTAACATACACAAAGAGCGGGAGCTCATCAAATCATAAAGCTTTTATTACAGGAACTTAGGTTACTCCAACTATTGAATAATATGACCAGTGTCAAAATATCCATTTCAGACAATATTGTGAACCATCCCACGTTAGGAGATATACTTTTAGACATACAAGGTGATTTGGAAATCGATGTACCCGTGAACACTGAAGACGCAATGTCTGAAAAGGACCCACAGCAGGAAGTCGTTCAGTTTGGACGTTTGGAAGTGGAAGAGGATGGGAAAAACTGCGTGTTGTATGTAGGGACTAAGCAGAGGCTAAAGGGGAAAGTGGTCAAACTGGAACCTCCTTTGGCGTTGATGAAGTTTAGTGAAAATGACCAGAATCCACAACACGGTGTCAAGACGAAACAAGTAGAGATTGTGCGAGTTATCAAGCAAAAATTGGTTTTCAAGGACCGTCCATTGCCTATTATGTGAGTCAACGGTGTCTTTTGCATCATAAATGCAATCTGTGCTACTTTTTATAGAGAATTGTCATCATACAGATATTACACACTAAACATACAAAATTTGATTTCAATTGTCCAACTCATTTGGTGATTTTAAAGTTGGAAAAATGTGCGCCTCAGTGTTGAAGACGATCGATGACAAGTCGACGTCATCCAAGAATGTCATATAAATGTACTTCAAAGTTTCAGAAAACCAGAAACTCTCAACATTATTCATTTTATTGTCATCTTCCCTTGTCACATCTTGAAGACAGATGCTGCCCGATCTAATAAAACTTTTCAAGATCGACCAGTTCCATTTCCGGAAAGTCTGTGATTTTGTAAATTGGTAAGCGTAAAAGATACTTTCAACAGTTTCCGGTCTTTGCAAATTATGAGCATCGTTTGGTTTAATGAAAAAGTCGTTATTTCTGGAAGACCACCACCCAGAGGCTAGGTTTGGGTCTTTCAACTCTTCAAACTTCTCCGGATGATTGGAGTTAAACACTGCAATTTCCGGTGCTAATCCTGTCACATCGTTCTCACTGTACATGTTATAGCAAGTTCTTGTGATCTCAAGCCCCAATTTCCAGTCACTAGCGCACTGTTCGCTCCACCATTCTTGTTCTTTGGCTTCTTTGTATGGAACCCCTTTCGTGGCACCTAACATCAAAGACCCACCAATAAAGCAAACCAGGTGGTCAAACTTAGAACTCAACGGACCACTTAACCCATGATTTTTCTCAGAGATAAAAACCAAGCCACCATTATGTTTACCTCTTCTTTTCGGGGTTTGTCCCAACAAGTTATTTTTCACACCGTTCATTGATTTGATAAATCTGTGGTAGTGTTCTGTTTGGTTTGTTGGTGAAAAAATGTATTGTTTGATCAAGTACTCGTAGTAGGAGTCTGCTCTGGAGCCCAATCTGATAGTTTGTCCTTTAAACTGCCCGTTGACAGGATCAATGAAAAGAGGCACCAAACCTTGCCATCTTGGACCATAAAGATCGTTGTTTGCTTCGATCACGTCGTAGCACGCTTCCGACTGCTCCCACAATTGAGGAAAAAGATCTGGTCTTAAAGTGTGCAAGTATTTGAATTCCAATTGCAACGTGGTGAACTCAGCCAAAGACGACGTTCTCGAGTTTCCCTCTAAAGAAGAACTGCCTGAATGCAAGTTAATTTTTCCCAATGGAATGCTCTTTCCGTTGCTATACACATAAGATAGTCTGGTCCCCAAATCAATAGCTTTATTCAAGTAGACCGAGGAGTTCCCGATATGGTAGGTGTTTGACATGTAATAAGCACCCAGCAATCCCCCCAACATTCTGATTGTTGTTTCAAAAACGTTCAAATTGTCGTGATCAATGTCGTAATCCAGTTTTGAGTCAATCCATTTTTCACATCTCTCAATCTCTTTCCCAAATTGCACCTTGTGCTCATTGCTTTCAGTGTTGTTGTACATGACCATCAACGAGTCAACCGAGTCCACAATGAACCATCCCAACGGTTTTTCATTGGAAAGCATGTTTGAGCCTCTTTCTCCAACTGGGTTCAAAGGATGATACATGTCGTATCCAAACGCATCTTCAACGTAGTGGCCCCAGCTATCAAGAAAAGTGTTTTCCACAAACAGTTTGGCATTCGACGCAGATTTGAAGGGCAGAGGCTTAGAACTTTCATTGTATTTCTGCAAATACTTCATAAAAAACATAAACAAGATGATTCCCAAAGACCACCATTTTCTATTCCCATTGTTGATTCTGCCTGCAAAACGACGTGAAAGCGGTCCTGTTGGTCGTTTCTTTAAAGATTGTTGTGGCAGTTTTTTGTCACCCGAGCGCGATTTTTTCGTTTTGTTTTGGGTTCGTTTTTTGGAGTTTCCATTGGTGATGTTGTGGTTGTTATGCTTGGTAGAGTACCCTGATGTTTCCCCAACAGTCGGATCCTGATCCTTGGTCGTTTCAGGAGATCCTCTTTTTCTGATCTTGTCACCTTTGCCCATTGTTCTTAGCTCGGTATATTTCTCTTTGTGCAATGTTTAGCTTTTCTAGCCAAATTATATGTAACGTGTATTTGAAAGTTGCTAGTTTTCAAAGAAACATCGTCGAGTTACTACTACCATTAACTTTCTCAATCTTGTAAGATCTTGTGTTCCTGAATTTAGGTCTAACTTTTTTGACAATACATTTTTTTTTTTTCGGTTATTTGCAATTTCCATTTATACGCTTTTCACGTGATACAAACTTATATTCTCCATTTACACACACACACACACACACCGCACGTGATACAACATCTAGCTGGCATCCCAGGAATCTTCAAGTAGGCGCGGCGCCAAACAATTTATTACATTTCAAAAGCTGCATGATCTGTTGCATCGGCAATAACTTATGTAAAAAAAACCAGTTATTATAGATAAACACACTATATAGTAATAGTAGCTCTACCGGCAAGTCCAATCAATAGACTTTGCCTTACTTGTATTTATTTCATTTTTCCCATTTCGATCCTAAATTTGTAGTAACTCGTATATATATACACATATATATATTTGTCACTTGAGTAACACTCTATAAGTTTACTCATAACTGTTACTTCTACTGTTACTATTCAAATTATCTGAGTCATCTATGTTTTTCGTAGAACCAGCAAACAAAGCCCCGGCCTCGGCACTCTGCTCTTTACCACTATGGATACTGTCACTACTGTTGTTACTACTACTACTACTACTACTAGCATTATTATTACTGTTACCACTACTACTCACATTAGAGTTGGACGAGCTCTTACCTGGTGCCCCCACGGTAGCCGAGTCTATTCCATGTGAGCCTGCAATCAATGCAATAGTAGGATCTGTGCGTTTGTGCTTGCTATACATGTAGTTTCTCAATGCCATTTTATTTTTAAAGTTTACTGTTGTTGTTGTTGTTGTTTGGTTTTACTTTACTGTTTTGTGTTTTTGTATGCGTTTTGCTATGTTCTAGTTGTTGCAACCACTTTTATAATATAATTTTTTTTTTCAATGGTATAATAATTTCCTTCTTAAATACTTTTTCTTTTATGTATTTCACTTTAGTAATTCCGATATCATGCAGATAACTTTTATGCAACACAGTAGAATCTTCTAAATACCGACAAACCAAAGAAAAATACCAAGACACAAGTACATGGCTGCAAATGTGAAATAAGAGGTGTTACGACTGCATGAATCTAAACGAAGAATATACGGACAAAGAAACCTTACGAAATCTGAAAAGACCAAAAACTTCCCCTTCCATTGCGCATTCGTCCCGTTCAGAAATAAAGTAACACGTATCAGAAGTCATAACTTTGCTACAAGCGGGTATCAGAAATCCATTCAACCTAAACTTAGTACCACTTTTGAACATAATGATTAATTCAACACTAAGGAAGAAGAAAAAAAACCTACTTCTCCATAATTCGCGTTAATGAAAAAAAGAAAATACGCCAACCCTTCAACTCTATCTTGATGTTTATATAATGTAACTCGTCTTGTATGTACTGTATCAACCCACGCAAGTATATATACACAGGCATACAGGTACTTCAAGCGAGTGATATTTCATGGTGCCATTTTTTTTTACATGTTTTATATTTTCCATTTCCCGTAAGAAAACAGTGCTTCCAGAGGTTGTTGTCGTTGTGAGGTATTTTACCTTTCTTTTTCTACAAGAATCATTCCTTTGATTGTTATTACAGTTTTATTCACACTCTCAAAACAAAACTTTCCCATTGAAATATGACCTTGGTTCGAACAGTAATGCATATAATCCACAGTATTCCAATCACTCCATTAGTGGGAAAAGTCAACTATAAGCCCACTGTGTAAGTTTGATGAGTCAAAATGAGTTCAATTAATATGACAGATTCTATTGTTTATTATGGTGCAAACACAAACAATATAATTGCAAAAACAATAGAAATAAGATTTTTGGAAAAAAAAAAGAAAAAAGTGGTGATAGTTTTTTTCCATAAATTTTTAACTTGATAAAACCGCGTAGACATCAAACGAGGAACATACACCAAATATATGTACACATATTGATATTAATAAATCCTACCCGTTTCTCCAGTATTCTTTCCATTCCTGTAATCCGTATATCGGAAAATTGTACTTGATATAGAAAAAAGTCTCTGTGTGTGTGTGTGTGTGTGTGTGTGTCTTTTACGAAAATTAAGATAGAGATCAATTAGTAATAGACAGCAAAATAGAAACCAAAAAAAAGGAAAATGGTACCATCACCTTCCAAGAACAAAGGCTTAACAAGATCTGCTTCTACTATTTAATGTCTATTGTCTCTTGTCTATTGTCTATTGTCTTCAAAGGCTCCCAGTGTTTTTCTTTTTCTATTGTCTCGACTAAAAAAATACCTTAGGCTTTAAAGGCTGCACTGCCATTCAAGACTAGAAGATTTGACACTTTACCCCCACATTTTTATTATTTTTGGTTTACAAGAAAACCTTAATATCTTTGCCATTTCTGTTTTCCTTTCATGTAGGGTTTTTGACTCTCAATGTGGAAAAGAGATTAAGGTGTAAATAGTTGGTGGTTCAAGTGTGGTGTGGGAAAAAAGGCTCGTGTGAGTTTTTACTACTGTGTCAATAAAATACTGGTAAGATGATAAGCGCGTGAAGATGTGGTTCTATTCAGAGATTATCCTCTGGTGATTCTAGTTTTAAATGTCAGTATATGGTGTGAAAAAAATACATCTATACTTGGAAAAGCAAAAAGAGCAAATGCGACACAAATACAAACTCCATTACTAAAACAGAAATGAAGAAACAACAAAGAAAAAAATATCAAATTTTACAAACAGTCTATCGGTTTTAACAAAGGAAATAAAACGGTCGTATAACTAGTT
>ERZ794936.929-NODE-929-length-10572-cov-30.940382_pt1 | contig 10572 bp, 4 predicted proteins | sample MGYA00511083_ERZ794936 | MGnify/ENA primary metagenome ERZ794936 (study PRJEB30137, sample SAMN04331409) | food metagenome | isolation source: Y2 must sample point D1 replicate A | place: Australia: South Australia | collected 2014 ... | reverse complement strand
GGGGTAAACTAATGAATTTTTTTGTAAAAAAAAAAAAAAAAAAAAAAAAGTACTAAATAATTATTTTAAACGAACGATGCAAAAATTGAAAATGAAAATTTGAAATATGCACTTAAACGAGCAATGTTCAAGTGTCGATCATTTTCACAATTTCACCAACTTCACTCTACAACTTGTATTAAAATCAGCATTATGTAAATCAATGGGCTTACTTTTTTATATATTTGAGATACGTTCTCATAATAACTTCCTAAAATAGTTGCATTTACATGTATGCAGTTAAGTAGGCAGTTTGAAATAATAGTACTTAAACGAGCCGTGGGGTTTGTGTCACTAAATGACCTCTGCTAATTATATTGTACTGAAAGATGGATAACTAATTTATTTATTTTGTAACGCCATTTTGATCAGATTCCATTATTTGATTATTAAACGAGAAAACCTGGTATTAAACAACAAAAAAACATTGAAGAAAAACCAATAAAACGGTTACACCATTGCAAATTTGACGAAAGAGATACCAGTTGGATTTTTGTACAGTTTCTTCCATATCAATTATCGTTTAAAAATTATTATTCCATCAGATATAAAAGAGAGAGAGTTATTCTGTCAATAATATTTTCTCTAAATTCAGTCCAATATCATCAATAAATAATATATATTTTAGAAAATGTCAAACAATCAAAACACAAACAAAAACACAAACACAAACAACAAAGACAAAATGTCCTCTGCCGAAGCACCACAAGACCCTAAAAACAAATCCATCAGAGTGCAGATGGAAGCGTTGATCAGAAGAAAACAACTTGAAATTACAAAAGGTTTGGAATCTGTGGAAGACGATCCAAACGTTGTTTTCAAAGTGGACGAATGGTCCAGAGGTGAAGGCATGGGTGGAGGAAGATCAATGGTTATTGGTGGGGGTAAAACATTTGAAAAAGGTGGGGTTAACATCTCTATTGTCCATGGGGATTTGAGTCCAACAGCCATTGCTGCTATGAAACATGATCATAAAAACATTGCTACAGAACAAAATAAAAGCACTGGTTGCAAATTTTTTGCATGTGGGTTAAGTATGGTTATTCATCCTAAAAATCCACATTGTCCAACAACACATTTGAATTACAGATATTTCGAAACATGGGATGCTGAGGGAAACCCACAATGTTGGTGGTTTGGTGGGGGTGCAGATTTGACTCCATTTTATTTATATGAAGAAGATGCCAAGAATTTCCATCAAAAACACAAAGATGCATTGGATAAACACGATAAATCATTGTATCCAAAATATAAAAAATGGTGTGATGAATATTTCACCATTACTCACAGAAACGAAATGAGAGGGATCGGTGGGATCTTTTTTGATGATATGGACGACAGAGATCCTCAAGAAATTTTGAAAATCGTGGAAGACTGTTTTGACGCTTTCTTACCAAGTTACGTTCCAATCATTGCCAAAAGAAAAGATTCTCCATTTACGGAAGAAGAAAAAAAATGGCAATTGATCAGAAGAGGAAGATATGTGGAATTCAACTTGATCTATGACAGAGGGACCCAATTTGGTTTGAGAACCCCAGGTTCAAGAGTTGAAAGTATCTTGATGTCTTTGCCAGAATACGCATCATGGGTGTATTGTCACGAGCCAGAAAAGGGGTCCAGAGAAGCTAAATTGCTAGAAGCTACGAGAAACCCAGTCGATTGGGTTTAACACGTTTGGCTCTACAAGAAATACTTGGCTCTACACGAAACACCTAGCTCTAAACGAGCGTAGCGAATGATATACTTTAAATACCTAATATATACTACACGAACACCTAGCTCTCTACACGGGAGGCGTAACGAGTTTATATGTTTTAGCAGCTAGCCCCAATACTCGAGCGTTGGACTTTGTATTGCTCATTATGGGAGGTGCTGTTGTCTTTGTAATTTGATGGGATTTTACTGCAAGTTAGTACTTCACTTGTCACGTCAATCTAGCACGCTTAAAATTTTTGTAATAATGTATGCATAAAAAAAATCACTCTGTTTAACTTATTTTTTCATTCAAAAAAATTTACACAATAATGGTAGTAAAGCAACGCGAGGCGTTTGTTAAAGTCTATAAATCGTAATATACACATCCACAAAACATGTTTTCGCCCCATCAATTCTCCCTCCATCTGTGGCCACATTCAACACACTTGTAAAAAGAAGTCATAGGCTCATCAGCAGATCTGATTTGCAATTGGAAAAAATAGGCCTTTTCCCCACCACATTTTTCGTAATTCGGACATTGCACTTTGGTCTGGTCAACATTGTCCCAGCCACCACCTAGCACATCGTCCACCTCTTTTCTTGGTAGTTTCTTTCTATCGTAAACCCGGATGTTCCCATCAATGATGAAATTGTAAGGACAACTGGGACAACTCAAATTATATATCCCGGTAAACTCGTTTTTCTCCACCAGAAGCATGTTGTTACAGTTTGGGCAAAAAGATAGCATTTTTTTTTCCGTGATCTGTTGTGATAACGCTCGGTTCTTCGTATTGTTGAAGTCTTGGTGTCGCTCAAGGTTTAAGATGTTTTAAAGAGTCATCCCAAGTTTTTCAGACCTGCTGTATTGAAATCAATCTCGCCATTTTTGGCAGGTTACGCACAACAAAAATAAAAAAGAAAAGAAACTGCTTGGTTTTTTTTTCCACATGATTCATAAATGTAAACACGAAAGCCGATCCGAAGAGCGAGATCAAAAAGGTAAATAAGGCAAGCTATTTCAACTGGAAAAAAAACATGGACCTTCTTTCAATAAAAGAGGTCTTGAAAGATCCCAAAATAAAACGTTCATCTCAAAAGTGCATCCACCAATCCAATTAAAAAAAAAACACACACATTACACAATGCAGCTTGATGAAGTCAATGTGAACAAAGTTAGAATAAACCCAGACGTCAAGTTCGTTCCAACAAGAGTACCAGAAAACTACAGCCCCCCTGATGATCTCACCACCACTGATGGTGGAACAGGTGCATCTACCGCGTCTTCTGCAGCGGCGATTGCAATGCCAAATGCATTCATTGATGGTTTTGAAGGATACATTGACCAGAGCAGGATGCTTTGGTCGCAAACGTCGAAAACATTGATCAGCAACAACTCCATGAGCATGGCCCCAACAGTGACACGAAACGAGTACGACGCTGTTTTGCGGGAACTGAACCAACTGCCGACTCCCGATAACAACTATAAAGACGGCATTGACGACTCCATAGAAATCAAGAAAAAAGTTTATCCGCAATACGCCTTTGAGTTGAAACAAGATTTTACATTACTTTTCTATGGGTACGGCTCAAAAAGAAATTTTTTGAAGGAGCTGTGTGAACAATACTTGTCTTTTAATTTGAACTCTATTGATGGTGTGTTGAATATGGATGACCTGAAAAGTGAAGCCATTCCGGTGCTGCACATCAATGGTTACAATTTGCAACTGAGCCACAGAGACATTTTTGCTGAGGTCATGAAGTACATCCAAGTTGATGATCAAGAATTGATGTCAGTGCTGGAGCCGCAGTCCAAAAACACAGAAACTTCAGAGGAAGATGTGAAAAATGACGAAAGTGATTACGACTTTGATGCCCCACCAAAATCCAAGAAAAGGGCAAGGGAAACTTCAAAAGAAAATAAAATTTGGGGGAACTCCATCAACTACGAGCTGGAAAACTTGATCAAATACTACAACATAACAAACTCGTCATTTGATAAGACTTTCAAACTTATCGTGTGCATACACAGCTTGGATGGCCCACAACCCCGCAGAGCAAAATTCATATCTTTTTTGAAGCTCCTGGCACAGATCAACTGCATTGCGCTGGTTTGTTCTTCAGACCATATGAAGTTGTCGCTACTGTACGACCACAACGCAGCAGTGGCATTTAATTTTGTTTATCATGACGCAACAAACTACAGATTCTATGCATTAGAACACTCTTTCCAGTACGACTCTTTCCAAACAGTTTACCACGACACGCAGTACGTGCTGCCCTCGGCTTCGAGTGGAGGTATGGCTGTTGGATCCAAAAAAACCACAGACAACAGCAACACTTTGACAGGTGTCAAATATGTGCTAGACTCTTTAACGAAAAATTCGAAAAAGATGTACAAGTTGTTGTTGGAAACAATTTTGGCAAGAAAAGAAAAGCAATCGGGTAGATTCAACAAAGCTTACCGTATTGAGTTCAAACCCTTTTTCGATCTTTGCAGAGACGAGTTCATCGTTTCGAATGAAATGGCTCTTAGAAATATGCTAAGGGAGTATGTAGAACACAGAATGGCAGCAGTCACGAAAAACAAGAGATCCGGGGTCGAGGCCATAGATGTTCCCTACAGCGTACTGGAGATCGACATGATTTTGAAAGAGCACATGAGCAATATTTGAACTAGCCTGAATCCTCTATGTAACATCAATATCCATCACTCTCTTTAGTTCAGCTTTGCAAATTGAAACGTACCGGTGTTTGAACATTTTGTCCTGCCTTTATTCTTCTTTATGTTTACCCAATTTTTTTTTATAGAGCGCCTCAATCCGCGCATTTTATTTCGCCTTGTTTTTGTTTTTGCTCACCGCTTTGATCGCTATATATAGCCATATCAGTTTGAAGTGTGGTTTTTTTTTTGAGTGAGTGTGAGTGAGTGAGTGTGTTTTTGTTTTTCCCCCATGTGCTGTAGTGTAAGCGTTTTTTTAAACCTTTATTATCATTACCCTTGTTGCAAGATTAGTGCATTGTAACCCAACAAGAACATTAAAAACTCTAGTCCATAAGCTACACACATCAGGACAATAGTGTTTTCAAAACAAAAAGTTCATTCAAGCAAACCGTAACTTCTTTGAAGTAAAAGGTACACCGCCTTACAAGCACTCATCAAATAGAAACACAAAAAAGGTTTAAAGAGATTAACAACTGTCTGATTTGTCACACTTTTTTCAACACCGCACCCAAAACAATTTATCCATGAGCTCAGAGCAAAGTAGTTTGAAATCAGGAAAGTCGTCCAGCAAGGCCAATCACAAGCCGAGTTCTTCCTCCTCTTCAAATGTAACAAACAGCAACAACCCCAGCTCCATGTCAAACACCACAACGGCCACAAAAAAAACCAGTGTGAGTGCAACAAGCACAAGAACCAGACCGGGGCTTCCTGTAATGGAGGTTTTGAGTCCCGGAACTGTAATGACTGTGGGGTCTCATGTTGTGGAAGTGATCAACTATATAAGTGAAGGGGGGTTTGCTCATATCTATATGGTTAAATTCTTGGAATACCTTCCAACAGCAATCGAAGTGACCAAAATTTTGCAACCAGGAGACGTGCTTTGTTTGAAAAGAGTCTTTTGCATGGACCAAAACGGATTGAACGAATTGAGAATGGAAGTTGATACGATGAAAAAGTTTAGAGATTGCTCAAGAATTGTCAACTATTACGATTCCAATGCAACGAAACTGCACTACCCACCAACAAACACCTTCAACAAAACTTCAAACGATGTTGAAGCTTCACAGGTTTTTGATTTGCCAAAGCAGCCAGATGTCCCAGTACAAGAGTATTTTGAAGTTTTGGTGTTGATGGAGTTGTGCCCAAACAAGTCTTTGCTAGATTACATGAATGACAGATTGAAAACAAAATTGAGCGAACTTGAGATTCTAACGATTATGTATGATATTTCCAGTGCTCTATACGAAATGCATTGCCGACCAGAACCCTTGATCCATAAGGACATCAAGATAGAAAATGTGTTGGTTGATAAAGATAACAGGTTCAAGTTGTGTGACTTTGGTTCCACAACTCCATGCTACCCAATAGTAACCTCGCACCAAGATATTGCGCTGTTGTCAAATGACATCTATGTTCACACCACACCACAATACCGTTCTCCAGAAATGATTGATTTGTACAAGTGTTTGCCAATCAACGAAAAGTCTGATATATGGGCACTGGGAGTTTTTTTGTACAAGTTACTGTTTTTCACAACTCCCTTTGAGATGACTGGTCAATTTGCAATTTTGCATTCAAAGTACGAAATTCCTTTGAATCGCTATTCATCAGGCCTGAACAATTTGATCATCATCATGCTATCTGAGAATCCTACTTTAAGACCTAACATTTTCCAAGTTTTGGTTGAAATATGCTCTATATTAAAAGTTGAACCTCCAAGTGATGTTTTTGATTATTATGGTGAAGGAGTTTATGATTTTGCCAAGTTCTCGCAGTATCAAACTAATTTGCAAAACCTACAATATCAGATGTTTATGATGTACCAGCAAAAGAAAACATTGAATGCCGAGTTATACTTGAATGTTTTTGAGCTAGGTGGCAAACAACCGCTGAATGTTGGGAAAGAAGTTCCAACAGCAACTCCTTTAGTTCAAGGATCTTCTGACTTTTCTTATGAACAACCATATGCCGAAACGAACATTTTGCATAAAAAAGACGAATTTCAACCGCAACCAGCTGTTGGTGATACAATGGCAGAAGACGTCCAAGCAGCTACTGAGAAGTTCCCAAGCGTTGATGACCTGATGGCTACAGACAACTTTGCCAAACCGGCTGCAAGCGAGCAGTATAATCCTATTGCCGTTACAGATGCTTCATTCAATAGGAATGCCGCTGGTCCGCAGCAGGAAATGACAGTAACTCATACCCAATCAAAGCAGCACAAATCCAACAATCCATTCCCAAGGATGGCGGAGACCCCACAACCCACCGCTATAAACACAGCTTCCTCTGAAACCAAACCAAATGTTTTTTTTGATCAACCTTTTTCAAACAATCAGTACATTGATTCATCACAACGCATCGATCCAAATAACATAGCAACGTCGCAATTTCATGCAAACGAGTTTCCTGATAATGTTTTCCATTTGAATTCAGAAGTTGTTGCTCCACCAAGCACCATGAGCAATGGTCCAAATTCAGCCAACTCACAACAACCTTTGCAACCTCAGCAGTCGCAAAGTGCTGTAAACAATCCACCCTTTTCTCAACCACAAGGCTCAAAGTACTATCAACCGCAACCTGAAAGCTTCGGCGCACAGAAGCTCTCTTCTGAGAAGACCGTTCCAACTTTTGACAAATCTAACCCTTATTACAATAGTGTTTCTACTGCCAATGACAAAAAACAAGCTCAGAAATTGGAACTTACCTTTGATAACATGGATTTGAGAGACACGACTCCTGATTTTGAAGACAATTTCAGCTATGAGGTTGCGAAAAAAAAGAAGAGCATGAAACCTTTTAGAAGAAGCAAAGAAAGCAGTTTGAAAAGAACAAGTATTGATTATAACTACCGTGAAAACAGAATTCATGATCCAGAGTACGCGTCGCAAGATTACGAACAGTACAAGATCAAGACAAAGAGCCGCGGTGCCGAAAAGACTGGAAGCAATGGTGGAGTGATTCAAGAAGACGATGCGGGTGTGTATGATACTCGCAAGAGTGACGGTTTTAGAGATAAAGAAAGTGGCGAAAGTAATGCTGTAGGGAATGATAACAACCGTTACGGGACGATTCAAGCAAAGGACCACCATGATCACGACAATGATATTAATCCCAAGGATGATGAGAAGGATGACGAGGACAAAACATCTGTGTCTCAAGAAAGCCTTTCTTTATCTACAGCTCAAAAGCAGTCTTATAATGACAGAGATCAAACTCTTCAAACAACCGAGGACCAGTCAATTTCCACTGCAAGCACTCCTGTTGGACCTATTCTACCTAGAAGACCGCTGACTTTGAGAATGTCTGAAGTTGATTTTGACGAAAACCCAAACAGTGGGTCATCAAAGAGAGAACCACGGTTTTTCAATAAAAACAATGGAATAAATAAAGGTTCGGAAAAAGAGAGCACCAAATTTACTAATGTTAACAAAGCAGATTACAGTGACTTAAGTTTGAATAGTGAAAAAGACAATGTTGAGATCTTGACGAGATCAGTATCCAACACTATGACCAATCCTTCCACTTCTGCAGGTATGACTGATTACACCAAGTTGAATAGGGCAAGCAATATCACTTTGGGTCAATACGACCAAGTTCTGATTCCTAGAAACAAGCGCCAGTCTCTCAAAGATCCGTTTATCACTGGTGGTGACAGAAATGGTGAGAGCAGAGGCAACACAGACGAACCACTGAATTCTCCAATCACTAGAGAGGGTACCAAGTCAAGATCGTTGGATATGCTCAGAGACCCAAGTTTTTTGGAAACTGAATCTTTAAAATCTGACGATACTGCTGATCTGCCAGAGTTTCTTGTTGAAGACTCTCGTTTAGCTAAATCTGGTGAAAACTACAAAAACTTGAAAAGTTCTACAAGCAATGATTCGAAAAACAAAAAGCGGATCGGCAGAAGCAAGACTACCAAACCAGAATCATATTTATTAGCTTCTTCTCCTTCAGCTTCCTCTGATATACTCAAATCCCCAGAAAGGAACGTCATCAGCAATTCCAAAATGAGTGGAACCGAGGAACCCAAAAGAAGATCTTTTCACAGATTAACAAGACAATCACTGGATATGGATAGAGTAAGTAGGAAAAATAGCAATTTGAATCCGTCTTCCAACAACAGCACCAGCACCAGCACCAGCAGCACCTCTAATCCAACAAATTCTTCTAGTAATGCTTCTAAGAGAAGAAGTATTTTCGGCAAACTATCCAAGGGATTTTGATCAGGGATAGGGACAGAGACAGAAGAGGAGGGTGTGCATTTGATATATATATATACATGTATGAAAATGAACTCTCTTAAACGAGATATGGTTACAACCTGATGTACGGCACTTGACTTTTCCTTTGGTCTAAACGAGATGATAATCACACCAGTGGGAGTCATTTGGAATGTGCACCTGATATTCACCTGTACAAGTTTAAATGCGCTTGTTCAAATGACTTGTCTTCCCTTGTACTTACTTCTTATCTCATAATTAATCCGTAGTTTTTCCGGAAAATAGCATTTTGTTGTCCTTCCATATTTGACCCATATTTGACCCATATTTGACCCATATCTGACCCATATTTGACTCTCCTTTTTGGCTCGGCATCGGAAGCTTTTTTCATTTTATTTTTTTCTTTTTGTATTGTGCTCGGGATTCATTTGAGGTTCTCTCAGGAATCTGCACATGCCTTATTTTTTTTTTTTTTTTTTTGCCGTGGTGTTTTCAAAGCATCTATTGTTCAGGAGAATGTTTATGGGCTGTGCTATAACTTATATGCTATAATTTATATGCTGGAATGTATCGCCGAAATATATTGCTGTAATTTATTTACATGTCACAAAACACAAAAACAGCCTATTGAAACAAAAGATAGTGAATTAACATGTTCGTAAATGCACTACAAAAGCTCGTGGTTTGTAAAAAAGCCACCTTTTTTCCTTGTTCAATGATTTGGCTCTGGTGGTGGGGAAAGTGAAAGTATGTGGGAGAGAAACAGCCAGACAGACGGATAAAAAAAATTGGCTGGTGAGCATGACGGTGACATGGTGAGAATCTTTCTCTCTTTCGGAAATGCAAACACTCAGTCTTGTTTCGTTCTTTGAGCGTTTGTGTTGGGAAATTTGCTGCTCACAAACCTAGGAAGACGGAAACCCATAAACATATAAACAAACCTTTTCAATGAACGCAGGTTGATGTTTCTCCATTTGTACTTGATTAAACGCATTACGTACTTCCATACATTTTTGACAAGCAATTGGACTCATCAGTTGTTTCAATAAGTTTACGAGTAATATCCGTTTCGTGTGTGTGTGGTGGTGATAGAATAAACTTTATTGGAAGTTAGAAGCAAATATGGTAAGATAAGCCATATATTCAGTTGTTGTATATAAGCAACGTTTTGCCCAGAATATCCCCCATTCCTTTTCGGAATATTGAAATAACTTTGACGAGTCATTCCTTGATTCAAACGCGATGAGTTTAATAACATACTCATCGCTGGAAATATATATTTATATATATATATATATATTTAGGTTTTCTCCAATTTTCGTGTCTCTCCATATAAATTCTTTCCTTTTTTTTTTTTCAGTGTTTTATTTATTTATTTATTTTTTTTTTATTTTTTTTTTTGGTATAGCTATTTGGTAAAGCTATTTGGTATAGCTATTTGGTATATGGAGAAAACCCCACGAGGAAACATATTTGTTATAATATAAGCATTTAACAAAAATTCGAAAAGGTTACAAGACTACAACACAAGGTTCAGATAACAACAACTCTACACGTTAGCCCAATACATTAACATGATTGCCACACAAACAACCCAGTTACAAACAGCAGCTCCCGTCGACGTGATTTCCAAGTATCTAAATGTGCCAACGGACTCGCAGAAGTGGAACGAGGATCAGGACTTTTCCGTGAAATCGCATTTCCTCAAAATAGTGAAGAGATGCTGGTGGTTGTATCTGTGTCATTTTCCATGTCAGCTACTTTCGATGTTTGACACAACCATCGTGTATACGCTTTTCAACGGTCTGTTCTTTTTGGCCTTGTACGGGAGTGTGAATTCTATTTATAAGTTGTGTTTTTGTTGAGTGGACAGAGACTCTTTCTTTTTCT
>ERZ794936.928-NODE-928-length-10577-cov-32.858392_pt1 | contig 10577 bp, 6 predicted proteins | sample MGYA00511083_ERZ794936 | MGnify/ENA primary metagenome ERZ794936 (study PRJEB30137, sample SAMN04331409) | food metagenome | isolation source: Y2 must sample point D1 replicate A | place: Australia: South Australia | collected 2014 ... | reverse complement strand
TTACTTCCTCTACCGCCTCCTCTAATACTTCCTCTACCGCCTCCTCTAAGACTTCCTCTACTACTTCTATCTGGACCACTCACAGTACCATCTTTTTCTTGACTTGAGTTCCCGTGCTCCACATGATCACCCACTCTTCCCACTTGACCAGTTGGTTTAGATGCATTTTTATTGTGATCGTGTTTCTCCTCAGTTTCGTCCTTGTTCAAACCCATATATCTCTGTATGCGTGTATGCGCGTGTGTCTGTCTGTATATATCTATAAGAAATAGACCGTGATAGCTTGAACGAATAATTAATGAAACAATGAAAAAGTCTATACAAATTCTTTCTTCGCACGTCTGCCTTTTTGAGAGGGTTTTTTTTTTTGTTTTGTTTTGTTTTGCAAGTGTAATATATATACAAACAAGCCAATTAAGTAGGTTAGTTAAAAGAGAAGATATAGGGATAGGTTGTAATATAAGCACATGTATGTGGTAAAATTTGAACATTAAAAATAGGTTTACGTTGTACATAAATTTGATTTAATAGATTAAAAAAAGGACTCTGATACTGAACAATCAGCCTAATCTCCTCCAAGCTTTATATAACACCTTATATATTATCATTACCATCACTAAACAACAACAGAGATTCAAACAGTATTTTCTCTTCAAAAACATGACCCATTTTTTTTTCCTCTCAAAATATCAAATGTAAAAATTGAGTAAACCAAAATAAAAAATGAGCAAAAAAAAATAAATAAATTATAATCACATGTCGGGTAATACTATGTTGTGACGTTTCACGTGTCAGACGTTGATGCGACACAAAATAGTCGTTTCTTTTTCTTTTTTTTTAAATTTTTTAATTTCTGTTTTTTTTTTTTTTTTTTTTCTGATTTTCATATGTCATCAGACAAATTGGCAGTGTTTTATTAATTTCTTGTAGTGAAAACGAGCACTAGCTTGTAAAAAACTTTTCACCACACTTTTTTTTTTCTTTTGGGGGGGGGGGGGGGAGGAAGCGGATGTGTTCGTTTTCTTCACAGTTTTCTGTTTGATAATAGTCTTTTAAGCTTTGATAATAATGATCACTTGCCATGATACAGCCATACACACTCTGACCATACACAAGCATACACACAGGCTTACACAGTTTTTTTTTAAATTTTTTTTTTTTAATTTCACCATAATAATCTTTGTACACAGTTTCGCGTATATACAATCTTTATGGTTTGTCAAGACTAGAAAGCTCCAAGGTTTTGTTGCTGCAAACATAAATTCTTGGTGGGTCCTTTGTTATATGACAGTGAGTGGTTTGTACCGCTCTCACTGTGCTTACTATGCTTTTCGTTTTCCCATCTCCAGAGTCAAAAAGATAAGATCTGTTTGCTTTGATGAGTTGAATGTGATGAGTTTTTTTCGGAAAAAAATGCCGCTAGTGATAATGAAGATGATGATGATGATGATGAAGATGATGATGATGATGATGGTGATAGGTGGAGTTTTTCTTGTGTAATCTCTCTGTGTAACTCCAAACTTATGATGCTATCTGCCTAACACACTGCAGGTACAAGTACAGATCTTGTAACAGCTTTATTTTCTTCTTCTTCTTCTTCTTCTTCTTCTTTTTCTTCCTCTTCTCTGCAACAACAGCGTTTACAGCCTGCTCGTATAAGGGCGATTGTTAATGTTATAAATCTGCTCTACTTGTTTTTGGGCAATTGCATCGTTTGCAGAACAAAGGGAATTATTTCTTCTTATTTTTGCTATATGTTTATATATTTATATATTTATATATATATATATCCATAGGTGAACTTTGTGAATGCTATAAAAACATAAACCAAGCGAATCGAATATTATATTTTGCAATTGGGGAACGAGTGAATACCAAGTTTGTCCTAAAACTGTACCAGTGCAAAATACATTGAATGTCAACCAAAGCAACATACCATTCCATCGAACCAAAAAACGATAATATCGACAAGCTACATAGTGTCAATAACATGAGTTCGTCAGTGAAAACTACAAATAATACAAATGCTGGTGATATAGCAGCTATTAATAATACAAACACTAGTCGTATAGTAACTCGTAATCATACAAATGCTACAGTAGAGCGTTACAGTCATGATGGTTATGATGTTCGAAGCAATAAGAGCATGGACTCTGCACACAGACTTCATCAAAAGAAACAGTGGAAACTAGGACTATCGTTGCTAGCAGTGGTGGTGATATTTTGGGTGTTATCGTCATTTTTAATAAACACCATTTTTGAAGACAACTCTTATAGGAAACCATTTTTTATCACATACATCAACACAGCATCTTTCACAGCATACCTTATAATTCCGTTGACCAAAGAATATTTCCGCATGAAAAGAACAAACAATGGGAAAGTTGATTATAGAAACTTGATAATGAATGCATTGTCTACTCCACCAGAGGGATTCACTACTCCAACACAACCAACCGGAAACTCTGCAAACATAACCAGTAACAATAGCAATAGCAACAGCAATAGCAATAGCAATAGCAATAGCAATAACAACAGCAATAGCAATAACAACAGCAATAGCAATAACAACAGCAATAGCAATAACACTAACAAAAATAACAGTTTATCAATGCATCCACAAGTGTCCAAAACAAAAAGCAACGAATCCACTGAATCTGACTCGCTTCTGGCCAACCAGCAACACCAACACACACAAGAATCAGCCTATACCGGGATCTATGACTTGAACCCACCGACCGGCTCGAATAATTGCACTTCGACCGTGGAGGAAGTTGACATTTTGGACGAAGAGTCATATCCTTTAAGCTTGCAAAACACAATCAAGTTGTCAGCACAATTTTGCTTGCTTTGGTTTTTGGCCAATTTCGTCACCAATGCGAGTTTGAGTTACACATCTGTTGGGTCGCAAACGATTTTGTCGTCCACTTCGTCGTTTTTCACTTTGTTGATCAGTTATTTGTCCAGACTTGATAGATCCATCAGTTATTTGAAAATCACCGGTTTGATCATCTCTTTTATCGGAATCGTGCTCATTACAAAATCAGATATCGCGTCCACATTGGTATCAAAAGTCTCTCATCCAAAATTGCTAACAATCTTGTTTGGAAATTTTTTGGCAATCTTGGGAGCTCTTTTGTATGGGGTGTATTCAACTCTTTTGAAACTCAAAGTGAAAAACGTCAACAGAATGAACATGCATGTGTTTTTCGGGTTTGTTGGATTGGTCACAATTGTTGTTCTTTGGCCAACAATCATTATTTTGAATTACACCGGTTACGAGCATTTCCAAATCCCATACACAAGAAAAATATGGTTTGTCATCTTGCTCAACTTGGTCATCAATTTCTTGTCCGACTACTGCTGGTGCAAAGCCATGTTGTTGACTTCTCCATTGACAGTCACTGTTGGGTTGAGCACCACCATTCCATTTGCTATGACTGGGGATTTCCTGTTTAAGGGCAAAAAAATTACTACAATTTATTTGCTAGGAGCACTGTTGATTTTGTTAAGTTTTTTCATTATAGACAGAGAAGAAAAAGACGTTATAAATCACGTTGAAGACGATGACGAGATCAACATTGCAGTTTGAGCATGCTACATATATATATATATATATATACATATATATGTACACATACCATCAAAAGATACTAGGTCATGTAATCCGGATATTTAATTTTGAAACACGATACCAAATACTGCGAGGTCATTACTAAAATGGTTACAAGTGCTAAAGCTGATATGCAATGGACAGAATCCGTCTCCACGGTCTTGCTCACGTAAACCAATAGGTACGTAAGCATGGCTAACAATAAGTACATTCCAGAAACTGTAAATATCTCAATACCAAACTGCCATCTGAAGCCACCACTGAACCACATGATCTGACCGCTGTCGTCGTGTGCTAGTAACACAATCTGGTTCATTTTCACAAAAGAGTAACCCGTGCAACATACTAGTATTGCCACAAGACTCAAAATCAGCAGTATCTTGTGCAAAAAATGGTCTTTAAGCAAGGGATATATTTTTTTCTTGAAAATCACAAAAACAATCAAAGCACATGCAAACTGCTTGGCAAATTTCTCCGTGTCAAATTCCTCATCAACTTTAAGAAGCATATTCGCTAATGTAGACAGGAATTCGGCAAATTTGTAGTGTTCCTTGTTGATAGACCCAATGCTCTGTTGGAAATCTTTTGTTACCGCATACTTGTAAAAAGTGTTTGTCAGATAATTGAAAAAAGCAGGTTCTTTGTTGTCTTGTTGGTTTGAAGAAACGGTTGGTGCGTACACCAAAACAATGGGCAAATTTTCGCTTTCCACCCTTCCTTGTAGATCAATATCAAAAACCTCAGGCAAGTTTTCTTTCACCAACTTGATGAACACCATTCTCAAAGGATTTTCAAAATCATTCTCATCACCGGTACCATCATTTCCGTCATTGCCATTAACATGATTGTATTGTTTGTTTACAAAGTTGCTGATCTTTCTCAACACCCTATGCTCAAAAAAATCACCCTCCTCGGACTCCGAAGATGTCAAGTATAGCAAAGTGTAATGGTTGGTGATAGTAAAAGTGGAATTAACAATTGTGTTGTACAGCTCTGTCGAGTCAATTGTTATTATTCCGTCTTCATCAGCGAGTGATGCATAGGGAAATTTCAAAACAGGCTGTTGCGGCTTTTGAGATAAATAATCCAGGTTTGTTGCATCTTGAACCTGGGAAAGCAGTCCTTGTACATTGCTACCTATTGCGAGTAAAATAAAGAGCCAAAAATTTGTAAAGAGCTGGTACTGCATTGAGAAATGTGTTCTTTTATTGAACTCTGTCGCCACTGGTCGGTTTCAGTACAACTGTAAATGAGCTGTCCTGTTCAAACAAACAATTGAACCTTTGTCAGTTCTTAGTCTGTTTTCCTCAGAGGCATATTGAGGAGAGCTAGAAAAAAGTCAAATATGCCAACATCTAATTTGGTTTTGGGTTTTCAGTCAAAACCTTTTTGTCTGCTCGCGACGCACGGACTTGGCACGGATGGTAAAAAGGATGTGCGGAATCACACGACGCGTTGCAAGTAGTTTTGAAACTCCCATTCAGAGTTAATCTCTAAAGAATTGAAAACCATAATATGCATATGTTAGAAACACGCAGTAGAACAAATAAAAAGTGAGATTGAACAGTTGGAATAACACTATGATCACATTTGCCCAAACTTTATTTGTACAAAACACATAGTTTCTGGGATTTCAGGCCAAACGACGGTTACAAAATTAGGTCAAGTCATGTGACGCAAACCTGCAAAGCTCTGTTTCATAAAGGAACATTCTGCAAGATCAGCAAACGCAAATGATAAGCAAATGAACAACCTCACCCAAGCAGCCTTCCAATGTTCAATGCTCTCTAGCAATAGCAGAAAAAAAAAAAAGACATCAAAGGGAGAAATATATGATAGCTTCATTAGCTGAAAACACAATGAGCGACGAAAAGCAAGTAAGTCATCCTAGCGCCAATTTCAACAGTTTAGCACACTTGGTTGCAGAGTACTACTCTTTGGTGATTGAGTCAGAAAGAATATACCATAGGCATTTGAGGAACGTGATTACGCGTAAGAAAGACAAGGAGACTAAAAGCAAGACTGCGAAACTGATGGAAGAAGTCAAATGCGAAAAGCAGGTTGACGGTTTGTTCACACAGATCATGGACTTGCAAAAAAAAAATGAGCACTTGCAACAATCAAATAAAAGTGATAGAGAAAAATATGAGTCCAAATTTGATCGACAAAACAAGAAAATCCAAGAGCTTTATAAACTGGTTGCTGAAAAAAGTTCTCAGCCCTTTCAAGTAGTTCCACAAGATAAACAGTCATCTGAAAAAGCCATACACTTGTTAACGCCAAGAAAACCCATGGGATTTTGGAGCTCTTACGACAAAAGAACAAACCAAAGATCTTGTAATGAAAATATAGGCACTACAGCAGTATCTATTGAAAGTGAAGTCATTTCTGATAAGCGGAAATTCAGAGAAGTATTGAGCCAAAACACTATATTTGATAAGTCTCTTGAAGATATTGTCATATTCAATGGCAAACGCAAACCAACAGTGCAACTAAACAACGGAAACCCAAGTCAAAACATTGACAAGATCGATGAGGTTTCAAAGGAAAATATCTCTAATGCATCTGAAAAGAGCACTTTTAGTAATGAAACTTTCAAAAAATTGGTAAACTTGCAAATACCTCAAACCTCAGAACAAAATATATCAACGACATCTTTTGACAGCGACAACTCTAGTGACATGTCCTTTGCAGAACCGATCACCGTGTCCAAGACAACAACAAAGAAAAGAAAACTGTCGAAAAACAAAGTTATAAGTTTATAAAATATTATGTAACATGCAGGATATGCTGGCTTTCATTTTCACCAATTCTTCGTCTTTGGGATCCCATTGGTCAAAATCTTGAAACATTTCCCTTATAGTTTTTTTACCCAAATGCTTTTCAACTTCGCACAAAAACCCTCTCATGCACCAAGGAAACCTGGTAGGTTCCACACCCAACTCGCTGACTTTGTAAGGCTTGAATGCCACAGGTGTTTTGCAGACTAAACTTTCAACCGTCTCGCCAGTGTGGTGGTCAAAGTTCAATTCCACTTCATTGCTTGGCAGATCAGTGGTTTCAAACATAAACTGGTATCCAAGCAAGTAAACGCCTTGATCAAAATATATCTTGGAGTGTCCACCCCCAGTCAAGGGACCTATCAAATAACGTGATATCTCTTTGATCATATTGTGGTCACTCATACCCATGTTCGTTAGCCTGTTGGCTGCTTCAACAACTTTTATCAAAAATTGTGGTGTGTCAGAGTCCTTGTCAATGTACGTTGACCTGAAAATATTTGGGTGAAATGCAAAACAGCACGTGGAGCTGTACAATGGAACTAACTGGTCAGTAATGGAGCCAACAAAGCATATTTTCACATTGCAGGAAATGATCAATTTCAATGCAGCCATGTATTTTTTACTTTGAACAGAGTTAAAGTCTTGAAACTCAAACAACTCTTTCAATGGATCGCCTTCAAATGAGAAAAATATCTTGGCAACCCACTTTTTTTCCATTCCGTATGAGGGTCCGTTGTTGATACCTGCCATGCCAAGAACACCAATCTTTCTTTTTTTGGTTGGTGGAAGTAAAATCCCTTCTTCAATCAATCGGCTCAACAAGAGTATTGAGACGGGGCACCCTTGAGAATGTGAAACAAAGTATACCGTGTCTGCCTCATTCAGCTCTTTCTTGTATCTCGTCAAAATTTCGTAAAAAAACTCCACTCTGTCAAAAATCATTCCTTCCTTTTCCAACGCAATCTTACTAATGTGCAATGAAGAGCCAGGTGACTCTTCATTTAAGTCAACCTCTTGACTTTGAGTGTCACTCGATTTTTTGTGTCCAAACAAACCTTTATTGTGGTAATATTGTCGAATCGCAAATTCCGCTTCTTTGATGAACTTGTTCGAAGTACCTGTTGGATTACCAAGTAGCTTCCGTACTTTTTTGTTTGGAAAAAATCCATGAACTCCAATTAACAAAATTTTCTTTGGCTTCCCAGGTAATTTTCTTCTGTAAAGATGCTGATAGTCCCCTGCGTTAGTGTAAATGTTGGAAGATGTTGTGTGGAATGCATTGTATATGTTTCTGAGGATGGAAGACTCGGGCAATGTTTCAAACTGCGGAACCACAATGTTATGCTGCTCTTCCAGAGTAGCTAAGTCATTGTAATTATCTACACTGTTGGTCAAATCAACTTTTGCATCTGCAGAGTCTGAATCAATGTCCATGCTTGCCGCTTTCAATCTTTCGTAAAAATCGTTTCCCTCGGTGTGCAAAATCAATCTATTTGAAACTTCTACGGGCATGGACGCTGATGGGTCTCCGGTCCTCCTGTTTCCGCTATCCACTGAATTTTTATTACTACTTGTAACATCAAGATCAGGATTAAGAGACTCAGTTTTCAGCAATTGCTGGTGCAGAGCATCGTCTAATGGCTCAGTTGTCGTGCCCGCATTCTTGTCTTTTTGTTCCTTTGATTCGGCTCCATTTGTTTCTAAAGGGTGTTTTAAAGGTGGTTCCGTTGACAACTGTGGAATGCTTGTTACTGATTTTTGCTTCACGTTTGCATCGATTTCACCGCTCGTTGCTGCAAAACTCAATTTTCTTGCCCACCAGGAAAGCTTGTTATAAGAACCAGTAGATTCGGAAGTGGGTGGTCTATCCATATCTGTTTGTGGCTTGATACTTTTTGCAGAAATTGTCGCTTTGCAAACATTTTCTGCAGGAGTTTCAATGATGATTTGTTCATTGGAATCTTCAGGTTTCGCCAGCAAGGTTTCGGTATTTACATGTTCTCTTTGCAACTCCGGTTCTACACCTTGTTCACGAGTTGTTTCCACATCTTGTTCAGCGAAGTTTGAAAAAGGTTGAACACCACTTTCAGAATTTCGCTCAGCGCGTAGATCTGCATCAGACAAAGATTTACTGTTATCAATAGCTGCACCAGGAGCACTGCCTGAAACCATACCTGCACTTTGCATAATATTCCAAAAAGAAGAGACAATAGATCCTTGTCTTGCTTTAACCAAGCCTGTATTTGATTTCCGCTGCTCGGGTTCCTGGTCTTGTTTTTGTGCTTGTTCGCTTTGACCCAAGTCATTCTGTTTTCCGGAAGAAGCTGTATCATTGGTGTTATTCTTGGCAAAATTGTTTTGATTGGTCTTGTTTTGGGAGTTGAGAGAAGCCACTGAAGACATGCACTTTTGGAAAGGAAAATATGTTTAAATCTGTGATTATCAAAAGAAGCTATGCAATATATATTTATATATATATAGTTTTTTGCAGTCTTTTCTTTTTTTGGAATCTGTTTGTTTGCGTTTCTAACTCTTATTGGTTACTGTCTGTGCAATGTTTGGGTCTTGCAAAAGTGTTATTTGTTTGAGTTGAATTATTTTCTTTTTTTTGACTAGTGGCAACAATTGAGCTGGTTATCTGATAACACTCTGGCTTTTTCTATCTTGGTTTAGGCACAGCTTTATATATCCGAACGTGCAGCGCATTCAAGTTTTTGTATCATAGCAAGAAAAAACCAAAGTCCGAAAAATATGACACTGCTTTAAACGAGTAAGTAAGTTAGCTACCCGAAGTGGACAAATCTCTGACTCAAAAATCATCGATGAGTTGCAATCGAATATTGTATAAAAATAGTGTTGTATTGAAAGTTCTCAAGTCCATCTGTTCAAATCACAAGATTATTGTTGTTGTAAAAAAATGACAAAAAATAAATAATATTGAAACTCAAGAGCTAGTGACTGTACCAAAAAACTTTGCCTTTTTTTTTTTTTTTAGCCAGATGTCTATCACAGATTCCGAATCCAACGCGTTGCAGAGCACAAGGAAAAGAAAAACCATTGACACGTTTTTCAAGCCCGCTAAGCAAAGCAAGAAGGATGAGCAGAGTCAACAAGACAGTGTGGATAAAGCAGCAGCCAAAGTTACAGCTGATTTGACATTACTCAAAAAACCAATTATTAGCGAGCACGACACGGCGCCCAACAACGAGCTTAGTGGCCCAGTGGATGACGAAACTGCGAGCTTACTTGATAACGAACTCAAAACCATTGAGCCCTCTTGGTTTTGCATGCTGAAAGACGAACTCACGAAGCCGTATTTTTTAGAATTGAAAAAGTATTTGCGTTCGGAAGCTCTCAACAGGAAACAGATATTTCCGTCTCCTGAAAACATATACTCGTGGACAAGGCTCACTCCGTTTGACGATGTGAGGGTTGTGATCATTGGCCAGGACCCATACCACAACGTCAACCAAGCACACGGCTTGGCCTTTAGCGTGCTGAAGCCAACGGTTGCCCCACCAAGCTTGAAAAATATTTACAAAGAGTTGCAAACACACAACTATTCCGATTTCGTGATTGACAAAAATTGCGGAGACTTGAGCAAGTGGAGTAAGCAAGGCGTGTTGCTGCTCAACACTTGTTTGACTGTGCGGGCCCACGAGGCCTTTTCGCATTCGAAAAGAGGGTGGGAAGTCTTTACTAAAAAGATTATCGAACTCTTGATAAATGACCGCTTACAAAAAAAGGATAAACCCATTTGTTTTATGTTGTGGGGCTCGAAAGCGCAGGATCTGGTGTACAAGAATTTCAAAAACATTGATTTCGATCATGCCAAAAATTTCCTAATGTTAAAATCGGTCCACCCTTCACCGCTGAGTGCCAGCAGAGGATTTTTTGGGGGGAAACAATTCAAACAGTGCAACGAATGGTTGGCTGAACGCTTCCATCAACCGATGATCGACTGGAGTGTGGTGGATGGGACCTCGCTTCAGGAAGTGCAAGCGTTTAACAGTCAACTTTCTACCGAATGAAGTATACCTCTTATTTTGCGAGTCAAAATATAAATTTTTTCGTATGTTGTTGTTAAAATATGTATGATTTAATGTAAACCCATATTTCTGCAATACGCGTCACAAGAAAAGGTACCGCGACGTGTTGGTCTTTGGGATGGGAAAAAAAAA
>ERZ794936.927-NODE-927-length-10588-cov-3.018323_pt1 | contig 10588 bp, 9 predicted proteins | sample MGYA00511083_ERZ794936 | MGnify/ENA primary metagenome ERZ794936 (study PRJEB30137, sample SAMN04331409) | food metagenome | isolation source: Y2 must sample point D1 replicate A | place: Australia: South Australia | collected 2014 ... | reverse complement strand
GGTTGACTTTGAAGCATGATGCCAACATATAATGTACCTTTCAATTGTGCCAGAGCCGAGCCGGAGGCGGGGCGCCCACGCACATTTGGCTAAAAATCTCTTGGTTCAAGCTCCAAAATGTGGCGATTTACAGCTGTTCAGATCAAGGATTTCAATTAATCGCTCATACCAAGAATAATAAAGGGGCTTCTGCTCATTTGATCACCGCAGCCTTTCACATCATGCCATTCGCCCGCCTCGAAAATTCAATATAAATAGTTGGCGATTGTCCCCGAACTTTGAAACATGCAACCACATACAAGTTTGTGAGATGTTTTTAGACTTGAAGGAATTCAAATTATGTGATCAAACGCAATGGCGCGATTATGGCTTCTGGGCCATCTCCATGACACAATGCAAGCATGAAGGTTTTTTTAAGGCATATGCCGACACAGTGTATGGTTCACCCGAAGAAAGAAGCTCAACCCGGGTGAAGGCTTATTTTGTGAGGCACAGATTGACTGTCTTGTACATTAACTTGCTTCCCTTTCATTCAATTCATTATGACACCGCGGAGCTCAGTGCAAGATTTAACCAGACTGAGGGGAGACGACTCATACGTATAAAGACGTCTTTTGAGCGCAAGACAGTCGTGTTCCAGTGCCAGCCCGATGACGAGCGGAGTTCATCAGCCAAACTCGTTGGAAATAAAGACATGGCTAAGCTCATTTCCCAGAAACTCCACGAGATGATCGAAGAGGTGAAGTTACAGCTCGCTGAGAAAGATGAGACTGAGGAAAATTTGACCAAGCGGGTACTTTGCGCTATGCTCAAGAATGTTGGAGTCGAATATTATGAATCTGAAGGCATTTACGAGTTGACTTATACACCATTGACACAGATTGACGGGTTTGAAGACATGAAGGACTCGGGCGAGAGGTATTTATACAAATTCATGAATGAGCACAGTATCTCAGTTGAGGTGAACGGCTTGACTAGCTTCCGGTGCAAGCCCGAGATACCTCATAGCCCTGAGAAGGCGTGGACAGCATTCTTGTGTACATTCAACATCCAAAAAGTTGGCCGTCGCGTGGAAGACTTGGCCGTCGCTCTCCACCTGTACGCCCCTGGCGTATTTACAGATGTCAAGCTTTTTGGTGCGCCTTTCCCAGTTGATAAATGTCCCAAGTACCTCAAAAAGAAGGGGCCGGAACCGGAACCCACGCGTCTTATGTGCAATTGCTCGGAGGATAGAGTGCACGTTTTCGGCATGCTTTGCATCGACTTGGCTAAAATACCTTATGAACCTATTCGGATCTTCTGTAATACTTCGAGGTTTGGCCGCATGGATCTCGTCTGTTCCGAACAGTATGAAGAGTTCAACCTTCGTGTGTCTCGCAGTTGGGAGCTTGCCCCGGAATCCGATAATTTGATGCTTTGGAGGAAGCGTCCAGATCCAGGTTCGGTACAGGACTTCCCTGTTACAAAGTACGAATTTGTTCCTACAGCCTCTCGTTGTTGCGGTGCAGATCCAGAACCATCACATCCGTGCGTTGACTGATGGTTTTGTGGCCCGATTCTCGCTTGCTCCCGTTGATAGGTTTGTTTTTGAGCGGCAGATATGACGAAAACTCATCAAAAAAAAATATATATATCTCCAGACTTCCGTAATTATTTTTTCTATCCTGGTGAAGTCGCTTGATTGTCTTTCTCTTTATATACATAAAATCCAATTCATTTGCCCTCCAGCTCATACTCATACTCATCTCTTGGATTTGCAATCATGGAACAAACACAAGCGTATATTTGTGACCGCGCGCGTGAGTCGGGCCCTCTCAAAACAAATGAGAAATTGTCCACAAATCAACCCACATAATTGATATGGAGTTCATTTTTTGTTCAAGCTACTTATGCCTTCATTAACTATCAGAAACCCCCCGTATTTATACTGCTTGCGCTGCCTTGACCAAAATTAAGTTGGATAATCGCGGCTGAGAAACCCCACATAATTAGAGTGCGCGCTGTCCTCAATCGCAGCCGCTCGGGGTTAAAAAAACTCGATTTATGCCAAACTTTCCTCGATACGAGTACGTCCCTCACCCCTTTTCGCGGGGACTGCCCAAACGAAAGCCGAGGCGCTGCCACATGACACATAAACATAAATATCATACCAGGTGCAAGAGCGTGCGGGACGCGCGCGGCCCGGTTAAATATTCCTTCAAGCCGGTGTGAGATTATTTGCTTTTTGATCGAGGGCTTTGCCTTGATGCGTATCATATGCAATTCTACCAAGTTACACTTTTACGCATAATTCGAATACGCGACTTAGCAAACCAACAAATCACTCAGACATCATTGATAAGGAATGCATCGAGATTGGGCTCATTCTGATGGCACGAACCAAACTGTTTAAACCAGGCCAAACACGTTTGCGAAAACCTGGCCTTTGACAAAGCTCTGACGCCATATGCAATCGCAATATGCTAGCCGCAAGGCACGTTCTGATTTTGCAGCCATCACACCCGACTTTTGATTATAAAGATAAGGACAATCGACCTTTTTTTTCTTCACCAAACCATAATCTCTCCCACCCGAAATCAATCATGACAAAGATAAGATTACCTGATCAGATTCATCTTTGCGATTATACCTTTTGGCCCATACCACTGAACGAGGAAGATAAAGAGTATCTCAGACAAATCGAAGAAACCCGTGAGATCCCCGAAGAAGGGAAGGTACCCGCGCTGAAACAGCTTCTCGAGTGGCTGGTGGTTTTCGCCTTTTACATCAGTTTGCTCCCCAGAAAATACTTGTCTCAATGCCTTTTTCAATTGAGCAAATACTTCACGCGTGAAGAAGCGTTCAAGGTTTTCCACATGAAAACATCTTTTGTGCGGAACACTGTCGTGTTCCAATGTCGACCATATTGTGACTGGAGTCCAGAGGCAAAAGAGCTCGTTGCAAACGGAGGGATCGCGCACCAAGTTTCCGAGCAACTCCGCGACATGAGCGTAAGTAAGGAGGAAGAGTTTGCAAAAGAAGGTGAAACCGAGAAAAATTTGGAGGACAGGGTACTCTGGGCAATGTTAAAGAATGCGAAAGTCCAATTTTACTCCGGAGCAGGCGTGTACGAATTGGCCTATACTCCGGTGACGCAGATAGAAGGATTTGAAAACATAGAAGAGTTTGTGGGCGTGGAATACGTCTATGAATTCTTGAATGTGCAACAATTTGTGATTTTGACGGACGAATTTGAAGTCGAAGGGGTGACAGTGGGCGGGTTGCAACTGTATTTTTGCGTGCCCATGATACCCAATAGCCCAGAAAAGGTATGGACAGGACTTAAGTTCACGTTTAACATCCGGAAGCTCGGCAGACACGATATAGAAAATGCTCTTCTTCGGTACGCGCCTCATGCGTTCAACGAGGTTGCGGTGCTTGGAAAGCCGCTGCCTGCTGTGGCTCCTCAGAAGCGGCCAGGCTCTCTGGGAATCATGTACCGGCCGTCTTACAAACCGACTTCTAGATTTGAAACCACGCCATCTAAATTGGAGGTTTTTGGGGTGCTCTTGCTTGACCAAGGAAAACTTCCTTTGTCGTATGTTCCAACACTGCATTATGGCCGGATGGAGCTCGCGTGCTCCGAATTTTATCCCATTTGCAACACCTGCCTGTCGATCGATCACGTTGATGGCTATTGTCGCGTCCCGACTTGCACCAGATGCAATACCAGAGGTCACGTCAGGGAAAACTGTAAATTGGAAGCCGGGTGCCACAAATGTGGTAAAACCGATCATTTTGTGGCCGAGTGTCCGCTGCAAGTGTGCAACAATTGTGAGGGCTTTGGTCACAGCCATATTTTGTGTCCCGAATTAGTATGCTACAACTGCCTCGGCAAAGGTCTCGGCCACCTCACGAACAGATGTCCAAACCCGCCCAAATGCCAGAATTGTGGCGAGGAGGGTCACTTGAAGAGAGATTGCGAAAGCGTCACCTGTTTTAAATGTGACAGTGTGGGGCACATGTCAGGTGAATGTCCCGAAAACGCCCCTTCGTCTGGGTCTGCCTCTGCACTGAACTCACAACAGAGCGGGAATATTTCAGCCAAGTCATCGCGGGTTTCAGAGTCTACAGCCGCAACCAGTTCTCGTGTGGAAATCCTCATCGAATCCGACGAAAGTGCATGTCTGGAGTTAGATGAGCCTCTCTCGCCAACCTTTGTATATCGTTATCGTAGTTAAACGAAGCAAAGTTTCCTGTTTGATTTCATAAAATTATATAACCAAAAAAGAAAAAAAAATAGTTTTTTTTTATTACATACATCCAAATATATTTCTATCGTTTACGTATTAATTCTGATAAATCAAGTGACATGTGTATTGTTGAACGTTTCTTTTTTTCATCGTTGTGTAACGAGATGACATCACATACACATACTGCTCCCCACAACATGTATATATATATAAGGAAACGTCTCACTTAATTTTTGACGACCAATACTCCATCAAACATGTCACTTGAAAATATGTCATTCACCAATCACGAAATAGAGGTATTCAGGCAAGTTAGAGGCGCGAGAGACCGTGGCGTTGTTGCATTCAGAGTCGACATGCTTGACGGCAGCGCTTGTCTCAAGAATGTCGAAAATTTCTTCCCAACCCTTCTCGAAAAGCTTGTGGTGTTGCTCCTTACGTCAGCCGACAAGGGATATCCCAGAAGAGAAATGCTTCCTATCGACAAGCAGTTTTACCCTTCGCACTACGCCAAGCGAAAGAACAACAAGACATACTTTCTTCTTACCCTCAACCTGGCATGGTTACTTGCCAACGCGTACCTTGGTCATTCACTCGACTATAATCCGGAGTTCAACCTTTTCGAGTTGTCGATACGTATGAAGCTGCCGTTCGGACTGAAGAGATGGACGAGGAAATTGAACCATGATATTAGCGCGATTAAGAATCCTGCTTCTAAGAGCAGAGCCCTTGTTGAATCGCTCCTTCGGGATATGAATCTGGGCAACTGCAAAGTAGATGTGATTTCATTCGCAGAAGGAGATTGGCGTGGGTTCAGACATCTTGATGACTCAACGGATTTGGAAGAAGCGGAGTTAACTGCAAGGCTGATTGGTCACTTCAAAGGACGGGGTGATCTCGTCATGGGCAATCACACAAAAATCGAGCTTGATGAAAAGGTCTGGTTCATGCAACTTGGAATGTATAATCATGAAATGGAAAACGTCACTCTTGCTTGCAAAGATGATGGCGGCACGGAAAGTCTTATGTTTTTGGAAGAGCACGCTAAGATAATCGTGGCGAATGAAGCAGAATGTGACGAAGAATGGGAATATTAAGCGCGAGACATGAATAGCATAATACACAACCCTCTATCTCTAATTGTATATATTTGATTGCGCCAACAGGCAAAACCTAAATTAAATCTAACCAGATTCGCGCGCGCGATGAGTTGCTGGTGGCTAAATACTAAACAAATGAGGAAATGTCCACAACTCAATGCACAGAATTGATATAAGGCCAGGGGTTCTTGCTAAATATTTACACTTCCAAGACCTATCCGGCACGCTACTTTCCGTCGGGGCCTTATGCGTGGTGTTGCCTGAGATATATCGAGATCTAGTTTGGATAAGGAGCCGATATGCGCGCGTCTCGTAATTGGCCAATCGCAACAGCCGGAATTCGCGCATGTTGCCTTAACTCAAGTGCGCCTTGCCTTGCTGGTGCAAATTTGCACATTAAACGATTTTCAAAAGACTCCATCATCATAGAATGCAATAAAGATCTCTCCAATTGCATGAGCTGCGCGGAACGCGAAGCGGGCCTAACCCCCAGATTATTCTCTTTGTCTGTTGGTTTATGTTTTGATTCTGCGCCGCCCAAGCTCTTGCCACCTGAAGTTGTCCATATCATATGCAATTACCCCTTTTCCCAAACACATTCCCACATCCACGCATCTCATTAACCCAGACATAATTAATGGCTGAATTTGGGTATATGACGGGTGTCTCAAATTGAATGGCCTAAACCAACCTGTTTGATACAAGGCCGATCCGCCATATACTTTTGCATGTGCTGGTAATCGACAAAACCGCCTTGACGAACCATATGCATGTCATTGAGAAAATGGCTTGCAGTTTGCAGCCACCACACACCTCGAAACCCCTTAACACAACCTAACATCTCATCATAACTATTTATCTTCTTCAACGCAAAAAAAGTCCAGCATGACGAAGTTATCATTACCCGAACTGATTATTTATCGCGATCATACGTTCTGGTTCAAGCCAGACCTTTGGGTAGACGAAGAGTATTTCGATTTCATTGAGGAAACCAATGATATCCCTGACAAGAGAAAACTTTGCCCACTGAAACGACTCTGTGACTGGTTGGAAATGTTCCACGCTTACTCAAATAGGCTTCAGTTAGAAGACGTGAAGCAAACCCTTGACCAAATGAGCAGAGTTCTTACGCGTGAAGAGGCCTACAAGTATTTCCATATCAAGACGTCTCTTGCGCGCAACACTGTCGTGTTCCAATGTCAGCCTGAAGATCAGTGGAGTCCCGAGGCAGAAAAGCTTGTTGCAAGCGGAGACATTGCGCACCAAATTTCCCGTCAACTCTTAGAGATAAGCGCATCGATGGAGTTTCATTGGGTACTCCATGCCATGCTCAAGGATGTCAAAGTCCACTTTTATCGCGAGCCAGGCGTTTTCGAATTGGCTTATACTGCATTCACCCAGGTGGCCGAATTCGAAGATTTAGACGGGCTGTGCGTGAATCTAGTTTATGAATTTTTGAATGAACACCACTTCACAGTTAAGGACAAGGCCGGCGGCACGGCACGATTCCAATGCAAGCCAACCATACCTAATAGTCCTGAAAAGGTATGGATAGCATACAAGGTTACTTATAACATCGAGAAAGTTGGCCCATGCATAAATGACTTGGTTAGTGCTCTCACTCTTTACGCGCCTGATGCGTTCACCGAGTTTGTTGTTTTGGGTGACCCTGTGCTTTCCAAAAGACCTCCAGTCTCTGACGATACCTGTGGCTGGCCGATTTATAACCCGTCTGGGTCTTCTTTACACTCGCCATCGAAATATGAGGCGTTTGTCCTTATATGTCTTGATCGGGGAGAATACCCACCGACAGATCATCAGGACCCGGAGTTCGGCTCTATGAATTTAGCTTGCTCCGAGTATTATCCATTGAGCGATTTTGAAGCTTGATTGCACCAGATGGATGAAGCTCGTGTTTGTTTGTTTGTTTGTTTGTTGGTGGCTGCAGGAACGCGCAACGCGTCCACGTTTTGGTGCGCGTCTGGCTCGTGGCACGTGCTTTTGCTTTGGCTGTTGCCAATGCCACACATCCCGCACTTTGCACTGCACAATGCTTCACGCTAAATCGATGCAGAAAATTAGATTGGTTATTTTTAGATTTTGATTTCTGTATCCACACATATAAATTAACGTCAACTAGTGGACCCAAAATCAATCTACAACCCATCTGTTGTGTCGTGTCATGATTATAGAGATATTACCGTTTTATCAGCAGCTTACCGACGATCAGGACATGATGCGTCTTGACCGAATTCGAAAGTGGGCTTTCGAAAGACTCGAATTATTGTACGATATCAATCGAATGAAGCACCGGTCTCTTGAAGAAATCACCACCGTAATCAAACCCAAAATCAGATTGTTTCTTCCATACACGAGTCCCGGACTCCTTGCCGAGCATCAAATCGACGTGAATTACATTAAAGATGTGATTTCTCACTGCACTTTACGTTTCGTCTTGTGGCGTCTGCTTGACCTTAGTGATATGTTCTTGGCTTGTGAGAGCACACTTTTCCAAGTGAGGTACAGTATGTTGACTGCAACAAATCAGCGGAAAGTTGCGTTGGAAAATAAATTACCGTGGCCCTACGCGTCGAAGTTGGAACAAGCCGCGGTTGCTGACCAAGTGATGGCGCTGCTGGGCGCAGCCATATCTGAAATGTACCCTTGGTTGACCCAGGAGGCACTCTTGAATTTCATAACCGTATTCGAACAGATTATCAAGGTGCCATTTGAAGAAGTTCCAGAAATGATCGGCCTGAGACTGGTGTTCCTCAAGAAAGGCGTCGCCTACGTGCCACTTTCGTTTGAGCCTCAATTGATGGCCATTTTTTTCAAGAACACAGTCAAGGGCTGCATCCAGAAGATGATGGAGAAATTGGGCCTGTTTTACACCCCACATCTGTTACTTGCAATCTCTCGCGCTGTGGTTCGGCAATGGCGTAAATTCCATGAACCTTTGCGGTACACGAACACCTTATCAACTGTACCCTCCGCCGCCACCAATGTATTTCTGAAGGAATCTCAAATACATTTCCCCTTGTGTATCAAGCAAATATTTGCGCGCGGGCTGTATAAATATGCTGACCGGAAACAACTTGCGTTTTTTCTTTTGGGCGCTCAAGTGCCATTGGTTGAAGCACAACAACTTTGGCAAGAATTGGGGCTCGAACTCTACTACATAAATCATTTGTATGGCGAGGCGGGCAATCTGACTGTTTATCAGCCAATGCCATGCTCCACGATCATACGGAATTCCTCAATTAGGAATTATGACTATGGGTGTCCATTCAAGACCAATACTGATTCGCAATTGACAAAAGAACTTGAAGTGTTTGACATTGAAGACTTGCCCGAGGTTTTGGCTGACCGCCTGCAAGAAAACCACACGCTGGCGTGTTCGAAAGTTCTTGTGCGTAATCAAAGAACCTCCCGTGCCAAAGTTTTTTATCCACACCAATATTTCCGGATTTCGAAGCAAATGAACCCACCCCCCTAATGTATCCTTCATGAAAGTGCAATGCGACGGGCCAAAAGGCCAGGAGCCGACAAATTCGAGTTTACCCTTTTTATAAATATACCTTCAAAAAATTCAATTTTTTTTTTCTCTTTCTTTCCTCCTTTCTTTCTGTCTGTCTCCTTTCCGCGGGCTTTTTCTTGGTGCCATTTGGCGTTGACAGCGTCACGGTTGACGCATGAAAAGCTGCAAATCCGTAATCTCGCACGCGCATGAGCAGAACGTGACACTCACTTGTGGGAGCATATATCTTGATGCTTTTCCCTCTTTTTACCCTCTTCTTTTTTTCCTTCATCTTCCTCATTCGTTCAAATCAATTAGAAATGCCACCAAAGAAAAAGAAGCCTCTGCACGGACTCGCGCCCGGTAGAAAGAAAGTCAACAAGTCATCGAGACGGAAAAAACCCGTGGTTCTTGGTCAAGGTCAAATGATAATTGCGAAATACCCTACTGGCGACCTTACCGTACGACGCCCCAAGGATGTGCCAACTGAAGGTTCCTCTTCCCTGTTGGGCCCGGGTAAACTCTCTGTTGTGGCTCCTATACAAGTGGTGATTCCGGACACGCCATCACCCCCGCCACCTTTTCAAATAGTGTCGCCATTCATTCAGTCAAACTTCACCCCGCCGCCAGGCGAGAAGGCATCTTCAAGCGAGCAGGAGAATTCGCCGCTTGTTCAGGTTCTGCGTAGACGACGCATCCGTGTCGACCTCTCCGATATGGAGTCATTGTTTGGCGGAGAGCACCCGGGGTCAGATGCCGAGATTTTATCTGAAGTCTCCACGGCCCAAACACAATTGTCCGTACAGGAAAGATTGGTCGCCAGTTCTGGCAACAAAGATGGCATCGCGCTTGCTTGGCCCACCACCTCAACAGAATCTGTGGTGGGGAAGCTTGATGAAGCATTGCCCGCTGCTGCGTCGGTGCATGAAGAGTTGGACACGGCGATAGTTTTCCCAGATAATCCTTGTCAGCGTGAGTCTGAGTCTGGGTCTGGGTCTGGGTCTGGACCTGAATTACTTGTTGGATCTCAGTCAATGGATTTACTGCCCGTCGCATCCTTACCGGATGTTTTGCCAGACTCAGCAAACTCCTTCCCCACAACTCCTTTTGATCCTCAGCCTGAATCTCAGCTGGTGTCTGGACCTGAATTACTTGTTGGGTCTCAGCCAACGAATTTGGTGGCCGACGTATCGTTGCCGGAAGTGTTGCCAGACTCTGCAAACTCTTTCCCCATCGATCCTTCTGAACCTGAACTGGAACTGGAAGTGCTTATTGATTCTCAATACACGAAGATGGTGGCCGAGCACATTGCCAATACCGTGTCGTTGCCAGACATGTTGGCCGACCCTGAACCTCAACCTGAAGCTGTACCATTTGTTGGACTCCAACCAACGAAACTGGTATCCGACCGGATTGGATACTTATCCAAAACACAAAGAGAGGCGTTTGATGGCATCACCACACGAGGAGAAAATGTATTTCTCAGCGGCGCGGCTGGAACGGGGAAATCTTTAGTGACACGCCGTGTGATTGAATTCTTCAAGAAAAAGTATCCCAAGGAAGGCGAGATTGGAATTAGTGCACCAACAGGTATTGCTGCATTCAACATTGATGGACGCACGATTCATAGCATCTTGAGTATCACCGAAAGGGACACGGGCGTCACCGTTCACCAACGGTCCAGACCTGTTTGGCGCAAGTTAAAGGTTTTGATCATTGATGAAATCTCAATGTTGTCC
>ERZ794936.926-NODE-926-length-10594-cov-6.766961_pt1 | contig 10594 bp, 9 predicted proteins | sample MGYA00511083_ERZ794936 | MGnify/ENA primary metagenome ERZ794936 (study PRJEB30137, sample SAMN04331409) | food metagenome | isolation source: Y2 must sample point D1 replicate A | place: Australia: South Australia | collected 2014 ... | reverse complement strand
CCTGAAATCAGCTGTCACATCATCGAGAAGAATTCGTGAGGTCTTAGAAGCAAACATCTTCTGAGAGCTTTTCACCTTGACGCTCAAAGTGACATTCTTGGCCTGGATAGATGGGCCTTTTGCGTTATCAGGTTCTTTTTCATTGAACAGAGACAGCGACAGCATCAAGTTACGAAGTCCCGTTTCTTGGCTCTCCATGCCCCCACCGATACGATTCTTCTTCTTTTTCGCAATCTCAACTTCATAGCTTTTATAATGGAATGCAAGCATTGTCATCACATTGAACCCAATCATCCATGCGACCAAATACCCTATGGCAGGACCTGCCCAGCTTTTTGGAAAACCCAAGACATCGAGCTGGTAATTTCCTGTGTACTCGAGGCACTCGTTGCTCCCTGCAGCATAAGGGCAATTGCCTGTCCAATTGGTGTATTGGTTTGAGGTCAAACCACCAAACGCATACCAAAAAAATGCAATGTACTTCACCCAGCGAACGTAAACGGGCATTGTTGAAGCATTGACAAAATAGCCGCAGCCCGAATTTTGGAGCTGGTAGACAACATTCACTATCATAAGACTGATGGCAAATGAAGATGCCAACGCAAAACATAACAATGCCAAAGACAAACCACAGATAATGACGATGAGAGTTATAGCGAAGTAGATGCCAAAATATTTCCCGTCACCAACGTCGGAGTAACTATCTCCGAGCCTGAGGCCCCACATGAAATACGTGATTATCGAAAAGATCAAAGCTAGCGGCACATCTTCGACAAAGAGCTTGCTCAATCTTCTAGAGATAACAAAGCCTTTTATCGACACACATCTTTCTTTGTACTCTCTCACAAACTGGATTCCATCCGCGCCCCAAAGTCTCGATATTTCCATTGTCAAAGGCGCGAAGCCAATAATCTCCAAGAGCGAATAAAGACAAGATGTGATTGAGCGGATTCCCGAAATGTTTGGATCGGGCTTGAAGAATAGCCAGCCTACCACAATTGCCAACACCGTTCCACCTCCATGGAGACTGAGAAGAGACACTCTGTCTCTAAGAGAAATTAATGTGGATCTCTTGACAAGGACGACGAGCTCCTTGTAAAGAGGTAAAGGCTCACTTGGCTTGAACAATTTTAGATTTTCATGGGATCTTGTTTTTTGCTCCAGCGTCGTTAAACTGCAATCGGAGTGATTGTTCTCTCTCCAGTGCTTTACTAAAATATCCGTGAGCTTGGAAGACTCGAGCTCTTTCTCGACAGAAGTGGTGTCCTTGACCAGAACAGTCATGATTTGGTTGATGATGGCAAAAGAATCTTGGAGATTGCCCACATTTGAGACGGCACCAGTCCCTTTTAGTCCGGTGAAATAGTCCACAGATTCGGGCAAAGAGCCAAAATATACGAGTCTGCCGCCTCTAGTCAACACGCAGAGCTTATCGAAAAGTGAGATTACCTCTGCACGTGGCTGGTGGATCAGAAGAATGATTGTGATCCCTATCTCAGGTGATGCCAACTTCTTCAATACAGACACGAGCGTCAAAGCCGAAGAAGTGTCTAGGCCTGTGGTGGGCTCATCCAAAAATAAAACCTGAGGCCGACTCAACAACTGAATGGCCAACGAAACTCTGCGTTGTTCACCGCCAGAAAGATTGATTTGACCCGTGAAAGATTTGACCATTTCATGTCTTCTATGAGCTAATTCCAAAAGTTGCAATAATGTGTTGATGAGCTCAGCCCTTGCCTCCTTCGTCACGTTCCCAAGTCTCAATTCTGCTTGATATCTCAAAGTTTCTTCAAGCGTGAGCCCAGGCATGAAAAAGTCTTCTTGCACCATGTATGCTGTGGAGATGCGGCTTTTATCATGAGGGTCGGATATTGAGTAGGTGACGGCACCCGAGAAAGACAAGCCACTTGAGTTCACATTTGTTCTTTGCGCCAAGACGTTAAGAAGTGTCGTTTTTCCCGAGCCAGAACCCCCCATAATCGCCATTATATTTGACTGCGGTAGATCGAACGACACAGAGTCCAATATTGAGATCGAGCCACTCTCTTCATCTTTTGCCTCCACGGAAACTCTCAAATCGTCCACCTTTACGCCGACCCTACCCGAGGGCGGCACAAAGAGGGCATCTGATCCCGAAAAAATCATCTTGTTTTATTACGACGAAAACATCTAGATAATCTAGATTGCGAAATGCATCTTTATATTGTTGGGTGCCGTCGCAGTCATAGGGCATCGCAACGGAACGGCAACGGAATTTCGCGACGGAATTTTGTGACGCGGGGTCTTGGTTTCGGTAAACGTGCGTGTGGCTTCGGCAGTCTGTCGTATGGCGTTTTTCAGGGTTACGCAAAAATAGGTGAAAAAAGTGCGTTTCGGCCAAATTAAGCGGTTAGGTGTATTACATTGAAATAGATCCGTGCATGCAAATTGAATATAGTGAAGGTAAGTAAGGGTTGCGCAAGCGCTACCTTCTATTTGGAGCAGACCTTGAAGAGCGGTCTAGCCGCATTCAAGCGCAATTTCAAGCCCGAACTTGGCGCATCGTGTGCTCTTTGGCGCCTCACTGACCGGCAGCACAACACAACCGGAAAACGGTCAGATACATCCTGTTAAAATACTATATGAGTGCAGCTTCTGGAAAATCTCTTGTCAAGAAAAAAATGTACCTATTCGTATTCATAGAAGGCGAAAGCGTTGAGGCGGCATCAATATACTTCCGTGGCCGCTCACACGAACAATAAAAATAGACTTCTCGTGAGAGCAAGGATTAAACGAGCACCAAATTCCGGTAAGAGTCAGAGCCGCACTCATTGACCCACCGGCACTGACCTGATCAGCTGATACTTTCACGCGGGGAAATTTCAATTGAGTAGAGTAAATAATATTTGTTCGAGAACTTTATTTGAAAAGAAGACTCTCTGTGCAATTGTAGAGGTCCCTTCCAATAAGGCTCATGTAGGTCTAAGACTCTTACCGGCACGCACGCTTGCTTGAAGGTGTGGCGTGATAAATTTTAAGGTGCAAAATTGAGAGTTTCCAGCATCTTGGGTGGCCAAAAATGCAGAAGAAAACTCATTTGGTCACAACAAGCCTGAGACACTTCAATTGGGGCCGTAGATGCTACATCTGACAATAAATGGGAAAGGCTCTGAGTGGGAATCGTGATCATGCTAATGTGCGCGTCCCACCTCCGCAGCGACGGTCCCAACTGATCAATTACCACCGTCAAACACTAAAGTCCATGGTACGTATGACTGGATACACCGAAGTTATGATACAATCATAGAATCAGCATACTAACATTGAGCCGCCTAAACAGGAGATCACCATTGTGAAGTTCAAGCGTGCACGTTCAACCTATGTTGCTTCGCTCATACTCAACCAAAAGAAAAACCTCACCTTAAAGCATTTTGTGGATACGCTAGTTGAGGCTATCAACTCTTCCGGTGGACTTCGCGTCATAGAGCTGAGTGAGGGAGCCGCCGAGGAGGGAATACAAGTGAGCTCCGAGGAAATTGAGCTTGCATACCCAAAGGCGAGAGACACGCCATACGCTAACGAATGGATCCCGATTGCCGATGATCTGGCGATCGAGCTGACTGTCATGAACGATTATGATGTGATTGGTTTCAAGTATGCTGACGATGCAGACTTCAACATTGAGCAGCCAGTATACGAAGAAGAAGCATGAGACCGTGCCGATTTTAATAGTTATATGTGGGTACGTAATACAATTGACGAAGAGAAATGAGCGATTGAGTTCAATCGAGAACCGCCGTATTTAGAATTTTTTTCCGCTCACTTTTCTGATCCCGCCGGAGTGAATTCTTTGGTTTTTACCCGGAAGTATGCCAGAGGAGATTTTCGTGCTCGAACGCGACTTTGGGATTTTTGGTGTGGTTGGCGACAGGCTCAAAGTTGTGCTCACGGTCCTTGTCGTGGTGGTGGTGGTTGTCTTAGTCAATGACAAGGGCTGGCTTGTGCTGTTTGTCGAAAGAGACCTCAATACTTTCCAATCACTTACGTCTCGTTTTGGAGAGCTGTGGTTAATACCGCCATCCGCCGCGTTGATCTCCTCTTCTACCATATCAAATGTGTTTTCCACGCCTTCCATTGGCTCGCCCTCTTCGTCCGAGTTATTCAACACATCATGCAAAACAGAGGAGTCTGCCTCCTTATACTTTCTCGGCTGTCCTGGCGACTCCATCGGTACAACACTTTGTATCTTTGAGGCCAAGGCGCCACTGATCTTTCTCCTTCTTGTGGGTGTGTTAAAGGACGAGTCAAGGTGGCTCGCATACGACGAATTCATCTGTTGCTGCTGAAGCCTCTTCTGTCTTGCCTCTTGTTTCATTCTCGCTTTGAAGTCGTCGTACGGAACCAACGAGAAAAGACCACCAATGAATGGATCGGGCTTGTTATCAAGGCACATGGTGTGACGCCAGTCTCTGAAATCGTTTTGGTGCAAGTACAACCAGTGCTGCTGGGGCCCGACCACCATGCCAGGACGAATCATTCTCATGTATGCTATACACTCACTCGCTGTGAAGCCGTGCGTGTAAATGAGATGTGCTCCAATAAGACACCCTGTTCTGCCCAATCCGGCTTTGCAATGAACAGCAATTTTTCCACCTTTGCTGATGACACATTCAGCAGCCCCAATAAATTTCTGGACGTAATCCAAGGTCGGACATGTGCCGTCTTCGAAAATCATGTCAATGTGCTGAATGTTTCTCTTCGTGAACTCCTCGGCGTTGTATAGATGCGAATTGAGACGCACCACGAGCTGTACGTCGTTACTCATGAAATAGTTCAACACCTTTTTGAAAGGCTCGTTGAGGCTGCCTGGCCGCTTTGGGTTTTGCTGCGGAGACGCAAACGCAATGAAATCTTTCGACACGTTGTTGAAGTCGCCTTGGTCTACCCTCTCATACTGTTCATACTCCTCTAAATTGAATGTGGTCAAGTCGATCATTCCGCGCTCCTTAGCCCTCCACATGGCGTAGACGATGTCTTGTATCGTGATCTCAAAATCGGCGGAAGAGTAGCCTGCATCCCTGAATGGTTGAAAAGGGAATTCGACTTGAGCGAGCGGCTGCAACACTTGATGTGGCGCCCAAGATTGCACCAAAACCATGTAGCATCCTAGCAAACATGCCGCGTTTGCACGTTCCTTTGGTGACGTTGAGCTATAGAACACAACGCCTTTTCCCAGATTGCCCACCTCATTCAAGATGTTGTGAAGTACTACGGCAAACCGGTATAGCGTTCCTATATGTAATGGGCCAAAGTCCAAATGGAAAGAGTTGTATGGTAATGAGTCCTCCACGGTAAAGTGAACGAACTTGGCCGTGTCTTCGGGGACATAGTCGTATGCGCCGAGGTAAATGCGGTCTGTAAAGGTCAGTATTAGATTCCAACGATGTGTGTTGCCTCATGGTGAAAGTACGTACTCTTCAAGAACTCTATCATAGGTATACCCAGTGCCGTACGCGCCATCTTAGTTTGCTGAAAGAATTCTGTGGATAATTACAAAAGGCGGCTAGATGTGAAGACAATGCCAGTTCCAAAAAAACGAGTGTGTGGTTTTGTAAAAAAGTATGTGAAGGGAAAAGAGTGGAAAGGCGTGGAATCTAGGATTGGCTCCAGAGTTTCTCGTAATGAATAATATTATAAGCTGAGTTTTGTTTGGATGGTTCCGATGCTTTTCCTTTCGATTTTGTTGTTGCTGGGCTCATGGTGCCTATGTGCGACAGAAACTGTTGAAAGAATGTTTATCTTTTCGCCCGTTCTGGTGCGCTTATTGGGATATGCCCGCGAGCCAAGCTCGAAGCTAATATGGCGACTGCCAGCTGTGGGTCGTGTGACATCGTCAATTGCCACATTTAGACGTAAAGCTGGCCCATATTATGATTTCGTTATTCGAATAAACATTTTCCAGTCATTACCCCCTTGAATGTTGGCTTATGGAAAAAAATAAAAAGGATCTCTAAGGTGCTCTGAAAGGGCTACTATCTTGAGACTGGAGTTCTGGTCGCGCACCTCAACGATCGGAATTATCTGAAGACTTAGTTTCTCCTTGTCGAAGCACCAATCATTTTCAATGGTATGATATTGAGATCTCGTCATTTTTATATTGTGTTTGACTAACTTCCAGGCCCCATCTTTATACACCTTCAGCTCGCTGACCCTATCTGCTCTTCAGAAGTTTCGCTTCGCCAGTGCGAGAGCAACTTCCTTGCAAGCGGTGATATGTACGTGCAATCGGCCTTTGAAAACCAAAAAATTGGGTTTTATCTGGATTTACTAACTTTTAGACGTCATCGATAAAGAGACATATCAGGTTGTTTCCGAATCGGAATCCCCGGTGACCTCCATAGAAGAGCTTGTGGAGGAGCTTCCTGATAACAGCCCAAGATACGTGGTGCTTTCGTACCCTATGAAGCTCCCAGATGGTCGCTTGAAAAGCCCCCTTCTTTTGCTCTATTGGAGACCGCCCACCTGCGGCCTGGAAAGCAAAATGCTCTACGCCGGCGCGGTTGAGTTGATGAGAGAAAAAGCCGGTGTGTCTCAGTACGTATTATTTTTGAGTGGTCTTACCCTTCCGTGAGAATGAATCGGAAGCCACACGACACCTAAGCGTCCGTGGGATACTATTCAAAGCTTCTCATGATAGTTTTCGTCTCGAAATTACTAACCGCAGATTGATTGAAATTGAAGATGAAGAGGACTTTGAGGACATCGAAGACCGGTTTAATTAGAAAGCATGGCTTGGCCTTTCCTTAGTATTAGTGCAAGCCGACCTGCACGCCATCTTCCACTTAATGCCGGGTAAATCTTGGTGACAGTACTGCATGTGGCATTGCGCATCTCACTTCGTGTGGTCGTGTGATTATCACGCGCACTGCGAAAATTTTTTCAGACATATATAGCCATCACTTTCCGCTATCCAATTAGTTTTCCCTCTACATCACCACCAAAAAAAATCAGCAACCATGGGTCGTATGCACTCTTCTGTATGTGACTTCCTTCTTGTTCGTGGGACAGCATGGTTTGGTTGAATAGTGTTCTGGGTCGATTCGGTGCACTGCTACGGATGTTGGGTCTTGCCAAGAGTAGAGAGAACCTTTCGGGGCGACTTTCACCCATGCTCTTGGTAATTGATACCACACCAAGACAAGCTTACTGCCCCAAGTTAGCGATGTCAATAGCATGTTGCGTTTTGCTGGTCGATTCCACTATTTGTAGACCAATCGATTTTTGAAATCATCTTGTTGTGTGAGAGGTGATTCTCCGCACTGGCCTGGATATGTCCTTTTTTGGCACATCTAAAGGTACACCTCACGGTGTCAAGATTTGCGCTCCAGCCTTCAAATTATCGGACCAGTTTATCTGGTTACCCTGTGATGACTCTACCCCCTGCGTCCGCAGACTTACTAACAACTCAGGGAAAAGGTATTTCTTCCTCCGCTCTCCCATACTCGAGAAACGCTCCAGCTTGGTTCAAGTTGACCTCTGGTGACGTTGTCGAGCACATTGTCAAGTACGCCAGAAAGGGTTTGACTCCTTCTCAGATTGGTGTTCTTTTGAGAGATGCCCACGGTGTCTCCCAGGCCAAGGTTGTTACCGGTAACAAGATCTTGAGAATCTTGAAATCCAACGGTTTGGCTCCAGAGATCCCAGAGGACTTGTACTTCTTGATCAAGAAGGCTGTCTCTGTCAGAAAGCACTTGGAGAGAAACAGAAAGGACAAGGACTCCAAGTTCAGATTGATTTTGATCGAGTCTAGAATCCACAGATTGGCTAGATACTACAGAACCGTTGCCGTCTTGCCTCCTAACTGGAAGTACGAGTCTGCCACGGCCTCTGCTTTGGTCAACTAAGCTTTTTTGCATCGCTCTTCTGCGTTTTATAGTCTTAACTGTAATATACTTATCTTTGCATTCTATGAATTGTCAACCGCAGATAACAGCGCTAGTAGTATTTCACTATTTTGAAAAGTTCACGTTGGGGGAATTTATTATGTATGGAGTGAATCCTCAAGAAACACATTTGTATAAATGCACTTATGACAGGCCTAGATATCGTCAATATCCAATTCATCATCATCGTCCTCGTCATCATCGTCGTCACCAAACTCGAAGTTCACCTCCTCATCGTCATCAGCGCCGAATGTATCAGTCTCGTTAATCTTGGCCGATTCTGGCAACTCGCCAATGGTCTTCAAGGTTCTAGCCTCGTCTGAGTTGTACTTGTGCACAACGTCACATTGGTCGTCTTGAAAATCTCTCAAACAAACCAAGATAATGTCACCTTGGCCCATCCAGACCTTCTTTCTCAACTTTCCTCTGATGTGACCCATTCTCTTGATGCCGTCAAAACAACTGACTTCAAGTCTGCCGTTACCCAACATCTTGGTGATTTGAGCATATTCTTGGCCTTCTTCCCTGTGAATCAACTCTCTTTTTTGACCGCCGTTCACGTTCTTTCCCTTTCTTCTGTTTTTGCCTCCCTTTCCTTTCGAAGATTTACCCATCTTGAATGTTTGTTAGAGGAGAATCTATACGTTGCTTGCCAACCGAAAAAATTTTATGTCTCTGTGAGGATGCACGGATGCGATTGTGATTCTAATCATGTACTCAGGCATTGGCTACAACGTATCTTCAGATAATGAACCGACTTGGCCCAAAACGATCTCGAATCTAATCTAGTTTCCGATACAGTGTACTATGCTTCAAATATAAAGGAATTGCAAACAAGATTGCCGGTCTGTCCTTCTTCACATTAGTGAAAGAAAGTCACGTGACGATAAGGCCTGAATGTAGCTCTGCTTCGATTATGTTCGAGATTTCTACAAAGCTTTTCCGGATGGTCTAGTCCTATGCTTTGAGGCCAACTAGCTTTCGTAAAGGCTATCACCTATCACATTCATTACCAAGGAATACTCAAGTCTCTAAGCTAGCGGCTCAAGATCTTAGGATGTACGGGTGTGCCGTTGAAATAGAGCTGACTAGTAAAGCCAGTAGGAAGTTAAAACACATATCTGGTCATGGATTCTTTTGAGACGAGCTCGCAGTTCGTACAGATTCTCAAAGGGCTAGTCCCTCAAATTCAATCTCTCTTGAAAGCAGCACATTTTGCTTTGAAACATTCCGAGAGTGAAGACTACTTATTCTATGCGATCATTGATATTCTTGACGACCCCAAAGTTGAGCTCAATACCAAGTCTACAATCTTCCAATTCATAGACATCTTGATTCACGAGTCTTTTCAGGCATCCCAGCAAGCACAAACGAATTACAACTATCCCTATGTACACAATCTAAAGAACTCGTTACCAAAAGTGCTCATCAAAGTGCTTCCTTCCAATAGCAATGCCAATTTGTTTAGCATATATGACAATTTGAAAAACATCTCCGAGACTTTGAATGTCAATTACTCCGAATATGAGCTGAAGTTTGTTGCCGTTGAATCCTCGCTACTGAGTGAAGAGCTAGAAAATGTCGACATGAACATTCCGTTCCCAGAAATCAGCTTGGACGAGATGGAGATGGAGTCTCAAGATCCAGTTTTGCAGGCGTGGCAAATACTTTTAAGAAAGCGCCAACAAAGTCATTACGAGAGACTCAGGCTCTTGAAAAACGAGCCATTCAAAGATGGCGAGGTCACGGAAGACGACATGTTCTTGATACGTTCCTCGAGATCAGATCCCGCGAAAAAGACAAATGAGAACTTGCTTTCGAGAAAACAGATACTCGCAAGGATGGAAGACGACAGAGAAACGCATAAGAAGTCGAAGGAGTCCCTTTGGCTAGTCAGTAGGCCAAGCGGGCCAGGCACAATTGGTGAAGACGAATTTTTGAACTACTACTGGAATAGGTTGGAAAAAGTTTCTGATTCTCAAGCTAAAGAATTCTTCGGGGCCTTTGATGAACTCAACAAGCTTGCCGCTGCTAGCTATAAAGATCCGCAGTTCTGAAGTGTTTTTCATTGTTCTCTGTCTGCAATGATGCTCAAAAGTTCGTTCTGACCCATCGCGACGTACTTCGCCGACGTCCTGGTTTCTTTTATCCCGTCCCAGACTGCGATGGTGAGTCCAGGGCGCAACAACTGTTTCTTCTCGAGTGAAGTGATAAAGTCGTATATGTTTTCGTCAATTGGATTGAGCCCGCCAGCATAACAAATGTGATCAATCGTTTCGTCCACGTTTGGGAGACGCGCCTCAGATGTGTGGGCGCTTTCGTCTGCCTCAAATATATCTGCCTGAGATTCGGCTCTTCTCAACTGAAACTTTTGTCTGACCTCGCCGACCGACATGGTTCCCGTGTAGTAAGAATAGAGAAATTTGAAAGCGTGTAACGACGTGTTTTTTTGTTGAACCACAACGCTGTCATTGACTATTGTGGCGTGTAGGCCTTCTGTCTCGCCGAATGAGTCGTTCACCAACTGAACACACTCTCCCATAACATCCAAGCTTCTTCTTGTATCTTGAGACATGGCTGTCTGTGCGGCAAGTCTCACGGTGCAATCATTTATGACCACCTTTGACCCCGAAAGACCTTCGGATTTCGTACGGAAGATACGAGCAACCTGA
>ERZ794936.925-NODE-925-length-10601-cov-32.188792_pt1 | contig 10601 bp, 5 predicted proteins | sample MGYA00511083_ERZ794936 | MGnify/ENA primary metagenome ERZ794936 (study PRJEB30137, sample SAMN04331409) | food metagenome | isolation source: Y2 must sample point D1 replicate A | place: Australia: South Australia | collected 2014 ... | reverse complement strand
TTTTTTTTTTTTTTTTTTTTTTTTTTTTTTTTTTTTTTTTTTTTTTTTTTTTTGGTAGTTCGCGCTCTTTTCGTTGAACCAAAAATGGGAGTGATAGCGACATTACAAGGGTTTATGTGAGAGGTTGGGATTGGCGGAGGGAAATACGAGGAGTCCTCTTTCAATGTTACGTTTTAATTTATATATGAAAAGCAGAGGAAAGGGTTGGTAGATATCAGTGCTAGGAAACATTTCAAAGATGAACGAAAGTGTGCGTGGTTATTGGAAAACATGTAACATATCTCATATTGCTTCAGAACACGTTTTCAACGAAGCGTAAGCTTGCTAGTCAACATTTTGAAGCTTTAAAACAGAACACGAGCACAACGTTGACAATACCACGCTCTAGCAGACAAGTGGGTTGCTACTCATGTTAATTTTTTCCAATCAACATTTGGTTGCTGTTTTGAAGTTTCAAACAGTAACCCAGAAAGCAAATGTTTAGGCTAAAAACAAGAATTTCAAGTTGATCCCGTCTTGAATCGTGTTTTTGGCACAGCTGGTTTTTTGCACAGCGTGGTTCTAAGTGTACTTTACTTTGTTGACAGCGACGGAATGGCTAGCGAGCTGATATATTTAAATGTATCTACTTTTGCTTGCTGGATCTTTGTAGCTTGCTAGATGGAATGAGATAATGACAGTTTTGTGCAATGCATGCAAACTAAGTTTGGTGCCACTCATCAGTGCCACCCATCAGAGTCACTCATCACCTCAACTTTGAGCTTCCACTAAAAGTTTTCATCTCACTCGACGTCATTGAAGCAAGTATTTATTGTGAAACTTCTTGTTTGCGGGGTTGAGCTGAGCAAAGTTAATTTTTTTCATTGCAAAAAGTGCACCCGGGTAACAAGCACTCTTTTTTTTCCAAAAATTACAACAGCACCATATCACGTGTTTAACAGACACCAAAAGAGTTACCCGTTTTTTTTTGCAAATATTGTTTTTCAGAGTTTTCACAAATTTACACTTTTGCCGTGAATATGGAATTCTCATCAGCAGAATTCTTTTCTGATAAGTTCAATGCTTAGAATGTATGTTTGAGTACTACTTTACACTAGTAGTAGTAACACACCAGAGAAACTCTGATCAACTCCAAACAAAAACAACAACAGAATAACTACCAGTAGTTTTCTCTCTCTTTTATTCCCGTATCATGTCATCGAAACCTACTCAAAGCAGCGGCGCAGGAACGCCAACATCAAAACAACCTCCTGGATCCCAAAGCACACAGCAAGCAAGTGCTTCTCAGAGCCAAGCGCAACCCGCAAAGAGTCAACCTCAGCCGCCGCAACAACAGCAACAACAGCAACAACAACAACAACAACAACAACAACAGAAACAACAAAGAGGCAGAACTGGGGGGCCGACTGCTTCTGGCAGTGGAAGTGGAGGTGGGTTTTCTTCACAAGATCTGAACAAAATTGTTTTGGAGTATTTGAGTAAAAAAGGTTACCACAAGACGGAACAAATGTTGAGAGCAGAAAGCAGCAGAACTTTGACACCAACCGCAGCAGCCGCTTTGCCTGGGGCAGCAGGAACTTCAAAATCAGCAGGTGAAAAACTGGGGAAAGAACAAAAACCTGTTCCTAAACAGTCAACTTATGTTGCTGAAAACCAACATAAAGCAGCACCAGTTTCAAATCCTCCTCATCCACAAAAAAGGGATTTTGAAGGCAGAGTCATTACAAATTTTGGGCCAAACGATTATATTCGGGCTTTTTACAAGTTGAAACTTTGGGTTGATCAATCTTTGGATATCTACAAAAATGAGTTGGTTAGAATCTTGTTCCCAGTTTTCATTTATACTTTTCTTAAACTAATTCAAATCAATCACCCTTTGCATGCCAGAAAATTTTTCGATAGTTTTATGCAAGACTTTCAACTGGAACACAATGAAGAACTTAATAAGTTTTTCAGCATCAATTCTGTGGACCATCTTAAAGAAAACGAGCACGTTTTGAGCTGGTTGAATAACAAGTACAAAGTTTCTATTACACGAACCAGCATGAACCTATTACTTTACTTTTTAATTGAAATGGATAACGATTATGGATCAATGATTATTAGTATTATAAATTTGCACTTACAACCAGACTTTATTCCTTCAACTGACTCTGGTAATATTTTAAACGACGGGATTATTGCTTCGAGTGAAACCGATAATTTGGACACGCTCAACTCTCAAAAAGTGAAGCTAGCTAAGTTGCCAATGGATTCTGAATTCAAAAAAGAAGTTGAGTATGAGCTAAAAAGGCAGGATGAACTACAACAAAAGGAAACTCCGCAAAGCTTGCCTACAAAAACTTTAGTTGAAGAGTTCAAAGACATAAATAACAATACAGCAACAGGAAAAGAGGACGAATCTAAAACACAAGCTAAAAATGAAAATGAAACAAATGCATCTGGAAATACAAATTCTACGATAACTGGATCGGAAAACTCTGGGTCAAACGCGAATGATTCTACAACAACTACTAAAGAAATTAGTAGTAGCAGTAGTGGGACTGGTGTAAGCGCTACTGGTGCTTTATCTGCAGGCTCCTTTTCCACTGCAAAGAAGTTCACAGAAGAGGATATCCCTGACAGCATTCCTTTACCTATCAAATCTGCTCTTGACATCAAATTGGAAATTCAAAAAGTGAAGGAAAGCAGGGACGCTATTTCCATTGACAATTTGCAGATTCCTTCACCAAGTGTTTGTATGTACACTTTGCACAACACCAACGGTGACATGACTTGTGTATCTTATAGTGCAGATTGTACCATCATGGCTACTGGGTTTCAGGACAGTATCATCAAAGTCTGGTCTTTAGACGGGAAACCGTTAGTATCCTTGGTTGATGAAGATTTGATGTTCCAAGACGAAATCAACGGCAAAAGCTGCAGGACTTTGGTTGGGCATTCAGGCCCAGTTTATGCTGTGAGTTTTTCTCCTTGCGGCAAATACCTGTTGAGTTGCAGTGAAGACAAAACCGTTAGATTATGGTCGTTGGACACTTTTACTTGTTTGGTCAGCTACAAAGGCCATAATCATCCTGTGTGGGATGTCCAATTTTCGCCGCTAGGTCACTATTTTGTCACTGGTTCTCATGACCAAACAGCAAGATTGTGGAGTTGCGACCACATTTATCCGTTGAGAATTTTCGCTGGGCATGCGAACGATGTGGAGTGTGTCAAGTTTCACCCTAACGGGTGTTATGTTTTTACCGGCTCTTCAGATAAAACCGTCCGTATGTGGGAAGTGCTGACTGGAAATTGCTGTAGATTGTTCATCACTTCGCAATCAGCAGTGACATGTATTGAAGTTACGAATGACGGGAGATGGATTGCGATTGGAAGTGACGATGGGACGATTAGCATTTGGGACATTGGTTCGAGTAAAAAACTAAAAGTTTTGAGAGGCCATGGTCGGAAACCTATTTACTCGATCCAGTTCAATAAAGAGGATAGCATCTTAGTGAGCAGTGGCGGAGACAACAGCTGCAGAGTGTGGGATTTGAAAAAAATGACTGTTGAACCCAATTTGGAACCGGAAGAACAATTGAAAAACTACTATGGGGACTTGGAGTCGAGTTTGCAAGCTGATATAAAACTTTATGGCAAAAAAAAAATTATACAGCCATCTTTGGACCTGGTTTCCACGTTTTACACCAAAAAAACACCAATCTACAAATTGAAATGCACAAGAAGCAACTTGATTTTTGGTGCCGGTCCTTATTTGCCTTGATTTGATCAACTGGCGACATTTTCATTTTTTCTAGTCTAAAATAGGCTTTGAAACATCCCAACGGTCAAGCAATAAATTGTCCCGTGTGTAGTAGGTTTGTTGCCAATAGGTCAAATAGTATGTAGAAAGTAATATTAGCAGGTTTTCTGCTACCATAAACAATGTCGCTACCACTATTGCTATTGGAACTGATATTTGCAATTTGCGCTGCGTGTGGTAGATCCAGTAATATACCAGCAAGTGTTCGAAAAGCGTGTAACATACGTTTCTTTTAAAATAAAAAGGAATGAGAATGTTTAATTGAATTGCCAATATGCTAAACATAAACACTTGAACCGTGGAAGACAATCTTGATGCCAATATGATAAGGTTGGATAGTATTAAATTGATCTTGATGATATTTGTGCTTTTCTTTTTCTTGGACTGACTCGATGTTGTGGTCAATAAAACAATGTTCAGCACACTCAACCAAAAGGATATATTGTAAATGGAGTCCGAAGAGGTGGTTTTGCTCAAAGATTTGATAACAGGAGACAAGGTCAAGATAGTAAACAAAATAATAATTGTAGACTTTACTGACTCTAGCATTTTCGATATAATTACTACCGACGGCAGACTCACTATGAGAAGAACGGTTTTCGTGAATAAAAACTCTTTTTTTGTATGCAGAAAGTATTCGTACACAATGTACATTATCGAAATGTTGATCAAGTTTTCAAAAAACTTGAAGCATTTATAATAATTTTTCTTAAATATTGTTTTGTAGGCAACTGTGGATAGTGGTTTAATTTCATTCAAGTTGTGGTATCGAAGTTGTTTCAAAAAATCAGGATCAGTGTAATTATCAGGGTAGTCTTGTTTCACCCACAAAAGTCGTTGCCATTGCTTCATGTTGCAATAAGGTAGAAGTGTGGATAGGAGTTTATTATGTTTATTTCTTTTTTTTTAATGCTATGAAGTGAAGTTTAATTTTCAAATTGTCAAGCTAAATTGAGCTACAAAGATCCCCCATCGTTTTGTTCTTTTGTTAAGGATAGACGCCGAAAAAAAAAAAAAAAAAAAAAAAAAAAAAGCAAGCTAAACTGCAGGAAAAAAACGAAAAAAAAGGAGCTTGATTATCAAACGGACAGTAACTTTGAAAGATACGTTTCTATCAAGAAACAACAACCTAACATTCAACGGAAACTACAACTCAAAAAACTGCAGCACAAATGTCAGAACCACTAGGAGAAGTTGGCCAGACAAATGAGAAGAAACCAGACAATGGTGATGCGTCGCCAGTAAATTTTTTGAAAAACATAAAATTTCGTAAACTGAGCAACTCTGAAAAAAAGCCTGATGGTCAAATTGCTGATCAAACTGATGATCGTGTTGATCATGAGAAACTCGGTGGTGAGGAGTATGATCTTTCTGATAGCAACTACAGAGACTATCAAGAAAACCATTTGAAACCACAAACCACCAACCAAACAATAAACAAGACCATCACTCAGCCAAGCATACCGTTAAACAATATGAACACGAATCTGTCTCGCACGTCAACAAATGACTCTTCCGAGTCGAGTGAAACTAATGCCAGTGCAACAAACCCTGTCCGGTTCATTCCAAGAACACTTCCGATTGGATCCATTGATCTTGAAGAACAAGCGGAAAGCTTTCCTGGCGGAACAAACAATCTTGGCGCCAATAATTTTGAAACGCAAAGAGACAGCAGCTACAGACTATGGAAAGACATTGATGTCTTGGACGACGTCAAGTCTCTTATCAAAGAGCACAATACTAAGGATAACGCAAATACTCGTGACAAGGGTCCTACGATAGACTCGGAAAGCAACAATCTTGATGAGTTTCCTAAGAACTATGAGCAGGAGTTGAAACAATTAAGAAGTCACCATCTTAAACTTTTGAACAAGTTGCGCGAATACAAAAACGCTGTTTCATCAAGCACATCCATTCTTTTAGGCGACAACGACATGGGAAATGATCCTGATGGGCCTGGACACGACTTGATGGGAGGAATGTCCTTTGATGTTAAAAAAAACAGCAGGAACAACTTGGGCAAAGGTAGAACAATTGATTTAGGCGATACCGATCAGCAGCAGCAGCAGCAGCAGCAGCAACTAGAAGACGCCAACCTCACTCAGAGGACACTTTCACACAACCTAACCCACACAAACACTCTTACTAACATCCAGACCAACGATCCCCCGATACCAAACAGTATTTCGGACATTCAAAACCTACTTCCAGACGAACACTCTTTGCACAACAAGGAGCTAGACAGTATTGTCGATTTGCTAAACCAGTTGCAGAACAAGTAAAAAAATTTTACACTCCAGTCACGTGCTTCTTACTTTTCAGACGTTTTAAGCGTCAGCCTGTTGTTGCGAAAAGCACACTCTCCTGCCCTGTCTAGTTCCCGACCCTGCACCGGTGGCGTAATTGTACCTGGCAGAATGGTTTGAAGCGAGAGTCCTCGAGAGCATCAACGACGCTTTGTTGATATTTTTACTGCCTTGTTTTTATTCTCAATTTTCCAGACTTTTTTTTAATTTTTTGTTCATTTTTTTTTTTTTTTTTTAGTGGAATCTATCAAATATTTATGAGCTACGACCCATAGTAAATCATGCGATCTTTTTTTATTTTGTTTTCGTTTTCGCTTCCGTCGCTCCTCTTTCGAGGCATGGAAAGAGCAAGAATATTTTATGTTGAATATGAAAAAGAGATATGTTCGAATTGATGAACAATTTATTTAAGCAGCTTTGTCTGATTAAACTTGGTTTGAGTTAGGTTGTGATTCCCTGGAGTTATTGATATGACTATACATGAGGTTTCTAATGGGTGTGATTCTTATGATTGTTGAGCTTCTAAGGGCGAGGTTGAAATGATTATATATACTATTGCTTTAACATATTAGTTTAATGTCTAGGTGGGCTATCTTTCTTGACACGCTGCTCTATTTATACACATGCATGTGTCTATATCTATCTATATATATATATATATATATACCTTATCGTTGTCCTTACCTTTTCTCATTTGAAAAACCCTCAAAAAACCAAGTACTAAGTACATTACAAAACACACAAAAACAAACGAAAATGGCTTCCGAACAAACTTTTTCTGATTTCAAATTGGCCACTGACTTGCCAGCTTGGAAAAAATTGCAAAGCATTTACGAAAAGAAAGGTGGTAAAGACTTTTCTGTTAAAGATGCTTTTGCCAAAGATTCTTCTAGATTTGCCAACTTGTCTAAAACTTTCCAAAATTACGACAACTCCAAAATTTTGTTTGATTTCTCTAAGAATTTGATTGATGAAGAAATTTTGAGTGCTTTGATCGAATTGGCCAAAGAAGCTAAAGTCACTGAATTGAGAGATGCCATGTTCAAAGGTGAACACATCAATTTCACTGAAGACAGAGCTGTTTACCACATGGCTTTGAGAAACAGATCCAACAAACCAATGTGTGTTGACGGAAAAGACGTTGCACCAGAAGTTGATGCTGTTTTGCAACACATGAAAGAATTTAGTGAACAAGTTAGATCTGGGGAATGGAAAGGTTACACTGGTAAAAAAATCACTGATGTTGTTAACATTGGTATTGGTGGTTCTGATTTGGGTCCAGTTATGGTTACTGAAGCTTTGAAACATTACTCTGGTCCAATCAAATGCCATTTTGTTTCCAACATTGATGGTACTCACATTGCTGAAACTTTGAAAGTTGTTAACCCAGAAACCACTTTGTTTTTGATTGCTTCCAAAACTTTCACTACTGCTGAAACCATTACTAATGCTACTTCTGCTAAAAACTGGTTTTTGAGTAAAACCGGTAACGATCCTAAAAACATTGCCAAACATTTTGCTGCTTTGTCTACCAATGAAAAAGAAGTTGGTGCCTTTGGTATTGATACCAAAAACATGTTTGGTTTTGATAGTTGGGTTGGTGGTAGATACTCTGTTTGGAGTGCTATTGGGTTGTCTGTTGCCCTATACATTGGTTTTGAAAATTTCGACAATTTCTTGAAAGGTGCTGAAGCCGTGGACAAACATTTCACTGAAACCCCATTGGAAAACAACATTCCATTGATTGGTGGGTTGTTGAGTGTTTGGTACAACAATTTCCATGGTGCTGAAACCCATTTGGTTGCTCCATTTGATCAATACTTGCACAGATTCCCAGCTTATTTGCAACAATTGTCTATGGAATCCAACGGTAAATCTGTTACCAGGGGTAACGTTTTTACCAACTATTCTACCGGATCGATTTTGTTTGGTGAACCAGCAACCAATGCCCAACACTCTTTTTTCCAATTGGTCCACCAAGGTACCAAATTGATTCCAAGTGATTTTATTTTGGCTGCTCAATCCCACAACCCAATTGAAAACAACTTGCACCAAAAAATGTTGGCTTCCAACTTTTTCGCTCAAGCTGAAGCTTTGATGGTTGGTAAAGATGCTGCTCAAGTTGAAGCCGAAGGTGCCACTGGTGGTTTGGTTCCACACAAGATTTTCTCTGGTAACAGACCAACCACTTCTATTTTGGCTCAAAAAATCACTCCAGCCACTTTGGGTGCTTTGATTGCCTACTACGAACACGTTACTTTCACTGAAGGTGCTATCTGGAACATCAACTCTTTTGACCAATGGGGTGTTGAATTGGGTAAAGTTTTGGCCAAAGTCATTGGTAAAGAATTGGACAACAAAACCACTATCACTGCTCACGATCAATCTACAAACTCTTTGATCAACCAATTCAAAGAATGGTCTGCTTGAAGTGGTACAGAGAGTGCCCGAGTGGAAGCTTTTTTTTTATGACGTCATAAAGATGAGCAACAAACTTGTGTACTGTGTTTTTTCTATACCTATTTTGCTATAATGAATACATGAATCTTTTTTTGATATGAACAGTATATACACGCTTATATGTAGAGTTTTACGAATTGCAAATATTTTTGTTAACTATTACGTGTAAACGTTTCTTGTACCAAGGCTTTATCACGTGAAGACCTTGTCAATAGTTTTACGCAAAAGCTTTTACACGCGAATTTTTCCACATCTCAAATTTGACGCGTTTTATAGATGTTGCTGTAATCCAGTAAACAAAGGAAATTCCCACTCCAAATATATAAAACATGACGTACACAAATCCAATGGACACCCCACAAACACCAATGAACAAAATACACATGCCGGTTTTACAAGACAAGGAGCTTCATGCACAACCCGACTATGGATATGACATCAACGAAAAGAACCAAACCAATTATCAGACTTGGAAGAAGAACGCAAGACACCTGTACGACTACTTGAACACCAACACTTGCCGGTGGCCGTCGTTGTCTGTGCAGATATTCCCCGACATCCACGAGCCCACGCTCAGCAGAAGACTTTTGCTTTCGCAATTCACCTCGGGCCAGATCCCACAAGACGAGATGGTGTATTTGTCTTCGATTTCAACCTCGATCCCATGGAGCTCCATCAACAACTTTGAAATGGACTACATGGAGTTCCATGTGGACTCTGCTCCTACTGTTACTACTACTGCTACTACCACTACTACTACTACCACTACTACTGCTGCTGCTCCTAATGCTCCAAATGCTCCAAATGCTCCAAATGCTTCAAATGCTCCAAATGCTCTTAGTGCTCCTACTAATACTACTACTACTACTACTAAATCATCCAATCCTGCAAAATCGCAGAAAAGAAAAAAGAACCTGGACAGGGAGATTGAGATCCAGTTCCCCGTGGGCGAAGAGTGCAACAGAACACGATACATGTTTTCCAATCCTGATGTCATTGGCTCTGTTTCTTCCAAGGGTTCCGTATACATCCACAACAAAACCAAGTGTCTGTCCAATACAGTCACCACTACTCCAGAATTTCGTTTAGAGTGTGGACCAATGTTTGACAGTGGTGGTGATGTTTCTTATTTTGACCCAAATTTTGAGAGTCTTTCACTTTCATGGAATTTCCAACAAGAAGGAGTTTTGTCGACTTGTGCAAACGATGGGAGCGTGTTTGTGTGGGATTTAAACAAAGTGTACTGCAAGCGAGACCTGTCTTGTCTGACTGGTCCCTCATCTCAAGATACGTGTCCATCCAGCAGCACTTATGAAAACAGAATCAAAATAGACCCAGTAGGCTGCAACGACGTGTCGTGGATGGTCAACCACAGAAACATTGTTGCTGCTGCATGTGAGACACAGGGACTCCAGATGATCGACACCAGAAATAACACCACTCGCTCATCTTGCTCTTCTAATCGTAGTGGTATTTCCCTTAATAGCGTGCAATTCAACTGGCAAAACGACATGTTACTCTGCACTGGAAGCTCTACAGGTGACGTGTCTATTTGGGATTTGAGATCTCTTTCTTGCCCATTACAAAATTTTATCCACGATTACAAAACCGGTGCCCTTGCAAACGTCCAATGGAACCCATTGCTTCCAAACATCGTTGCTTCCGCGGGTTTGGAGGACGGTCTCGTAAAGATCTGGGACACCAGTGCAGCAGGAACTACAACCCCTACACTGAATTCTACTACATACGCTCCTGGAGAAGGAACTGCTACAGAAAAGATGCATACAGAAACTACAAATACCACAGATACAACCCAGAACAATAGTAACAATGGCAATCTGATATTCACTCACGGAGGCCACATGCTCGGATGCAACGACGTTTGTTGGGATTTCCATGACGAATGGCTACTTGCCAGTGCGTCGAATGACAACTCGATCCATTTGTGGAAACCTGCCAAGAGAGCCATTGCCGAATACTATAAATGATTTGTACAAGTATATACATATATATGTATGTATGTATATATA
>ERZ794936.924-NODE-924-length-10613-cov-3.890510_pt1 | contig 10613 bp, 8 predicted proteins | sample MGYA00511083_ERZ794936 | MGnify/ENA primary metagenome ERZ794936 (study PRJEB30137, sample SAMN04331409) | food metagenome | isolation source: Y2 must sample point D1 replicate A | place: Australia: South Australia | collected 2014 ... | reverse complement strand
GGATCAGGTGCCACTGATGCCGAAAGGATAAAATTGGGGAGCTGACCGGCCAGTTGTATGACATGAAAAATGGCACCGATGCAGGCGCTAAAAGTCATGTTAACTGGAAGCACAGTATGCAGCAGGCAGGCTATCAGGTTCAGGACTTTATTGTACAGGTCCAGGGTGGTCAGTCAGCTATATTGGCTTTCAGTGAGCAGGGCTCACAGTTGGCCGGGGCTTTCGGTCCCGGCGGCGCGGTTGTAGGCGCGATTATCGCTCTTGGATCTGTGATAGTTGGCACTCTCGTTAAAAGCATGGGTAACGCTGAAGACACCATGAAAGACCTGGCCACCGCAACCAATGCATTGGATCAGGTTATTACCGTATCTCAAGGCGGCGTGGCAGCCCTGTCAGATAAGTACGCATTGCTGGCGAAAACTAACTCCGAAGCAGCGACGATACTGAGAAATCAGGCCCTCATTGAGTATAACCAGGCGATATCAAAATTGCCGGATGCTATCACGGACGCATCGACCTCTCTTTTTGGTCTTGGGGATTCGGCTAAGGCAGCGTTTTCCGGGGGAATGGTTGGCATCAGTGCATTCAATGACATCCTGCAGGCAGCTAATATCCAGACCAGCAGTGTCAGCGAGGCATTTAGTGAACTTTCATCAAATGCCGGCGTAAGCAGGGGATCAATTGCCACCTTCTCGGCCACTATTGGGGCATTGTCTTCTAGCTTTGGAATCTCAGAGCAGCAGGCATTTGATCTCGCCAAACAACTTGAAAACGTCTCTCAGACAAAATCACCGGAAGCACTCCAGGCGCTTGTATTGCAGCTCCAGTCTATTAAGTCATCCACGACTGACGGTCAGGCGGCGCTAACGACATTTATTGGGAAGTTGGTTGATCTGGTTACCGCATCCGCCAATGCAAAAGCTAACGTTTCAGCGCTAAAAGGCGAAATGGATAACCTGACAGCCGGACAGAAAAACCTGATACAGCAATCTCAGCGTGATCTGGCCCTGTCAAAACTACAGGGTACCGCCCGGGCAAGGTTACAGGCGCTTTATAAATCTGAAGATGCAGGATTTTCTGCTGATAGCCCTCAGGCGCTCCAGATGCAGAATGAGGCAGAGCAGACCTACAAAAATACCCAGGCTGTTAAGGACAACCAGAAAGCAAAAAACAATGCCGCGTCAGAAGGTAAGCGTCTGGCCGCCAGCGAAGCAAGTATCGCTCAGAAGCTGGAGCAGATGCGCCAGCAGTCAGATCTCAATGCAGTATCGTCGCAAAACCTGACTTTGGAGCAGGCTAAACTCCGTGCCGAAATGTCGCTCGGTAAAAATGCCACAGCCGCACAACGGGAGGAGGCAGCCAAATATGCTGAAGCCATCTGGCAGCAATCGGCGGCCCTCAAAGCCAGAAACCTAATCCCTGAAGTGGCTGAAAACGATGATTACACGAATAAATCCGCTCAACTTGAGTTGCTGAAAGGGCAGAAAGACGCCCAGGGAAATCTGATTATCAGCCAGCAACAATATCAGCAGGCGGCTGAAAAGCTGGCCGCAGAACATATCTCCAACCTGGATAAAATTAACAGCCAGAGCGTAGTCACCCCTCAGCAGTCATTGGCCGGACAGGTTGATCCCGTTCAGCAACTCGCGAATGAAAATGCTCAGAAGTTAGCCCTTATTCAGCAGTTCACTCAGCAAAAAGTTCTCACAGAACAGCAGGGCCTCACGCTGATGAATGCGGCAAATACTCAATATGAGCAGCAGAGAACCAGTGCACAATGGGCCTTATTTACTCAGCAATCTCAGGGTTATGAAGCTCTTGGCGCTGCGGTAGATGGCTTTGGCCAGTCTGCTAGCGGCGCAATTGCGGGCGTCATTACTGGCTCTGAAAATATGCAGGATGCCATGCATAGCATAGCGAATACGGTGCTTAACGATGTCATACAGACATTCGTAGATATGGGGATGCAGTGGGTTAAGTCAGCGATTATGGGGGCAACGGCCCAGCAGTCAGCGATTGCAGCAACAACAACTGCTCAGGTGGCAGGGATCGCAACTCAGACAACCGCCAGTACAGCCGCAGCTGTGGCAACTACAACCGCATGGACACCGGCAGCAATTATGTCATCTGTTGCATCGTGGGGTGGCGCCGTAGCGATTGGCCTTGGCGCAATGGCTGGCATTATGGCGCTAAGCGGAAAGCGTAAAAATGGAGGCCCAGTATCAGCTGGAGGGATGTACCAGGTTGGTGAGTCCGGGATGCCTGAAATCTATAAGGCGAGCAACGGCAGCCAGTACATGATCCCCGGTGATAACGGCAGCGTTCTGAGCAACAAAGATATTACCGGAGGCTCATCATCCGCGCAGCCAATAATTAATATCAATAATTACACATCCGCAAAGGTTCAGGCTCAGTCAAGCCAGCAGGCTGGTAGTAACGTGATAGATATATTAATTAGCGATATGGAGAGAGGCGGACCGGTTTCGAATACGATGCAGTCCACATTCGGCCTGTCCCGCAAAGCAACAGGAGATTATTAATGGCAACCGTTCAATACCCTGACAGGCTGCCGTTACCACAACGTGCCAGCCAGAATATGACGCAGGACACCGGCTTTTTAGCAACCCAGCCTGCGGTCGGCCCTGCGATTTTCACCCCGATTACTACCGACCTGAAAGTCACCTGGTCACTGACTTGGTTATTCACACTTCAGCAGGCTCAGGTGTTTAAGTCATGGTTGAGGTCTCCGACATATTGCGACAGTGGCCGTAACTGGTTTGAGATGAGGATAGATCTCGGCGATAACCAGGGACCGCAGGTTCAGACGCTTCACTTTACCGGAATGCCGGTGCAAACCAGTAAGGACGGGATAACCGTTACCTGGACTGCCACGGTTATCTGCAATGGGATGAATGACTTAAACGAACCGATGGACGATTTGATAGTCATGTTTGGTGGGAGTGAAAATATCATCGACATAGCGATAAACAGAGACTGGCCGGGGGCGTAATGACAACACTGAAGGAGTGGAAGGAGCGGCGGCCGGCATCTGATCTCAAAGAAACAGTGACCTTTTACCATCCGTCATTCGGGTATTACAGAACGGTCAACAATCTGTTTTACGCAGCGATATTCGGAGGTGACAGCTATCAGGCCGCCAGATTCAGCGTGACAGAGCCCGCTCAGGATGGAACTGCGACCATATCAATGACGATCACCTTTGTTGCAGGTGCTGAAAACGTCAGGAATACACTTAAAACATGGCGTGGTGCACAGCGCATGAGCGCCATATCATGCACCTACAGCGTGTGGGATAACATCGGTGATTCTGCAGCGCTTAATGCTTATTCGCTTTATGTGAAAGATGTCTCGCTGGATGCAAACAACGTGACCGTTACCGCCAGCCTGACAAACCCTCTGTCATTGGCAAACCCAATCATCTACACCACAAAAGACTATCCCGGACTCCTGAATTTATGACAAATGATGAATTTATACGGCGTGTCGTCGGCAGGCCGTGGGCTAATCGCGCCTGTAATTTTAATCAAATGGATTGCTGGGGACTTGTGGTTCTCTACTACCGGCATGTTCTGGGAAAAGAGCTTCACCATATTCCAGGCTATGAGTCTGACGCAGATTTTATTACCTGTTACACCCAGCAGCGAATGAACTGGCAGGAGGCCAACAGTGCCGGAGTTGGTTGTCTGGCTGTATTTTATCGTGGGGGTAGCCCTTCACATGTCGGAGTAATCGTTTCCCCGGGGAAATGCCTGCACTCCCGCGGCGAGCAAGGATTCGTAAGGGTTGATAGCCCACTGGCGCTGATGAAAATTTATCAAAAGGTGGAGTATCTTAAATATGGCGAAATATGAAATACAACGCTTGCCGGGATCGCCTTTTGAGCGCGGTAAGATTAGCAGAGAGAGTCGGCTGATAGACTGGCTAAACCGGCAAGGCCTGCATAGTAATGTCGTCATCCGGCTAAACGGAAAGATACTCGAGGATAATTTTGATCTGAACTACATACCAAGGCCAGGCGATGTCGTGAGTGTTTTTGACCAGCCGGAAGGCGGGGTCGGAAAAGTTATCACCAGTGTCATAAGTCCTATCACCAAGATTCTTCCCGGAGTAATGAAGCTCTTTGGTATGTCAGGGAAGACGGGCATACCATCAGTATCTACCGGAGAGTCAGCTAACAATGATCTGACGCAGCAGACAAACCGTGCGAGGTTATACAAAGGGCGGCCAAACATTTACGGGCAGGTGAGAGCCTATCCCGATCTCATTCAGGAGTCCATTTTTGAGTACATCGCCAACAAAAAATATGTGACTGAGTGGATGGAGGTGGGTTTCGGGAATTACGAAATATCCTCTGTCAGGTACTCTGAGTCGTCGCTTACTGCTCTGGCGGGTGCCAGCTATCAGATTTATAAGCCGGGTGACGTAATTGGCAGCATGGCTCAGGGATATTCTTTCGATGACGTAGACGGCCAGGCGTTGCCTGGCCTGAATGAAGATGATTCGGAGATTAAGCAACAGGGTACTACCGGTACTCTGCTTGAAGGCACATTCAGCGGAGGTCAGTTCTACGCCAGAATTAACAAAGAAACAGGCTTTGACTCGCTCCACGACTCAGCTAAGCCGGTTTACGTCACAATTGTTGTCAACGTCACCTATAACACAGCAAGCGGCTCAGTTACTAAGGATATTAATGTTCAGGGGACATTATTCAAGTCAACCATTACCGATGACGGGGCGCAGGTTAATCCAGATAAATATTACAATTTCTGGTTCAGTAATTTGTCAGGTTCTGATTACCTTTCCCTGCCTTCCGATACAACAGTAAATCTGACGAAACTGGTAGTCACTGAGTATGTTGGGACCACTGTTGGCCCATTCTTTGCGGCGCTTGAATCACGGCAGCTGTGGATTCATCTCTATGCGAACCTGGCTTCCGGTTATGATGCGCCGGCTAAAATAACTTGGTGGCAGGTAGATGATGAAAATAATCAGATATCAGGCACGCAGGAAAGCTTGAATATAAAGCTCCACAACTCAGGAGGTGATCAGGATTATATTTATGTTACCGAGAAAATAACGCCTTCAGCAGGCGTGGGTAGGTATGCATTCAGCCTTTACCGTACCAATAACTCCCAATCTGACTCAGTGCTTTATATCTCAGCTGCCCACGCTGTCACTATACGGACCGATGTATCTTATCCTGATGATACGCTCGTAAAAGTCACCGTCCAGCAGACAGAAACACCAACCACAACAGAGGAGCGAAAATACAACTGCCTGGCAGAGCGAAAGGTTATCAGCTGGACCTCCGAAGGAGGCATTGATTACACGCTAAGACCATCTCGTTCATTTGCAGATGCGGTCCTTCATGAGTGGGTAATGACCGGAAAGCAGGATGCTGAACGACTGGACATAGCGACTCTGTACGGAATTTTCGGAGGCCTCTCAGATCCAAAACTTGGTTATTTCGATTACACATTCTCAGATGCCGCTCAGCCATTGGGGGAGCGATTGCAGACCATGTGTGATGTGGCCAGAGTGTCAATGAACTGGATTGGCGATACTCTGACTTTTTGGCGCGACGAGGCGGTGGCCTACCCTGAAACAGTGTTCTCCAGGTCAAACATGTTTTGGGATGATTATAAGGTCGCCTATGCAATGTCTCTGCCTGGCGGATATGACGGGGTGACTCTGGATTACACCGACCCGACCAGCAATAAAAAAGCATATGTCTATCTGCAAATTGATGAGAATGGCATTACTGAGGTCGGGGATGCGACAAGTAATGCCAATCAAATCAGCTTATCAGGCTGCAGCAATAGTACACAGGCCTATGACCGCGCCTACCTGGAAGCAAGGAAAATTCTGTATTCCCGCCTCACCATGACCGCTAAGGTACTTGAGCAGACGCAAGTGGTGAGAGGCTCGGTTGTTCAATGTCCGGATATGTACGACAACGCACAGCAAACCGGATACCTGAAGGGCAGGGACGGAGATATTTTCTATACATCAGAGCGGATCACATTCGGTGACGAGCAGTTATATGTAGTAATGACTGACAGTGAAGGTGGTTACCGTGGTCGCTGGGAATGCTCACCGGTTGACGGTAATCCCAGGTCATTCAGCGCAGCAGCAGACACATTTGACCTGAACATTTATGATGGCAATTACATTCAGTCTCCGTCACGTTACTTCATCGCAACAGACTCAGATCTGAATGCGACAATGTGGCGGGTTGATAGTGCTAAATCCAATGGTGATAACACTCAAACCCTTACCCTGACCGAGTACAGCTCTCAGCTATATTCCTGACCACTCGCATAATCACAACAACCAACCCGCTCCGGCGGGTTTTCTCATATATGAGGCTTTAAATGGCGCTTAATAATACTGGAAATTCCGTTCCGTCTACTGCTGTACTTGATTTTCAGGATAACGTCCAGGTACTGGATAGTCTTCTGAATGGTGATGCTATTGAAGTCACTGCCCGCACGGGGAAGGAGCTGAAAAGCATAGCTTATCTTCAGAATGTACTGACATCCCTCGATGTTGGCAGCTTTACCTTCTCGGATACAGCGACAGGAATTTCGGGAACTACTGACGGTCAGTATTTCAGAACCCCACACGATGATTCATTTTTTTATTATAGAAATGACAACGGAACAGCAGTGTATGTTGCCTCAATTGCCAGTTATGAAAGTATTCAATATTTACAAAATGCACTGGCCGGAACTTCAGGGCTTGTTTATAAAGGTGATGGTCCTGTTTACCCGATTGCTATCGACAGGGAAAGTAATGTTATCATCGGGTATAACTCACAAACAGATACAATCGTTGCGCCGGGAATAGATAATCATTTGCGCTTTCTTTCTGAGCATGGTGAAGTTTTATCGTCTCCTGAATTTATTTATCCGCTTCTTATCGATTCTCAGAATAATGTAATCCTGGGCTATGATGCGAAAGCTGACAGCATAATCGGCGCGGGAATAAGAGATTTTTTGAAACTCCTCAGCGCCAATCGGCAGGCTGAATCACTCAGTGATTCAGTTTATCCGCTTCTTATCGATTCTCAGAATAATGTTGTTTTAGGATATGATGCCGAACAGGACAGGGTGATAGGCTCAGGAATTGGTAAAACATCGGAATGGAAAGACGAGCCATTCCCATATTCAATTGCCATGAAAGCAATAAACCAGAACTTCTCTTACGGGCAGTCTCTTTCTATGGGTGCTTATGGTGCTCCGGCACTAAGCCTGACACAGCCTTTTAATAATGTGATGTTTAAAGGCGGCGTACTCGGTACAGACTACTCCGCCTTTGCTCCTTTGGTTGAAGCTACCCAAGAGACTGTTTGTAGCTGTGCGGCTAACTACTTTGACCTCGCATCACAAAAAGAGAACGGCATTGGCGCAGGTAATTTCGTCACACTCACATCAGCCCCTGGCGCACCCGGACAGAGAATAACGCAACTAAACAAAGGCACTGACCGTTACGATAAATATCTCTTGCCACAGATAAAGGGAGGGTACGCACTTAATAACGATCTGCACATTGATACTGTATTCTGGATGCAAGGCGAGGCAGACTCTGGTGACGGTGATTACCATGTAGAAACACTTGAGTCTTATAAGGCGCTTTTTACTGCATTGATCAACGATATTAACGCTGATGTTAAGGCGGCAACATCCCAGGAAAATCCTGTAATATTCCTGACATACCAGCATTCGTCATACACGCAGGAAGGGAACACTCAGGAGGCTTTTCTGCAGATGGAGCAGGAGGACGATCGTGTCTATGTTATATTTCCGACTTATTTCCTGCCGCACATATCAGACAGGCTACATTTAACCAGCGTTGGTTATAAATGGGCTGGGTCATATTTTGGCAGGGCCAGAAAGCAAATCCTGATTGATAAGATAAAACCCAAGAGAATAAGGGCGATCTCAGCGACTCACTACGGAAATAAAATTCATGTGAAGTTTATTGTTCCTAACCCCCCGCTGTCATTTGATACATTACTGATGCCGGAAACAGAGAATTATGGATTCTGTGTTAAATCAGGCGATGATATACTTAGCGTGCAGTCCCTGTCTGTTTCGGGGGGTGACACGGTAATTATCACCATGAGCGAAAATATTGTAGGTGACAATATTCAGGTCAGGTATGCATATGACTACAATGGGGCCAATCAACTGAAAGGCTCATCCGGTAATCTCACTGACTCATGCGAGGATTACGTTATTATTTCTGGAAATAAATACCCCATGCCTTATGTTTGCCCACATTTTAAAATCACATCACTAAGCGAGGCTATTTAATGTTAACTACACGTATTCCTGTCATTTCCCGCAGCGCATCTGTAAATATTCCTGCAACTGATTTAACTGCACTGTTGAATTTCGACCCGAACGCCCAGGCATTCTTTTCTTTAAATGAAAAACGGGTCTATTCCCGAACCGGAACTCATGAACTTATAGCGGGCAAGCCCTCAACCAACCCTATCGCATGGGGGACGAACGGACTTCTTTTTGATTCTGAAGTTCAGGCTGATTTCCATACTGACATTAAAGACACTGATAACGAAAAATTCACGGTTTTTGGCGTGATAAAACCAGCCATTCTCACCATGTCATCTGATTTTAACTATTTCCTGATGGGTAACTATGATGGCGTGACTAATAACGGTAGTGGGTTATGTTTCGTTAACTACAAAAACACTTTAGCCTTTAACGCAGCGGGTATGGTCAATTTTACCCAGACAGGATTAAAGCTAGATGCCTCGTATATGTTTGTTGCAGCATCAGTAGATACGGCAAATAACCTGATATCAGCATACGCAAAACAGATTTCTACTGGCACTGAATACTCACTATCTGACGTAACCGGAAAAGACACTAACGGAGCGGGATATCGCGCCCGCGGGCTGCCGTTCGGGCTCGGTAACCCGTCTTACGGAAGTGAAGTTTATTCTGACAAATCCGAGGCAACGGAATTTTCTCTGTATAACAGTTATATGAACCTGGAGGCCCTCGAGGGTCTTTATATGGACGCTAAAGTCCGGGCTAACGCGTATGGTGTGACCATCTGATCATTGCTGCTCACGAGGAACATGCGCTACCCCTCGTGAGCAATTGATAGTGATTTTATATCTGGTTGCAGTTTTTTTCTATTTTATGACTGAGTGGTGCTGATGTGTTTAAAGTCACTCCCTTGTAAAATCTCAACTCTATATTTTTATACGTTACTTTAGATAAGTAGGCTGATGAAATTATAAGCAAGAAATTGAAAAGCGTACAAAAAATGAAGCTTTCATAAAAATCTTGAGGTAGCTTTTCCGAGGCTTTCATCATGAGGTATAAAATTATTCCGTGAAGGAGGTAAATGCTATAACTAACCTCACCAATTGATACTATTGTTTTGTTTTCAAGTATTCCAAAAATGCTATTTCCTGATGAAATCACAACAAAAAAAACAGTGCATAAACCCAGCATTACTAAGTAGTACCCAGCATAAATACAGGCAAACAGCGATAAGACTACAGAAATTAGTGCAATGGTTGATGCAGCCTTACTTTTTTTCAGGCTTTTGACTGACGAGCTAACCCTGTACGCGAAAAGTCCGGACACAAATCCGAGGACTGGCCTTGGGTCAGTGTATATATGGCCGTGCATTCTTATCTCAGCGGCGGCGGCCATTATCAACAGGATGCTTAAAATGATAAATAAATCTTTCTTTCTGTCACTCATCCCCCTTGTTAGCAAGGATAAAGGTATTATTGAAAGATATAGCATCCACTCTATCTTTAATGACCAATCAACACCTGAGTTTATTATTGATGTATTTATTTCACCTATCGAATAAGTGCCTACAAATGTAGCCCATCTCACTACCCCAAATAACGTGTTTGTCGACATTTCAGGTCTGAATGATAAACACCCAACTGCAATTATTAGGATCATTGAAAACCAATATAAAGGGAGTATTCTTTTTATTCTTTTAATGAAAAGAGATTTTAAGTCAACTTCATCTTTATACACTACCCGATAAAAAAGAAATCCAGATATCATAAAAAATACAAGAACGCCAAGCTTTCCAGATGTGGCGTAAAAGTTATTCAATCCAAATGGAAGCTTAAACTTACCATCGAATATCCACTCATTATTTTTTTCGTACAGATAGTGAGTTGCGTGCGACATCATAACCAGGAGCGCAAGAAAGCACCTGGCTCCGGTTATGCTCACCACCCCTGATTTATTGTAAATGTCTTTTTGATAATTTAGCCGTGATAGCACAAAAATACTTAATGCTATTGAAAGTATTGCTGATAAAACGTACATGTTTTTAACCTTTAGAATATTTTTCAATATGATAAGGTTTCGTTAAGAAAATTTCATCTGTTACATTAGTTACAATAACCTTACAGTAATATGTGTGAATGCTGAGCTTTCGACGGCCTCCACTCCGAGAGGTGAAGAGTCAGCTCAACTTACTGAAGGAAAATGTACGCTACTGGCCGGTTTATTACTGATGGTGGAATTATCGAAGGTGACGCACTGGACGATGCCAGGGTGATCGGAGTGGTGACGTACTTC
>ERZ794936.920-NODE-920-length-10655-cov-33.632736_pt1 | contig 10655 bp, 4 predicted proteins | sample MGYA00511083_ERZ794936 | MGnify/ENA primary metagenome ERZ794936 (study PRJEB30137, sample SAMN04331409) | food metagenome | isolation source: Y2 must sample point D1 replicate A | place: Australia: South Australia | collected 2014 ... | reverse complement strand
ATGATGATGATGATGATGATATTCACAACTAGTATAAAGAGTAGGTTATTGAGGCTTGAAGTGCGTGAATTTATCACCATTTTGAATATAATAGTGTGTTAAATTGTGGTGTGTGAAAACAATTCACAGCATGTGCAGTGTTTCTAGAAAAGTCTTGACCTTTTCGACATATTTTGGTTTTCTCGATTTATATATAAGAAGCGCCATTGTATCTACTTGCGTCTCTTTTCTCCTTTTATCTTCGTCTAGTCCCTCTACTTCCTCCACATTAACAAAATAAAGCAAAAACCATACATAAAAGTATAAACCACACATATCACAATGCCAAAATTAATCTTAGTCAGACACGGTCAATCCGAATGGAACGAAAAAAACTTGTTTACCGGTTGGGTTGATGTTTCCTTGTCCAAAATTGGTGAAGCTGAAGCCAAAAAAGCTGGTCAATTGTTGCACGAACAAAAAGTCAAACCAGATGTTTTGTTCACTTCCAAATTGTCCAGAGCTATCAACACCGCCAACATTGCCTTGGCTCAAACTGACAGATTGTGGATTCCAGTCAAAAGATCTTGGAGATTGAACGAAAGACATTACGGTTCTCTACAAGGTTTGGACAAAGCTGAAACTTTGAAAACCTATGGTCCAGAAAAATTCCAAACCTGGAGAAGATCTTTTGATGTTCCTCCTCCACCAATCGAAGCTACTTCCAAATACTCCCAAAAAGGTGACGAAAGATACAGCGACATTCCAAATGATTTGGTTCCAGAAACCGAATCTTTGAGTTTGGTTATCGACAGATTGTTGCCATACTGGCAAGATGAAATCGCCAAAGAATTGTTGGAAGGCAAAGACGTTATGATCGTTGCTCACGGTAACTCTTTGAGAGGTTTGGTCAAATACTTGGACAACATCTCCGATGCTGACATTGCTGGTTTGAACATTCCAACTGCCATCCCATTGGTTTTTGAATTGGAACCAAAAACTTTGAAACCAACCAAACCATACTACTACTTGGACCCAGAAGCCGCTGCTGCTGGTGCTGCTGCTGTTGCCAACCAAGGTAAAAAATAAATGCAAAACAATTGAACATCCTGTTTTTTTAATAAGCTTGCTTCTATTTTCCTACTCTTATTGGCTCTCAGACCGTTATGAATTAAAATTTTTTTAAGTTAGTGTGATTTTATATAATATATATACAGACTAACCATGACTACTCAAAATCTAAGCTTTAAACCACGAGTGGTGGAGTCTCAGCTCTAAACCACAAAATGGGTAATATACCACTCATTGAGTAATGCCATCATTTTAAGGAATTAATGATAATCCTTTAGAAGGTGTTTTATACGGACATGATAGTCCTTCAAAAGCTATTGAGTAAGAACACCATACCCAATAACTACACTTGCCGTCAGTGTCAGGCTCGCGTGACTATATTTGAACTGGCAATTCAAGTGGATTTGCTGTGTTTGACTCTTGTATTTTTTCAAAGTCATCAGCTGAAGGAGAGGCAGCACAATACTATAAGCACTCCAAACTATACCAATAATTTCAGTAATTTCACCAACAATTACTGTAATATCACTTAACTCATTAACAGACACTTTGGCATAACAGTGAAGCGTACTACGAGAAATACGTATTATGAGCAAAATGTAAAATCCACTTGACGAATACTCCGTTTGCTCGCATTAGCTTCACGGTGTTCGTATTAGCTATTAACTCTTAAATTTATCCTTCAACCGCTGTTGCAACTTCAATCTATTATAGTCGTGAATCTCAAAAAACATGTGAAACCAGTCCATATCCAAGTCTTTTGACGTTTCCCCATCATTGCACACTAACTTTTTAATCGCATTTCTAATATCAGTAGTGTTAGGCAATTCAGCACCACCGTTTAAATCTTTGCCTTCAACAAGACCATTGCAACATTCAAGTATAGCTTGCAATCTTTTCTTATGGAAAAACTTTGTGTTGAAAAAATGAAAGAAAAGATGTAGCAACTCACTTTGATCTTGACATTTGTAAATGATCTCTTTTGATCTATACACCAGAAAAATTATCAATAAGAAAGTCATGAAACTTTGGTACTTTTGTTGAGATTTTTTAAGAGAAGTATTATCATTTTGCATGATCAAATGATCCCAGATAATCAATAAATGGTCCAATTCCTCAAACTCACGAAGAAAACACAATCTCAACCATCTTAACAACCACAACATGTTGTTCAATTTATGTTTTGAGTCTAAACAGCGCGAAATACTGGGGAAACTGGCCTGCAACATGGGTTCGAAGTGGAAATTTTTGAAATTGAAAAGTTCAACTTCATCAAATGAAAATTGCTGCAAGTTCATGTAATTGTTAAACCCGACATATACTGTTTCAAGACTTGGTGTAATCACACCATTGCCATTATAGAATATTCCCCGCATCTGCATATACATGACTCCTGCCAATTCGTGCATTCCTTGCTTGTACATTTGCCCATTTTGTTTGCAGTAGTTGTAGAGTATTTTCTCAATGTCCCGACACTCTTGCTCCCTTTCATAGATGTTGTACAAGAGCAACCTTTTGATATCCAGATCCATAACTTCCAAGTCCTCATCATTGGCCAGAACCCTGTGCGAAACTTCCATCAGTTGGGCAGTTTCATCCACATCAGAAGCGGAGTCATCTAAAAATGAAAGGTTGTTAAGAAACCCATACCACACTGCGCCTCTCAAGGGCTTGTTAACGTCGTACAATAAACTACGTTCCTCACTTAGATTTGGATGTGCACCTCCATAAAGCTCAGATCCAAGTATCCCCCGTTGTTTTAGTTCGCCCAGAGTTTTGTAGTGCTCTTTCAAAAACAGTTGAGCTGACCCCAGGGCACCACCACTCATTTCAGAATTTTTTTCTTGGTTCAATTGCTCTTTGTCCATTCTTTTTCGATGGGTCTACTTTTTCTTTTCTGTTTTTTTATTAACTATAGTATTTTTCCCTATCTAATATCAAATAAATATTAGTAGATCCATTGAACCTCCAAATGACAACTACTGTGAAAGAATATACAATGAGAGAGCTGCATTGAAAATCAAGAATAAACTGCGATATGAGTCTTTATTTCTTTAATTAATGCTATCCATATGGAGGGTTGGCCGAGTGGTCTAAGGCGGCAGACTTAAGATCTGTTGGACAGCGTCCGCGCGGGTTCGAACCCCGCATCCTTCAGTATTTTTTATTACTTTTACATATTAATATGTGAAGCACGTGCTATATATATATATATATATATATACATTTTTTTGTCTCTACCTCTTGGCTTTGAGAATAATAATATTATTATTTCATGCAACCAATCACCGAATCAGATTGTTTGAATGATTTAAAGAAAGTTTTTTAGAGAAAGGGAGTTAACTATTTTGATTATCACCCCATTGGTTTAATTCTTTGTATTTGGATATTCTTTGAATGTCATGGTCCAATTAAAAATGATGACGTTTATGTGGTACCAGCATTTCATACTTGCTCAAGGATTATATTCAAGTTGCGCAATTTTCGCAGATAATTTATCTATTCATCATCGTGTGATTTTCTAGAAAGGAGGGGATGCGTTTAGCACTTATTTCTGCTACTCTACTGCGACTTTGCTGTCACCGTAGTGTCACTCCAGTGTCACTCACCGCGTTAAGACTTCCTTTGCTTGTGTTAACTTCGGGGGAAGTGTTTCCTCCCGGGGGCAAGACATAAGTAAAATTGTACTTAAAATTGTGAAACTTTGACCGAAGAAAAGGGTTGACCCGAAAAACAGTGGGGTTGAAATTTGCTAAAATGGGCCTAGCACTGAGTAACTTCGGGAGAAGAGTTCGATCGAAATATACCCAGAGTGAATAAATAATCTGTTTGTCATATAACCAGCCATATGCATTCTTTAGCTTGCATAAAAAAGTTAATACGAGTGACCTCCCAGAGGCTCAATTTTCAAGCAAAGAATGTCAATAAACCTACTAGATTGACAAATTAAAATTTTTTTTTTTTTTTAAAAACATAACAATCTTTATTTCTTGTTTATTCTACTTCCTCTTTAAGTTTCTAGTTCTTGTGCAAAAAGTTTTTTATTTTGATCAGCTTTCGAACAAACTTCCTTTGTTTAGCTCCAACCGAACCGTCATCGTCAAATCAAAAAAAAAAAAAAAACCTAGAAAAAAAAACCTAAAAAAAAAAGGACAAAACTAAAGATTAAAGCGCGTGAAAGCAAGGGAATTTGTGATAATCAATAAAAAGAAGATATCAAGAAAAATATTAAGTGGCTTAAACAAGTGAGAAATAAGAAACAACAATTTAAAAAAGGTCATACCTGCTAGAAGATCCACTGACAAGAAAAAACAAAAAAAAAAAAAAGAAAACAAGCTTTGAACGCTATTCCAACATATACAACATCAACACTAACAAATAAAAATGAGCCTCAACACTATCAACAATGGGAAAGGAAAAGGACCAGACCAAGAGTTGACTGCGGACGACATCAGAATGAAAAACGCGCAATTGAAGAAGGAGTTGCTTGAGTTGAGTGTGGAAAAAGACAAGACCCTGGGACTGGGCACCCCAGTGAACAGTCCTGTTCCTGGAACAGCCAGTCCTATGAACAGTGAGGCAGGTCACAATGCTGCTTGTGCGGCTGCTGTTCTCAAGCGTGTGCCAGATGAAAGAGAGGCATCAAACAGCACGGAAAATCAAACTTTCAATACAAACATAAACTCGACTAATCCATTGAAAAACGGCATTCACAGCACTGCTAAACATAACCTCCAAACTACCAACAGCAACGAGTTGACACAGGTGTTATCGAATGATCCAAAAAATATTGAAATTGAGTCTGAAAAAAACTTTTTGTTGGGTAAAAACATCGATTGGTTGGTTAGAGAAAAGACCCGTAATTTTTGTCCAACAAAGAAATTTGAAAAAAAAATATGCTCTATGATGGAGAAGCCTGTGGAGAAGAGAAATGATGATAAAGTTGAAGATAATGAAGAAAAAGGTAGACCCACTTATCTACAACAAGAATATTCAAACAATCCCAAACCGTTAAATGCGGAAAGCCATGCTCACCTAAGACCAAGACCAAATACAAACTCCAACCTCGCATTAAGAAGAACGAGATCGTACACGGTGTCGACACCCGTGTCCTCCTCGTCCTCTTCATTAGAAACACGCAGAAATGGTGGTTCTGCTTCCACAACTGCATCCACACCAACAAAAAAGAAAAGCGGGGGTGGAGGTGGCTTTTTTAAAAGGTTGTTTGGGCACAAGGACAAAGAAGAAGAACATGACAAGCGGAAGGAAAGTCCAAGCAATGGGAATATCCAACACAAGCATCTACATCATAATCATATAGGCATTCCGCCATCCAATAAACCGGAAATGGAAATCCAGCTACAGCCGTTGCATGATGAAAAACCGGTGCGGGAGGAGAGATCAAATGGTCAAAAAACAAAAAGGGAAACCATTGATGATGGGCAAGTCAAAAGAAAACTGCGCAGATCAAGAACAACAGGGTCTATCGATTACAACGAGGGTTCATTGGATGATAGATTGAACGAGTTTTTGGCATACTACGTGAAAAGGGACGCATCTTCAAAAGACGAGTATGGGAAAACTTTGCTACAACAAAGCCCGACTCCGGTAGACAGTGCAACAACTGCAACCACGTCGTCACAACCAAAAAAAAAGGTGAATTTTGACGCTTTGGGAAGACCTCTTCCAAGCCATCCTAAAAGATCAAAATTCAAACCAATTCTGAAAAACGCAAACGACGTTTTGTATGAGGCCAACAAAACGAGCAAAATGTATCAAGACTCACACTCCAAAAATTGTGCTTCTGAGTTCAACAACAGTAACCCGCTGAATCTGATCTACTCCAAGGGCCACGAACATCATGTGCATCGCCATGGAAGCCATGAAAAACCAACAAGACACACAAACCAAAACAGCAGTAGCAGCAGCGGTGGTAGCAAGTTTGGTTCATTCTTGAAAAGGGTCACCTCCAACATAGATAGCGAATCCGAATATGATTTAGATGGAATGAACGACTATTACGACAACGAGTACCATTCTTGTGACGACACAAGGGAAACTCAAAAACAGTCCTCTGATGAATCAGACAGCGACCAGTACAGCGACATGGAAAGCGTGTCGATGGAACACGACTCTTCAAAGAGCAGCAACGAGGACGATCTTGAAAAAAATGAATATGTCAACAGTATAAATGCAATAGTGCCACCCGGGCTAGAAGAAGTGAAACCTTTGAAAAAAGTTGTGTTTTCGAAAAACACTTTTTTTAACGATCCACCACAGCAAATTTGCAGTAGAAATCCAAGAAAGGGTGAAGTGGAAATCAAACCAAATGGTACAGTGATTATTCACAGGTTGACAGCAGAGCAAAAAAGAGAAATTAGTATGCAGCACAGCCAAGGGATTGTTGTTGGTGGTTCTGGCCAACTAAAATTGATGGAACCAGTTCAGGACGTCTCCAGTGACAAAGACGTTTTGTCCAAAGATTCAAATAGCTCGAATGCCAACGTGCAAAAGACAAAAGAAGAAAAAGATCCATACCAAACAAGCACGGATCCAAACACCAGAGAAATCGAACTGGTCACAGCAGAAGTGCAGGCAGAAACGAGAGCAAAAGACTCGTCGCCATCTGCTTTGCAAAAAACGAATTCGAAATCTGAAGACGAAGACATTGGTATCGAAAAAGCTGCTCAACACGTCACCATTGACAAGCCGATGATTTGCAGAAGATCAGGAGGGTCCATTGCTATGATGGACAACGGAAACAACAGCTCCCAGTCCTCACTTCCGTCTCTGAATAACGCAAGAATGGACAAGACCGAGGGCCACTACATTCACAGCCACAACCATGCCTCTGAAAATGGCGGGAACACCGCTATTCAAAACGGAAGCGAAGGGCAACAGCAAACGGTCAACAACACAAATGACGTAAACGTCCCACGTCCAAGCGTGAGTATTCCAAACGATGTTTTGTACACGAGATGTTGCCACTTGAGAGAAATTTTGCCCGTTCCCTCAATTTTAAAACAAATTCCAAAGGGCAAAACAGATTTGATTCCAATCTTACAGCTAAGAAACCCAAAACCCTCGATGGTCGAAGTGCAGTCTTTTAGTGATTACGTGAGTATTGCTCCGATCATGTGTCTTTCGCTGGATGGTGTTTCTTTGACTTCAGAAATGTTTAGAATAATGCTATCTTCGATTTTGCAAAACAACGTGATAAACAAAATTTCATTGAAAAACACTCCCTTGGATGCAGAAGGATGGAAATTTTTATGCTATTTTTTAACCAAATTACCAGAGGGAAACAACATGATCAGTTTGGATTTGACCATGGTGGCTGGAATCCACTGCAATGTGCAAAGACCTTCCAAATCGTCGTATTCTTGCACATTATCAAGAATGCAATGCAATTTGGATGATAGACTGGACCGGAACTGGAACTTGTTGATAGCCTCCATAGGCTGCAATCCGTACTTGAATCTCCACAATTTCTTTGTGAGTGGCTGTAAAGTGAACCACTTGGGAGCAACCACTTGGAAAAACTTTTTGAACATTTCATGCAAAAATGTGGAGAGGCTCGGATTGGCATATTGTGCGTTGGAACTTGACCATATTGAGCAATTGGCCGAATGGATCTGCACCAACTCGAGCGCAAAGATTGAACAACAACACACGGAAATTCACGAAATGCATAAAAAACAGCAAAGCGAACAAGGAGAAAAACCAAAAAACTTGGCCGCTAAAGATGATGAGAGTACGGAAAAACCTCAAGTCAAGAGTAGAAGACTGACAGGTTTGGATTTGGGGTTTAACAACTTGAAAGGGAAATTGCAACCATTCATCAGGATCATGACTTCTTCAGAGTTGATTTATTTGTCTTTGAATGCAACCGCATTATCTTTGGACGATGAATTGGTTACTTTTTTCAATTTTTTGGCACTTTGCAAAAACTTGAAATTTTTGGATTTGTCAAACAATCCCCAAATGTTCCCATCCTGTACATCGTTGCTTACAGCATCTCTACCTCTTTATCCAACTTTGTTGAGATTGCACTTGGATTATAACAACATGAACGCCAGCTCGGTGGTTGCGTTTGCCGAAATTATTCCTATTTGTAGAAATTTGAATTATTTGTCATTGTTGGGCAACAACTTGGACCAGGTTTGTTGTAGAAGCTTGGCTTTAGCAGTAAAGAAGTCCAAAACGCTAATTTCTTTGGATTATGACAATAAAGTGGCGAACGATTTTGAGTGGTTTCCTAAAAAAATTTCTATCTACACATTACAAAATATGGAGCACGAAATTCAAAGATTGAAAGAGATTAACAGTGCTACTCCAGATGATCCAGCAACAAAATCGTTGTCTTCCCAATCTCCAAAAACAGACAGTATTTCTGAAATTCAAAAAGAAATGGGTATTTTGTTGACTAAAGACTTGCCAACATCTGTTTTTGTTCAAAGAAGTCATGCTTTGATTGATAGAATCAACAACAGCAGAGTCAAGTTGCACAATATGATCGATAGTTTGTTCAAGTATAGACTGAAAGACCAATTGTCTATTGAAGGCAAAGAAACGTTGGTTAGATTATGCTACATTGATGGGTCTTTGGAAAAAGGTTTGAAATTGCTTTCTATAAGATTGAATGACCCGAAAATGAATATTAACGAGCCATTAAAAAACACAAACTTTTCTGATTTAAAGTCACAAATGAAGTTTTTTGCAGGAGACACCAAACACGGGAATTTTGGTTTACCTACTGCTTTGGGAGTTGGACCAGAGCCATCAGCATCAACAACCAGTTTGTCCTCTCTGGCTACTGACTCTCGCGACAATAGTCAACTTGGCCACAATTCTAACTCATCGAAACATGATCCATCTGCTCATCACGATTTCATCAGCTCAGATAACGACATTGTGCAATTTGAAGGATCTTCCACTTCGTTGAATAGCAAACAAGCATCCACCATTGCACAAGACTGGAACAGAGAGGAAGGTAATGTCTTGAAGAAAACTGCCAAATTGTTGAACACCTCTACTGGTGTGCCAAAGAAAAAATTGTTGCGTGCTTCCGAAAACATGTCATCAAATAAAATTAAGGAATACATTTTGAACAATGATGTTGGGAAAGTGGTTGATTTAATCGATCATTTGGAAAAGGGTGGTGTTGACCTTGAGAACATTTTTAAAAAACCTCCACCACCAGAGCCCACGGTTTCTACTACCAGTGATTTAAACGAAAAAGCTGTTGGAAACGATGAGGATGCACCAATCTACTTTGGTTCAAAGTCCGGTCTGGAAAGAGTTAAAAACGACGAGGCCCGTTCCTCTTCTATTCTGAGCCAAGATAGCTACCAACAATCTGTTCCATCCTATGACGCTGAGGAGTACGACCAGGATGATAGTGCTTTGAGCAGAGACACTGCAAATACCGAAAATGTGCTATCATATGAACACAACAATTCCGACATCAACAAAACATATGACCATTTGTTAAACACTATTGAAAAATCCAGAAGCAACACAAACTCTGATCTGCAACTGTGATGAAAGAAAGCAACTTTTTTTTTTTTTTTTTTTTGTATAACATATATACTAATTCAAATTCACAATCATCTGAAAATATGTTTTGCTTGTGGAAAGTATTCGAAACTTAATTTTATGAAAACTTTTAAAAGGTTTAATTAATCACAATACCATTTATGTTGCTAGCGTCACGTGAAAATACATTCGTGTAAAGTGATACATCAGTTTTTTCGTTATAGTTTTCTGACGTTCTGCAACTTTTGGCTAATGCTACAGATGGCAAGACAAAAGTTCATATATGACTTCGTCCTTGCAAGGTGAAATACTCTATTTCTAATAAGGACATTTGCAAAGTATAATCTATAAAAATTTGAAAAAGGTAGGAATCCCAACACAACATCACCCCATTGTACTCGATAATACAAAATGTCCACTCCTTTTGCCGCAAATAGTGCTGCAGATCCCTCCTCAACAATCCATCAAGGTTTGAGTAAACCGGAAGATCAAAACAATAATCAACAAGCCTCTGTTTCATCAAATGCATCAAAACAATTTTCGTTTGGCCAAAACACTGCACAGGGCTTTTCAGGGTTTGGGAGTGCAAATGCAGCTGCCAAACCTAATATCTTTGCGCAAAACCAGATAGTATCAGAAGGTAAAAAATTGTTTGGGGCAACTGCTACTGGGGCTCCAAAAGAAAGTTCTGCCCCAGCCTCTTTGAATCTAGGATCTAGCTCAGGGACTTCCTCACTATCTGCTTTTGCAAAACCTGCAGGAACTGCAGCTGAACCGGCTAAATCCGGATTCACCTTTAATCTTTCTAATGAGAAAAAAGGTGCTTTTGAAAAACCGATTTTTGATTTAAACTCTAGATCGTTCAAACCGGCTGCACAAGTTTCATCAACTTCAACTACACCAGCAAACACAGTTACTGATAAGAAAGATGAGCCTGCCAAGTCGGGATTTGCTTTTGGTGGATCAGAGAAGACAGCCGAGCCTGCTAAGCCAGCTTTTGCTTTTGGTGGATCAGAGAAAACAGCCGAGCCTGCTAAGCCAGCTTTCGCTTTTGGTGGATCAGAGAA
>ERZ794936.919-NODE-919-length-10657-cov-6.382475_pt1 | contig 10657 bp, 6 predicted proteins | sample MGYA00511083_ERZ794936 | MGnify/ENA primary metagenome ERZ794936 (study PRJEB30137, sample SAMN04331409) | food metagenome | isolation source: Y2 must sample point D1 replicate A | place: Australia: South Australia | collected 2014 ... | reverse complement strand
GGGCAAAATCCTCATAGTGCAAAACTAACATTGGCGTCCTTCAATTTTGGGAAACTGCATAAGGTGAGCACTTCAGTACAACAATTTATTCAAAAATACGGCTAAATGATGTATAAAAGAGATTATAAATAGCCTGATAATTCTGTAAAAAAAAAAAAGAAAAAGAAACTTTGGCGTCCCCCATATTACATTCTTCTGGCTCCGTTAAAATCTGTGTTGTATTTTGTATTATTTCTAACTTGAGATAAATTAATATGGTTAAATTTCAATTTTTTTTGTAGCCCAGTTAATGTTTTCATTAGTAGGACGCGTTATCTGGACGATGGTCTTAAACTAACAATCCACAAGTTAACGGATTTGACTCATTTGCTCCCAATAACCGCTGGTAACATATCTTGCTCAAAAAAACGAATACACTATTTTTGATAAAATGTGAATCAGCACCACTGCAAAATAAAAATTGCATAATAAATTTTACTCACCTTGTTAGCTCAGTTGGTAGAGCGTTTGACTCTTAATCAAAATGTCAAGGGTTCGAGCCCCTTATGAGGTATAATTTATTTTTTTGCATTTTCTTTATTCGTTTTTTTTTTTGCTCACCCAAAAAAATGGAGTTTACATAATTTCCTCTCCCCCATGTCACACCAACTATTACCTAATTATTTTTCGTACATTTGGCTATCTTACCACTTTGCTAAAGCCTTCAACAAGAAAAAAAAAAATTAAAGGAAATTAAATTAAAAAGATAACTATATATGTATAACCAAAAAAGCTTTAATCACTAAAGAAAAAAAAATATAAACTAAAATGGTCGGTACTACAGATAGCAACGTTATGCTTACTACAAATAATGCAAGAGATGAGGTTGAAGATAAGGTCTTGAAGAACAGATTGGCTCAAAAGAAATTCAGAGAAAAGAAACAACAAAAGTATAAAGAATTGATGCAGAGAGTTGAATACTTAGAAAAGATGAACAAAGAGCTGAAGAACAATGAATCATTGTTGAAGAAGCAAATTGAAGAACTTAAACAGACTTCTGGTGACTCACTTTCTAATGATGATTTATATGCTAAGACAGGGTCCGACAGAGCTTATAGCCACAGCGAAGATGAATCGTCAATATCAGGAACAAGCTTCAAAGGCTCTGAAGATTTATCCCAAGCATATAATAAAGCTGGTCTTGAAAGAAAGTCAAGTCAAGATACTGCAAATAGTTTCTCATTCCCATGGGGTAATAGTTTGGAGACATATGGCAAACCAAGCAGCAAAAATGGCTCAATTGGTTCAATTAGTACACTGTTTAGCAATGAAATTTTATCAGACAAAAACTCACTAAAAGCAGACAACTCGGAATACGACTTTGGTGAAACAGCAGAAGAAAACAACTTCTGTGATAACTTAGGTGACGCTTGTCCATATACACCTAGCGGAGTTAATAAGCACATCGGCCAAAGCACTATGAAGACACCTTTACACATATCAGCTGATCTTCTCAATGACGATAAAATAAACAAGAAAGCTTCTACTGCTGGCAATGTGAACGAGGTATCTAACTTAAACAATATTGACTCTGTATTTGGAATTCCTAACTTTTCGTTTTCGCCATCTGGGTTTGAAGAAACTACTGGATTGGAAACTAAAGAACAAGATGGAAGTTTGAATTTTTTAACAAATCAAAATGAATTTTTGGCAAAACAACCAGACTTCAACAACAATATTGAGAATGCAGAGGCTGACTTCTTTAACTCTGTGCCATCTGTTGAGTTTGATGCTCCTAGCACTGATTCTCCTATGAATTTCAATTTCAACTACCTGCTAGACAACTCAATTGATAACAAAACTACACCAACTGCAAATTTGACTAAAGATTACAGCAACTTTTCCAAGTACGATTCTGGCTTCACCAAGAAAAGCAGCTTTTCTGATGCTAACAAATCATTAAACGATGATGAAGATGATAACCTAGTTGTACCTTCAGATGGTAAATTATTTACATGTTCTGAAATCTGGGATAGAATTACTTCAAACCCAAAACTAAGTGATCTTGATTTGGATAATCTATGTATGGAATTGAAAACTAAAGCTAGATGTTCAGAAAGAGGTGTTTTAATCAAGGAAGAAGACCTAAATAAGGCTTTATTAGACCATGAAAGTTAGGGCCATATAACATATATAATAAAAAAACAATTTAAAAACTATAGGAAGAAAAAAAAACAAAAAAAACAAAAAGGAATAAATGTACAAGTTTTTAGCTTTATTTTTTTGTTTAATGTGTCATCACATAATCACACAGTTCTTGTCACCAGCTTCTTTATTAACTTTGATTTTACTTTTTCTATTACCCTTAATCATTTTTAGGTAGGTATTATTGTCTTTGTCCACCCTTTTGGTGCTTGATGCCGTAGGAGTTCTTTTCATGTTAGAAAAATCAAGATCATCTATTTCCAACCCATTTTGGGAAATTGTTTTAGATCTTTCAATAGGATTATAAGATGATAAGGTCAAGTGCTTTTTTAAACTGAAATTTTGTGTTAAAGTTGCTCCAGTATTTGTTTTCCGTAAGTTCAATGGGTTTGTGACATTGGTATTTGCTTGGTATAAATGTATACCATGCTCACTGTCATCACCTTTGTCATATATTTGTTGTGGTAATTCTTTTGATCCATTGTTCTCACCTGATGTTGTCAAAGAGTGGGGGATCATTTCATTGGAATCAAAAGAAGCTAAGTCATCAATTTCTTCATCATCAGAGTGAAGCTCTTCATTGAAGACCATAATTTCTTCTTCTACTTCATCATCTCCAGAGTACGAAACTAATGTATTGTCACGCCCAGTATCCACTAGTGAGTAAAACATTATTTTTTTAGAGCTTCTGTAACTGATCCATATGTCATTTAAAGAACACATCTGCAAGTTTTTAATATCAAAGTTCTCATCATACAATAACCAATCGTCTTCAATATTAGCAACATTTGGTAAGTAGTTAGTTTGTCTAATGGCTGTGTGCATGGTGTATGAAGATCCGTCAAAATTTGGTTTTATGATTATTATGCTTTGTAAAACAAGTCTAAACTGCATATCCGTAGCTTCGTCCTTTATAGAAATTGAAGGAAAAATTGAAGCCATTTCTGTATCTCCATCATCTGAAGCAAATGAAGACAAATCTCCAATGGATATGTCATCAATGTCACAACTGCTATCATCACTTTGTCTGGTCTCAACAGGTTCTAGCTCAGTACCAAATGATTCATCAGTACTATAATTGTAACTATTTATTGAGTCTATAAACTCTTTATTTACAGCTTCATTAGCTTTAACAACTTTTTTGTGATCTTCTACAGCGTTCAATATTATTTTTTTCTTAGTATTACAATTGGGATTGTTCAATGCTGAAGGATGCTTAAAATCTATTTCTAAAACATCAGAATCTTCACTTTTCGAGTTAGTTGCGACTGAAGTTGAAGAATCTCTATCTGTTGATTTATCAACAATATCTGTATTATTTTTTTTCAAACCTAGCCATTCATCATTTTTAAATCCGTGTATAGGATCTGATATCAAGTAATGAACTTCGTTGTTGTAAACAACACAATTGTTTATGATATTAATCTTTGTATTCTTTTTATTTTCATTGTTTGCTGGAGCTGACTTGTCTTTGAACCTGTTGTATAAGTTTCGCTTGTCTTCTATGTAGGTCATAAGTTTTTTAATACAAATGTTATTCAGTGAATCCAAATGAAAGTAATCTTTCAAAAAATTTTCAAGTATTTTAAAATCTATGGTTTTTTGTTTGTTGATTTGTTGCAAAAAGTAGTGTTTGTTATTTTTAATATCAGACTCTGCATCCTTTTCCAAAATGGTTTCTGGAATTGACACTAAAAGCACCATATCATTGGTAGTGGTAAAATAGTGTGTTATGAATCTTCGAAGAAGTTCTTTTTTAAGAAGATTGTTATTAAGCTCTTCAAACTCACCATGCCTGATATTATACAAAAGCCAACTAAACAACCCATTGTAGTCATTACTGTTGTAGTAATCCTTGATAACTAAAGGCATACTGTGGTTTAACGATAGTGCTCTGGGTTTTTTGGTCGTTTTTCTTAAATTTTAAATTTTCAAATATATAATATAAATGTGAATAAAGACCCCTCCCGTTCCATATACGTTAAAATCTACGATTTTTTTTTAAATTTTTTTCCTCGTTCCGTGTATTACTTTTTTTGCTACCCAAAAATCCCTCATTGCTTAGATAAGAATACTAAATAATGACAGTATATAGAGCCTAAAGCATAGTACCAAAAAGGTCAAATATGTCAACACCGGATATCATGTTGTTGTCAGTCTTGCTTCTTATGTGTTCATCATCCAGGCCCAGCTCGTTGATGATGTTAGGTTCGTTATGTAAGCCTAATCCACCGTCAAAATCTGCCATTCCCTCTCTGTATTCTCCATTGAATGAATTGTTATGGGAGTGTATATTGTCCATAAAGCCCCCGACATCAGAAACGCCAGTATTGTTGCCTGAACTTTCTGACAAATCTTTGTAATTGAACAATATGTCGAACATATCATCTTTGGTTTTATTTTCATACACTGTTTCTGTTTCTTCCTCTTCCTCTTCTTCATATTTCACGTCTATGTTCTCTTTTTTGGCTAGTTTCTCATACAAAAACTTCAAAATTTTGCTGTAGTGAACACCTAAGTGAGATGAATCAGGAGCTGTCATCTTTAAGCATTTTGAGAAGTTTTTGATCATTTCTAATATTTCCTCAATTTTTACAAATCTCAGATTGATCAAAAGCTTCTTACTTTCCTGCATTTTGAATTTTTTGAATTGTTGAAAGTATATGTACATCTTCACCAAAAAGGCAATAGCTCTGATGATTTTCCCAATAAGTCTTATTGGTAGATAGCATATTACCTTACACTTTAGAAGTCTGACACAGCTGTCATGTATGTACTGACATGAAATATAACATTCTCTCAAGTACCCTATCAGTTGCATGTTACTATGATGCAGAATTATGTTTTTTTTTTGATAGAAAAATTCTAAGACTATTGCAAATCCATAAATTTTGCAATAGTGATAGTCTATGATAAACCACTCTCCTCTTCTCAGTTCAGCCTGTCTTGAAAAATACTCCAAGTCAATGGAGGAATTTATATCTATAACAAGTTTATCTTTCTCTGGGTCCATTTGAATCATCAAATCATAGAATTCTTCATACCATCCATTAATAAGTAACTGCAAAAACTTCAAAAAATTGATGCAATCATTCAAGTCCATTGTGTGTGCAGACACAGAGTTAAAAGAGTTGTTATTATAAAAGAATGGTTCTTCAACACTATTGATGGTTCTAGAATAGTACAAAGTTTCATATGACAGTTTAATTATCTCCAAAATTTTGATCTCGGCTCTTTGCCATCTCGTCAAATACAAGGTCCGTTTAATACCTGTCGTTTCATTACTTTGATAAGATTTGTTGATTTGATGGCCACGATTAGGAACAGGCTTATGCTTGTAAAACAGCAATTTCTCATCTTGCCAGAACTGAATAAGCATATCATCTGAAACTTGTGTATTCTTGATGTACATTTCCCATCTTTTAAATGTTTGGGAATTACCTTGCAGCACATATTTCCTAGCAATTTCCAGCTCATTTTTGTATTCCTTTTGGTATTGCGCACTGTTTCTGTGATATATCTTGAAAATGTTTAAGTTATTATTTAAATGAAAGTTCATCGTAACATTCAGTTCTGTTATCTGGAGGGCTAGTAAAATATTTCCTGTTTTTGTGCCTATGTTCATTGAACTTGCAAGTCTGACTGCAGTTCCTGCTAACATAAAAGATAGGTTTTCACTCCTTTTTAAACTTTCAAACTCTTTACTTTCGGTGTTCCCATCAGAAATCGTGGCATAGTCACACTCTTTTTGATGAATTGACCTAGGATTCCATTCTGTAAATAACAAAAATGCAAATATCGTTCCGAGTGTTCCAAAATTATCAACAGATGCCCATATGGTTTTTGATAACATTTGTTGACAATTATCCCATAAAAGACTATGTGTATTACTATAATCACCATACTTTCCGTTTTGGTACCTTGTAGATATAGTAAGTATAGTTAGGAGTAGCAACGGAAACTTATAAAGCTGCTCTATATTACTCAAATGTGCTGGAATAAAAGGGTACGAGGGGTGCTGAGTAATAAAAAATAGTCTCACTAAATCAACGATTTCCTTCATTGATAGCACATCTTTCAAAAATGGTAATGATTTTAGAATATGAATTGAATAGATAAATTCTTCAGTCTCTGCTGAGTATTGTTTGCTCTCGGTTAATGGCTGGTTATCCGCAATTGACATATCCAGCTCCCAGTATCCAAAGGGTTCCAATTTCCTATTTGTGATTTTTGATTGATCTATTACTTTTGTATTCGTATTTAGATTTTCAGTGTTTACTGCAGCATTAGTCAAGAACTCCAAAGCTCCATGTGTAGTGATGATAGGCGTACTTGTATCAGATTTTTGATTTCGACTGCTGGGTTTTTCTTTATTTTTTATTTTTTTTGCAGAATTCACCTCAGAAGAGGTATCATTATCCTTAGAACTTATCAATTTACTGACTTTACCTTTAAAGTCAGTTTTTTTTACTCTTTTCGTGTACTTTCTTCGTTCTGGTTTAATGCATTCTCTATCTTGACGAACACATCTTGTACATCTTGTATCGCCGTAATTAGTATAACATTTAGCTTTTCTCTGTCTACAATGCATACAAGCTATACATGTTCTTTTATTAATGATATCAATAGAACTGTCTTCCGGCTTCATATCCCTTATACTTGACATTGGTTGTATGCCAATTTAAGTGATGATTTCGATGGTCTTTTTTTTTTTCTTACAATTTGAAAATGGATTTAAAAAAAAACATTAAAAAAAAAAATAAGGCAAAATGAAGTATTCGCCTAGTCATCTATAGCTATACACGGCTTTTTTTATTTTATTTTTTTAAATTTTTAATTAAATGATTCATACAATGATAGTTAAGCCAAGTTCCAATGTAATCATTCTTTTTTTTTGAAGAAGGAAGTAATCCCTGGGGGTTTCTTTTTCTTTTTGGGCTGACTTCTTAGAGATTCAAAAGGATCGGATTCACCGTTCAATTTCTTGGAAAGATTAACGGCATAATGATAATCCATATGCTCATTGTAACTTTCTTTATCCTGAAGTTGTAGGTCACATTCGGAACACTTATTCTCAGAACTTTCTTTATACTCGACCTTTTTTTTATTTGAAAACTTAAGTTCTGGTTGATTTTTCGTGATCTTTGCTACTGGCTCCAATTTCAACATTTTAACACTATCATCGTTATTGTTTCTTTTCTTTGGTGCTTTAAACATATCTATTATTGTAGATCCCTTTCCTATAATCTCAAAATTTGATAAAGTAAGCATTAGTCCACTCAAAGGATACACAACATCTTTGTATACAGAATCCAGCTCTTTTATCAATACGACGGCTGATTCATATATCAATGTATAAAATTGATCTTTAGTCATTTCAGTACTGTTTATAAAGAATGGTCCACTTTTGGAGTGAACAGATGACCTATTCTCACTTCTCAAAGCGACTGAAATGGTCTTGGGAGCCAAAATTTTGTTATACTCATCTTGCAACTCCGTTATTCTCATCTCTAACTCCGCAGAAAATACCTTCAGCCATGATTCACAGTCTTCCAAATTCTTGCACGCATCACCACGCATGTTTTTGTTTGCCATCATAGACTTCACCAGTGGCCTTGGATTGACAGGTTCCTTCCACTGCCCTCTGACTAATTTAAAAATCTTTTCGCTCAAAGCATCACAGTCTTTGATGTTAAAAGTAAATTTTTGAAATATAGACAAATCAGTGTATCTCTCTTGCATCTTTGCACTAAGACTGGGTATATCGGCCCACGTATCCCTAATGTATTGATTACTTTGCTTATCAAATTTTGGACACTCTAGAATGTCCATAACCTCTTTACCTTTGTTACCACCAAGTGTCCAAAAATCAGTAACCTCAAAATTACCATTATCTAAAAAAGCATCAATGCATTTATTAAATATTACAGTCTGTGTGTCTGGTTTTTTAAAATCGGATGCTATTTTACTCAAACTCTTGTTATTGGAAACACCGCATGATGTAAAATATGAAGTTTGCTCAAAAACAATTGCTCTTATTTTATCAGTTACTAAAGAACCTAAAACAATAATAAAGTCATCCCAGTCCAATACTTGTGGAAACTCATCAGATCCGTTTTCTTTTATGATGTTTCCAATTGGTTTAAAATAGTTGTTGATTTCTTTATTTATCTCAGGAAGAGAGTCTGATGGACTGTATTTCTGTTGATTAAATAGATCTTTAATCGTTTTTAACATCGCCTTTTGATTGCTGTCAAAATCTATGAACGCGCTTTCACCTACAATCAAGTTAAATACCAATCTTCCTAAATCTAAAAAGGCTTCATCAACACTCGCTTTCTGCACCAAATCACAATGTGACTGTAAAATGCTCAAAACTTTCCTACCTTCTCTTCTGTAGGGATCTAAAGACACCTTGTGATCAAATGGACTAGGAAACTTGCCCAATGGTGTTGATTTCCAAAAGTTCTCACCTTTTTTAAATGTCGCTGTATGCACAGGTTTCAAATCTTTACATTTGGCTCTTGCACTCTCAATAGTATCCATTCTACTTATACCGTATTTTCTAGCTGCATATGAAACAGCAATAATTGAAGACCATTGAACTGATACCACAGGGTCATCTTTTCCTAAGCCATACCGGACTTGATCAACTTGTGAGTAGAAAGCATTCATGTCTATGTGAGCAATGCATGAAAGTTTTGAATTCCATGCCTTTGAACGGTCATTAAGATTTGTGAAATCCTCCCAAGTGAATTTTGTCATTGGGGGTATTTTGAAGACGTGGTTTTATATATAATGAAGTGATATTCGATCCCCTAAATAAGGACAGATGATATCAGCAAAATGAAAAAAGACTGAAATTTTGCAATTAGGTCACGTGTGCAATGCAAAAACCAGACTTCAATGAAATTATAGAAACAAAATATTGCAGTGCCATAATATACAAGGCAATTGACAAGACATTGGCGGATGATGAATCCAAGGTTGATAGCAAGAGTTTAAATACAACGCAATAGAAAGATAGAAAATACACTACTTTCTTTAAAGACAAAAAAAAAAAGAAAAATTGTTAGTGGGTTGATTGAAACAACTAAATGTTTCAAACTTCTTTAATTATTCATTCACAAGTTGAAGTTCTTAATGAATGTTTTACAAAGAAAAATCACTAAACCAGATAACCAAAAATAAACTAATTGAGTCAACAAAGAAACAAAAAGCATAATAAATTATAAAGAGTTATTCTTGGTCACATTAAAATTGAAGCACAGCACGGGTGGTGGTTTCTTAATTAATAAAAAAAAAAGAAGCACCGCTGAGTCTCAGAGTGTAGTGACCTAATTATTCTATTGGCAACTCTCTTTATAATTTACCACAATTGATACAAGTATACATATCAGTTTAAAACTTTAACTAAAACTGACACATTATTGTACAACTTTTATTTTTGAGTATCTGAAATTTTATGATTTAACCATAAACATATTCCTTTAATTTCCGCATTGTATCCAAACTATTATCTACAACTTGAATTCTTTTCATTCCTGAAAAAAAAACATATTTCTAAAACAATATTAACTTTTTTTTTTTTTGTAATTCTTAATTATTTTCTTATATTTAAATATCATTTAAAAATGAAGACGTTTATTAAAAAACTTGACCATCAGAAACGATTCTTAAAAAATTAAATAAAACTCCACGACTATTCAACATTTGTTTGTTGCTCTATACTTGTTAATATTAACATTTTGGGGGTATTATTGTTGGCAATTTGAAAAAAAAAATTCTTTTAGCTTCTCCATTCTTTTCTAACTTTTCAAACATAAAATTTATTTTTCTGGAATTTCAATTTCACCAGCATTGATAGCTTCAATGATATCGTGAGGGTTCTTTTGGTTAACTCTACAACCAACAGATTGAGCAGTACCTAAAATTTCCTTGGTGACAGAAGCTAAGTTCTTACCGAAAGACTTTTCTTGCATTTGTCTGGCAATTTCGATGATTTCTTCTAAAGCGATGTTACCAGAGTGCTTGACGTTCTTGACTTTCTTTCTGTCTCTTGGAGCTTCCTTCAAAGCAGTGATGACCAAAGAAGAAGCAGATGGAACAACAGAAGCAACAGCTTGTCTGTTTTGGATTCTTAATTGGACAGTAACCTTGATACCCTTGAAGTTCTTGGTAGCCTTGGCAATATCTTCACCAACTTTCTTTGGGGCTAAACCTAAAGGACCAATCTTTGGGGCTAAAGCGGCGGAGGCACCGACTTCACCACCAACGGCTCTTAAGTAGATGAATTTAACTTCAGATGGATCGAATTTTGGAGGCATTTTAATGTATTTCTGATCTGGTTTGGTTATGGGTTTTTAATGTTTTCCTTACTTCATTGTGATTTAATAATAATATAATAGCCGTCCAACTTTTCACAAGGCATAAGAAGTTTTCATACACATTTTTTTCTTTTCCTGAACGAAAG
>ERZ794936.918-NODE-918-length-10673-cov-30.004521_pt1 | contig 10673 bp, 3 predicted proteins | sample MGYA00511083_ERZ794936 | MGnify/ENA primary metagenome ERZ794936 (study PRJEB30137, sample SAMN04331409) | food metagenome | isolation source: Y2 must sample point D1 replicate A | place: Australia: South Australia | collected 2014 ... | reverse complement strand
TGTTGTTGTTGTTGTTGTTGTTGTTGTTGTTGTTGTTGTTGTTGTTGTTGTTGTAAAAGGAGCTGTTGCTGTAGGGCTTGCTGTTGTTGTGCAAGTTGTTGTTGTGCAAGTTGTTGTTGTTGCAATAACTGTTGTTGTGCAAGCTGTTGGTCAGGGAACATGTGTGTTGATTGAAACATGGTGTTGGCCATTGGAGATACCATTGGGTTTTCCGGTGAAGCGTTTACGGATGGGATTTCTATGGCATTTGTGGTATGAACGATACTGGCACTAGGACTCATGTTTGCGTCTGGTTCGGTTGGTTCCACAGAAAGCATTTTGATCAATTTTTGTCTCAAAACTCCTTCCGATTTTTCCACAGGCGTGATATTTTCATAAGAGAAAAGTGGAGGCATAGATTGGTATCTCAGTTGTTCGTTTTCGTTTCTGAAAATGGATGTTCTCAAGCTGATAGAGCTGCTTTTAAAGGTAGACAAATAATCGATTGCATCATCCAACAACTTGACGGCGTTCGCACACGGATCATAGATATTAGTTTGGTTGTTGTTGTTTTCCTTTTCTTTATCTTTGTCATTTTTATTGCTTGAATTAGAGGCCATCGCCGTTGAAGATCCCCCATTTTTCTTCAACACACTCTTCATGATAGAGGTATGTTGTGCAGGCATAGTATTAAAAGAATTTTGGGTACCAATAATACTTGAAATACTCGATGGAGTGTTACTACCAAAAGCTGACTTCCCGTTGGAAGACAAATGATCTTGTGATTGGTTCAATGCGTTGAACGACGAGCCAGATAGATGTGGGCTGTTCAGGTTGTTCAAAGTGTTCAAATTGTTTTTGTTTGTAGCATCGATTGTTGAGGAAGACAATGATGAAGACGTGGATGGAGTTTGTGCATTCGATGCTTGGTTCAGTGATGGAAATACACCAGCAGAACCAATCCCGACCGTTGAAGAAAAAGCTGAGGATCCACCTGCAGAATTTGCGTTGGTGCCTGAGGCTCTGGCACCCCATGGATTGACTGTAGGTTGTTGAGACGGTTTCACAGACCCCCATGGATTGGATACTGGGATACCTGCGGGAGTCAACTGAGAAGCGGATGCCGAAGTGATGTTAGATGTGTTCAAGTGTATATGGTTTGCGGATGGCGATGCGTTCGTGTAAGTGGTGTGAGAAGCAGCACCTGTAGATCCTGATCCTGTCTGTGATGGCTGAGCCACGGTATGGGCGTAATGTGAAGCCAAATTTGGTGACATTGCTGATGCAGATGAGTAGACATGAGAGGAGTCTGAGTTCAACACATGTTCTGTATCTGCAGCATTGGAGGGTGCTGACAGTTTGAGTGGAGGCACGGTCTTAGGCAAGGCTGAGTGGTGAGTGGTACTATTGTAACCTGGTCTACCGTTTTGCACTCCGTGTCTGTTATAATACTCGGCTTCTTCACCTGGTTCGTGTAAAAACATGCAGTTTGGATTAGGACATGATTGGCCCCGTAGATATGAAGAGCAGTATTTAGTGGTCCCGTATGCTGCTTTTATAATTCTTCCGTCCCAGTATGTACCATCGACTTGGGAAATGCAGCGGTAAGCTTCTTCTTTTTTACTAAATGTGACATAAACCCCGTATCCTTGATTACTGCCATTTTCCTTTCTATTCACAACAATCTTGGTGATTCTCCCATATTGACCAAAATATTTGTCTGATTTCAATAATCCAGCAACTTCTTCATAGGGACAGGATGGGTTTAACCCAACAACGTAGACCAAGTTTTTTTGGATCACCCTCATGTTGGCCAATTGTCTACGGTTTGCATTTTCGTTTTCTTTTCTTTCTTTGTCTCTAATTTTACGTTCTTTCTCCTTTTTGGCTTGTTTGAGTTGTTCCAGTTTTAATTCTTCTGGAGACAAAACCACGTATTGGACGCTTTCGTCATCATATTTCCGTCTGCACGCAGGACATTTCCCGTTCAGTTCAGGATTTTGTCTGATGTTGTTGTAGCAAAAAGAACATATTTGATATCCACAAGGACAAGGCTTGAAATGTTTGTCACTTAGATCCATTGGTTCTACACATAGTGGACAGTATTCGTCTTCGTCTTCAGACAAGAAAGGTTCAATGTATGCAGTAGCCATTTTAGTTGTTCTATAGTTTGTTAAATTGTGTTTGTGTTTTTGTTTTATAAAGGTTTGACTTGACGTGATTTCCTTTAATGATGCTCTTCTGAAAATATTAAAAGAGTAAATGATTTGTAGAAAACAAGTATTATATCAAAATAATGATGTCTTTTTGAGTTCTTGTGTTCTGGTATTGTTCAAGGGACAGATAAGCTAGTTGCATTAGATGGCAATTAAATTTTGCCATCAACATCTCTGGAACTCTGATACGCATTTTCCAAACAAATAAAAAAAATAAAAAAATAAAAAGAAAACGATGAAAATCTTTTTTTTCTGTTCTCTTGAGCGAACTAGCTACAAACATACAGAGAGAAAAAATAATTTTATTATGTCGTACAAGCGGATATTACATATTTATTTTATTTTTTTTTTGCCCTCGAACTTCATAACAACCCTAACCCTTTTTTATTCCTGGTGATTTTAGAAAAACTAGTATTTTTGAGAAATTTGGCAATTTGTCCGAGTGGTTAAGGAGCGGGTTTTGAAGTCCCGTGTGCTTTGCACGCGCAGGTTCGAATCCTGCAGTTGTCGTAATATTCTTTTTTTTTTTTGTTTTTTTTTGCTGCTTTTTCCAAGACAGTTTTATACACTTCACGATTGTGTAGTGATTGAATGAAGGTAGAGAGCGTAGAAGTTGGACTGAATTCGCTTTGATCAACGTGGTTTTTTTTTATCAATTGGAAGTATATTTTGCACAACAATAGCATTTATTGAGAGATAACCATGGGTTACGGCTTATATTCATCAAAGTACTGTCTTTTTATTTTTTTTTGTGTTTGTTTTACTTATTGAAATTTAATTAGATGGGCAAAGAGCGTGTATCACTTATGGTTGAAATATTATTTTTGTATTGGCATCTTCTAGAGGTTCTATATTCACATATGACTGGATAACATAACTTGTTTAATATTCCATCTGGCATATAAAAATTTGTAAAAATCAACAAATATGGCAATTTGTCCGAGTGGTTAAGGAGCGGGTTTTGAAGTCCCGTGTGCTTCGCACGCGCAGGTTCGAATCCTGCAGTTGTCGTACATTGTTTTTTTATTTTTTTTTTGAATTAGGTATATAAAATTTTTTGCTTGTTTAATTTTTAAAAGTATGTTTTCGAGTCATTAGACTTTGCCAAGAGGAGTTTTACCAATAAAGACTGTAAAGTAAACAAATAAAAAAATTTATCACTTGAAGTGTTATTGTTATATACATTACTCGTGAAGACAAAAAATCGCCTTTTTTTTTTGTTTTTTTCAATTCATACACGGATCCACTCCTTAGAGTGTTCGTTTTTTTTTTTTTTCATTTGTTCTTATTATCCGATAACAAGTCTCGTTGATACAGTACAACGCAATTCAATGTATAATACAAAAAAACGATGGATTTGGGTGCAATTATAATTCACTTTGTCTTATACTTTAAAACCATTCTTGAACACAAAAGATTATACCGCTTCTAGTAAGGTTTCCAATTAACTTGGCTTTTTTTTTTTTTTTTTTTTTTCTTTTCTTTTCTTTTTTAATTCTCCATCGTTTAATTATCAATACACATACATATATACGTACGTACATCAGAAAAAAAAAACTTGACTAAAAATAGATCAAGACAAATACTGTAGAGAAAAATGACAATAGCAGATAAACAAGCAAAAAAAAGATAAAATATAATTAAATAAAAACCGGTTCAAAAATTATCTGCACAAATACTGAGTAAAATGCCATAAAACAATACATCTAAGATTAAATAAGAAAATAAATAAAATGTGTCAAAATAATAATATAGTACTCCGTGTCTCCGCTAATGACTAACTTGGAATGGGGGGTTTTTTTTTTGTTAATCAATTGCTTACTAATACAAGAGTCATTGGGTGTGTATTGAATCAGTGGAGATTATTCATTTCTTTTTGTAAGATTGTTGATAATGCCAACAGTTATTAGATGCAATGATCTATTACATACGGCATTGAAGATTTTTTATATTTTTTTGAAAAAATTTGAGAAAATAGAGCCAATTTCCAATTATACTAATATATTTTCCATTTATCAAGTGTCCAAGAAGAAGATCTTGCACATTTAAAGTTTGCAAATTCAAACAATCACCCCATATGATTCTGATTTGTGAGTGTTTGAGTATTTGAGATTTGACACATTCCATGTTTTTTTTTAAAGTCCGGTAGTTTGTGAATAAACAATTAAATTATTTGGGGAGGGGAGAATGAGATGATGGACCTTTTTACAAACCTCTGTCACTGTCTGTCTCTATCTGTCACTGTCTGTCTTATACTGTCTATCTCTATCTATATATCTATCTACACACCATTGTACCTTACTTTCTGACTCAATTGAGTCATTTTTCTGTTCTCTTTTTTTATTTTTTTTTTGAGCTAAATGGATAATGTTATTACCTGAGTATTTCAAAGTATTATAATCATCGGTTATATCCATGTTGTAATACTTTTTCGTTCACGCTTGATTCTCATATGCGGTCATTGAAATGCGAATAATCTATTGTATATATATGTATATATATATATGTAAATATATATGTAAATATAAAGGTTAATACCCGCACAGACAAAGAAAGCCAGAGGAAAAAAAAAAAAAAAAAAAAAAAGAAAAACAAAAGCCATACGTTAAAAGAATTAGATCTGCGTGTTTAGTCATTTGTAGCTAGTTTAATTATTTTGATTACTCAAATGAGCTCTATTGTTTTTTGTTTTTTTATTGTTCTCTATTATTTCTTAACTACCAAAGATGACTGAGTTAATGACTGACTGACTAACTGAATGACTAAGTATTCAAGTATCTATCTGACTACCAAAATAACAAAATAACAAAATATCAAAATATCAAAATATCTAAAATACTAAAATATCTAAAATACTAAAATAACAAAACTCTTTTACCGAAATGACTTACTACAAAACAAAAAATTGATTGGAGAAATAAATAATTTGAAATGAATAATTTTTCAATTTAATGTTCATATTCTTTTATTTTTTTTTTCTCCAACAGTTCAAGAGTCATGTTTGTATGTTTATATGGCACTCTTTTATTCCACTTATATATATCTATTATATATATAAATATATTCATTTGCTTGAAGCGATGGATCGATTATATTGGTGTTGATATTGGAAATGTTGATTTTTTAGAATCTATTTTGATATTCCGTGTGTATGATTTTATTGTATATAACGATTGAAAGTCTTTTATCGATGATTATGATTTGTAATTATGACTTGTGGTTGTTCTTTAATTCATGGTGATCATAATTGGTGTGAAAATTCCCTTTTGAAATGAAATTTGCAAGAAAAAACCTAACCCATCAGAGAAAGCACAACAAAATGGTTACCAAAGACACTGCTATACATAGACCTACAGGAAATGGAACAACACATAAAATTAGGGAACAGTTGAATTTTTTGGATAATAAAAAATGGAAACAGTTTTCATCAAGAAGATTGGAATTGATTGATAAATTCGGATTGCACGAAAAAAAGGCAAGTGAACAAGATATTAATATCAAAAGAATAGCCAATGTTTTGAGAACAGAATATAATTATCCAAATGATTTCCAATTAGATTTTGAAAAATTGGTTACTGCTGCTGTTCAAAGTGTTAGAAGAAATAGAAAAAGATCTATTAAAGTGGAATCACGGGATTGTAATAATACCACGAGCGAAGCGAGTGTATATACTACTAATACTAATAACACCACTAATACTAATAACACCACTACCACTAATAACACCACTACCACTAATAATACTACTACCATTGCTTCAACCACGAGCGACGCAAGTAAAAGCAGTATCACTTCTTCCGGTAACAGTGGGAATAGTTTGAATACACTTGGAAGTGATAGTCATAGTGGTAGCAGAACTTCCAGTATTGGGGCACCAACAAGTACTCTTTTGCATCCTAAACCTGTCAAGATTGAACCCACTTTGAGTTTCAATAATTCAAATGCTGTTTCTGGTAATTGTGGTGTGGGTCAAATGAATACTATTAATTCCATCCACAATAACTCCAATAATAATAATAATAACTCCAGTAATAATAATAATAACACAAATACATTCATCAATAACTCCCTCCACCAACCACTGATGAAACAGGTGCCTATACTGACAAGTGTCGAAACGGTAAAGCAAATTATATCAGATATGGTGCATTTGAGAATTCCAATTAAGGAACAGGAAAAAAAGGAAAATATGTTTTGCACTTTGCCAACTTCATCAACTTTTGCATCCTCATCGTATTTGCAAAATTCAACACCTTCTTCAACAACATCTGCATCATCTTTTAACTCGGGCTATCCATCTCCAATGGAATTTTTTGCCTTGACTTCTCAAAATAGGGATTTGTTACCACTGGCTCTTAAACAACAACAACAACAACAACAAAACCCTCAAATTTCAAACTCTTTGAATACCTTGAGAAAACCATACAGCATCCCATTCTTTCTTAAAGAAAAGACTCTATTTCAAATCAACAGATCCAAAACGTGTTTGGAAATTTCTTCCCAGCAGGGCTCCTTCATAGATTTGTACCCAAACATCTTGATGTTGGGAAACACCATCATTCAAGCTGCCGTGTCGTTTGTGATTGAAAGATTCTATTCCAACATCCCAATTTCCTCGATCGAGTACTTGATGAACAAACTTATTCATAACAACAACGATGTCATTGTCAAACTATGTGTGCTGTTTTTCAATAGTGCCACAAATCACAACGTTGAAAATTTGCCCCAAATCTACCAATTGCACCTTTTCAAACTTATCTTTGGCTCTTTGTGTAAAGATTTTGGGTTTGATCCAGTAATCTATCCCTTGAGTGAAATTTTCAACGACTACATTTTGAGAGAATTCCCTGTGATTGCGTCATCCGCCTCTTCTTTCACAGATTCTTCAGTCACTGCAGTTTCCAACCCGCTCACCAACTCTCAAGCAGAGAATTCCACCTCTTCCAGTGTCATCGCCAACATCAAAAGATCAAGCTCTGCTTCAACAGGAATGATCCTGAACACGGTCTCGATGAAGCCCTCGGTTGCCAACCAGGACATATACCGGAAAGTGGTCATTCTTTACAAGGACAAGTCACAAGAATTTACGTTCCATCTTTTAAGCAATGGCCCACCAACAATTTTGGAGATTTTGAACACCTGCAAAGACTTGTTCAAAATCACACACTCGGCACATTTGCAACTTTATCACAACTTGGAAAACTCAGACCAAAGTGTCTTCATCAAAGACGACATGGAACTGGCCTCCATCTTCAACCAGTTTACTTTGACGAAAACGTTTATTGAAATCAAAGAATACGTGCCTCCAGTGATGGTCGCGGGAGACTCTGCAGGCATGATGTCAAATATACAACACACCACAGCAATGTTGCCAAACAGCCACACAAGCAGCGGGTCAACATCTCCCGTCGCGGTGCTGAATGGGCTGAGAATCTTGTCCAATGCGGCCACAGCGGTTCCCAGTGCGTCGTCAGCTTTACAAAACCAACAAATGAAAAGAACAGAAACGTTGAGCTCCCCACCACCAGATATTAGGAAATGTTCTGGTCTGTTTTCAAGCAAAAATCTGCCTAAACCATTGAGCGGTTGAGCAGAGCATGAAAAATGTTTCTTAAGATATATATACGCTCATCTAGGCTGACTATTTTTATGTTCTTTTTTTTTTTTTTTTTTTTTTTTTTATCAAGATTTTTTAATTACAAGTTCTTGTCATTTACACGAACTTAACATTGGGTTCCTGTTTTGCTTATACCTATTGTAATTGTTTTCACCTATTAATTTTTGCCTAATTATATACCGTCATATTATTTTGTTGACAAGACTTTGTAATGGAGGTGACAACCTGGAATGATAAAGTGTAGTACCGGCAATTGTGCAATGACTTTATCCATCAACTCCTTTTCGTGGAATCCCAAAATTGCTTTGAAAACCACAACATCCGGGTCTCTTTCCCCAATGGAACGAGTCATGAAATCATCCTCACCGTTCTGGTTATCCTTTTTCCATTCTTCCTCCTTTGATTTTTCGTTTTTCACAAAATGATGCATTTGTGCCAAGGATCCGTTTTCGATGTCGGATTGCTTGAAATTCCGAGAAGTCTCTTCACCCACACACAACTTGATCCCAGACCCTTCTTTTCGCAACACATCTTCTACGTCTTTTGCGTCATACACAAACACGTCATCTTCCTCTCCTAGTCGTTCTTTGTAAATTCCCACATACAAGTCGTATTTCTGAGCAGAAAATCGTTTGCCCAAAACCAGGGTATCTTCTTGGCCAGACTTCTCTTCCAAAGTAGCCAACGTTTCCTGCATTCTCACACCAATGCAGTCATCTTTGATAAAATCTTTCAATAGTTTCCAACGAATTTTGTAATCATACGGAAAATTGCTCAACTTCAACTGGTACTGCATCCCACGAACATCCATTTGGGAGCGGAAAGAACGCTCACTGAACTCTTGCGAAGGAACAGAACCAGGTCCACCAACTGGTTCACCGCCACCACCACCACCACCACGAGAAGCCCTTTGAGGACTGAACATCGCATTTTGCCCACCACAAGCATAAGAACGAGGACTTTGGCGGTGTGGGGGATAATAGTGCTGTTTTAATCCCTGCTGGTACTGTGGGGAAAGAGGGGGATAATAAAAGGGACTTTGTTGCATGGGGAATCCAGGAGCAAAATACATTCCGTGAGAGTTTGCAGGATTTGACGAGATTGGGGAGGAAGAAGAACCCAAGGAGAGTGTAGATGGCGAAGAAGGATGTGGCACAGGAAACGGGTACGGAGGTGCCATTCCAGGGTAGTGAGAAATGCCCATTGGTGGAGCTCCTACGTACTGGTACACTGGCAGTTCCCCGGGAACTACGTTTGCAGGGGGCATTAACCCATTATTGTGGGACGTCGCGTTCTTTGGGGAAGCATGTGTCAAGTGGACCGGTGCATTTTTTGCAGGATCATAGTATGCTGGTTGCAAGATTGGAACAAATGGGGCGGCAAGAGGTCCGCTCGACGTGCGACTGCGACTGTCCCCACCTGTGGATCCTGCACGGTAGCGAGGTTGACGCTGCTGAGATTGTGCAGTCGACGTTTCCATTGTACTGGAACGCAAGTTTTCAGGACTTTTTTCCGATGATGACGTGAGGGCTGCCTCGTTGGGTTCGTTTGTGGATTCCACAAGTGCAGGAACTGTTGATGGTTGCTGCTGCTCCGCAAAAACGTTTGGCAGTATAGGCTGTGAAGATGGAAATGGAGCCGGAGGGAAAGTCTGCAGCGGAAACTGCGGCAGCATTTGAAATGGGACGGATGCTGAAGGTTGCCAAGACTGTCCTTTGTTGGTGCCTACTCTAAATTCACCTTGGCCTGAATTCCGTGTAGGCGTTGTTTTCAATTTTTGAGAAAAGTTTTCATCGTCACTTGGTCCATACTTCTCCGGAGACGCTGGATAGTATACAAACATTGGTTGCTGCATTGGATATGGAACTCCTTGTAGGTGTTGCTTTTGTGTTGGAAGATTAACTTGCTTTGAATCACTCTGCTTTTTCGGTTTTGAAAATTCCTCTAAAGAACTTTCAACCGAAGATCTCCGAGAGGTTGTCTTTTGACCATGCTCATCAGCAGGATTATCAATGTAGTCAGAAGAGTAAAGGTGACTAGGCCGAGAAACTTTTGCTTGTTGTTGTTCTATGTTGCCCTGGGGCAATGCTTGCTCATTAGCAAACCCATAATAGAACACGGTCAAGTAGTTATTGCCCCAAACCGCCCCATTCAATTTGTAAAAAGCCTCCTGTGCCACTGCAGGGGTCTTGAACAACACTAAGCATGATTTGGAGTTTGCTGGGTCCGGTTGCTGGTAGTAGGGCAACACCATTCCTTCCAAGATATTTGTGTGGTGTATGCAGCCGCCAATGTAATACTTGATCTGTTTCCACTTTTCTCCAACTGGAATGTTGTTTATTTGTATGATTGAAGGGTAGTTTTGTGGGTCAGAAAAACTTTGCGACGTGTACGGTTGGCTTGATCTTCTCGCACCAGTATGCAAAAAGTTGCTACCGTTTTGGTGTTTTCTCTTGTCTTTAATGTTGTTCTTGTTTGTCGTAGCATAAGTGGTGTTGGTGTTGGTGTTGGTTGATGCAGAATCATCGGCGGTAAGGAAAGCAGTTTTAGGGGAGCTGACAGGAGTGGTGGAAGTTGAAGAGTGCTTGTGAAACTGTCCGTTGTGCGTGACCTGATGGTTCAGATTTTTAAGTTGTTCCAATTGTTGCAGTTCTTCTTGCTGTGTCTTTTGTATAGTTGGTACTTGTTCTACTCTTTCCACTCCATTGATTGCATTTCGGTCCTCAGACTCTTGTTCTGTTTTTATGTTTTTCCCGTTCGACATTTCCAGTTTTTGCGATGTGACTTGGGCTAACCGTTTATGTGGTTTTTTTTTTTCACTACTCTTTATAAATTCAAGTGTGTAAAGCTCTTTTTTTATA
>ERZ794936.916-NODE-916-length-10700-cov-33.366557_pt1 | contig 10700 bp, 8 predicted proteins | sample MGYA00511083_ERZ794936 | MGnify/ENA primary metagenome ERZ794936 (study PRJEB30137, sample SAMN04331409) | food metagenome | isolation source: Y2 must sample point D1 replicate A | place: Australia: South Australia | collected 2014 ... | reverse complement strand
AAAAAAAAAAAAAAAAAAAAAAAAAAAAAAAAAAAAAAAAAAAAAAAAAAGCAACGGATTTGTATTGTTCCATTGGTATTGTCTCTGCGTTTTGTCTTTCCTGCAATGTCTTTTTTTTTCTCTCTTTTCTTTTTGTTCTTTTGTTTCTATTTGCTGACATTCATCGTATCACCCACAACAAACTGTCAACTTTTCTCTGGTAATTATCGATGGGGGGGGGAAGTGAAGAATTATTCCTTACATTGAAAAAAAAAAAGTCCGGGTTTTTGATTGTTTTCTTTTGTTTTCTTTTATCTGCTTTGGTTATTACTTAATTACTGTAAAAAGAAGTTCGACAAAATATCACAAAATACCACAAACACCTACATCAAAAATAGTACATGTTACCCAGCTGTATCTAGCGTAAAATTTTTAAAAGCTTACGCGGAAAAATTGGCTATATAAAATAATTGAATAAGTTTTCCCGAGGTAAAAAAACAAAAAAAGAAAAAAAAAAAAAGAAAAAAACAGATTGAATAAATATCCAACCATGTACCATGGAAATTGCTTACCTTTAAACACTCGTACCCCTAAACATTTCACCTTGATTTTACATAAATTTGCTACAATTGTTGAGTAATTGAATTCGGATACGATCACAGACAACAGCATACTTTTTCTTCTTTTTCTTCTTTTTCTTCTTTTTCCTGTCAAATATAACTCCAAAAAATAAAAAATACATTGTTTGATGATGATGATGACATCCTCGTATATACAAAACTTATATCATGAATGAAAAAAACAAAAACCTCCTTTTACTTCCAAAAATGCATGGAATGCAAAATTGTTAAGGAATGAGTGCATTGTTTGTGAATTACTAGATTTAAACGGTAAAGAAAAGAACCAAAAATTGATGTTCATCAATCGGGTACTTGGTAGCAGTGTACACACTCACGTGATGCCTTTATTGTTAAAACGTAATCTTTACAAAAATTTGTGCCAATGAAATAAACAAAAGCAACTGAAAGTTGAATATCTTTCAAAAAAAACACAATGTTAAAACATTATGTGCCTGAATACTATTTTAAGTTACATAGCTCAGGTTTTTCTGTACATTAAAGCATTGATAAGAAATTTGTTTCCGAAACAGCCATAAAACCAAGCCAAAAATGAATATGAATAGTGATGGCATTGCTATACACAAGGACAGAAGATTTGTATTGAAGTCTGTTGCTAAGAGTTGGAACAAAAATATCTTCAAATGGATATCAATTACAGTCATTATGCTTTCATTTATACAAATCTTTATGCTAGGCACATTGTTTACCTGTACTAGTGATCTAGAGTATAACGGTAATAAATATCCTGAAACAAGTAAAAGTGTGTCAAAATTTCAATGTTTCCCTCTATTTACCATGAGTATTTACAATTCAGCTAAATCACATATTAGTAAAAATACAAAAAGTCAAAACTCTGAGGACGTTCACATTCAGCATGATGTGTTGGGGCATTTTCAAAAAATTGCAAATTTCTTGATTCTTTTTGCAAATGATTTCAATTACAATACTGCAGAAACCACTACTATTCAACAAACAAGTAATGCCAAATCCAGTTTGTTTGAATCTTCTTTTACTAATGAATACATCACTACAACCAATGAGACTACTTCAAATCATGATGAAATACAATATGATATTAGTTTCTGCGGATACTGTAAGAAAAACTCTGATGATACAAAACCATTAATCAATATCACAAAAAATGATCAAAATAATATACCACACAAAACTGGAAAGTATGACTATTGTGCTAATCTTGTGGATTGTAACAGAGTTTCGGGTCTAAATATCATAAATGTCATACTCTACGACTTTGGCGTACAATTTGCAAAAAAACTTGGGCATAAAGATCCAAAAAGCTTGGGGTCATCATTGATAACAATTTTCAATACTTTGATTAAAAATGTTGCCAAAAGTAATACAAAAGAAAATGTCAAATATGACACTAAAAAAAACAAAAATGGTGGACCCCCAAGATTGCTTAACAATTCAAAATTGAAAAATCCTTCACTTATAGCAGGTGCAAAAAAATTGTGGAGTGTCCAATTGATAAGTAGAACTATGGTGTTATTTATAAATGGAGTATTTCTTATGCAGATATTCAACGTGGTCTTGTTGATTGTACTGCAAATCAAACACTTGGAAACGCTGGAAAAACAGTTTGTTTTGATATGTCTTTTGTCACTACAGCTAATTTCTATTGCAGTGTTGGGTTGCATGACATTTGTGCTCTTGGGATATTATCTGTTAGTGAGTTACTACATCACAAAACCATTGGAAACCCATGTACATCTTGGGGTTAGTTTTAATACAGGTTTTTACATTTTTCTTGTTCTGATGTTACTACAGGTGATAACCACATTTACACTAGTTCTAATGAAAAAAAAAAAACTACAAAAAAAATTACATTGCAAATGTTAAATGATGGGAAAGCATAATGCAGCAAGCTAATAATGTCTTGAGGATTTTGTATAGATAATATAATATCAAAAGACAAGTTCTCTTTTTGGAACCACACGCGTTGCTGGACCTTTGCCCGTTTTTGTTTTTTTTTGTTTTTTTTTTTTTTGTTAAAAAAAAAACCAGTGAAGCTCGCTTCGGAATAGCCAGTGAAATTCGCTTCCAAACACATAACTGAAACATTGAACTTTTTTTGTCAAACAACAAAAACACTAAAACAACACGAAAAGTCAAATCAAGTCGAGAAATGAGTAACACAAAAGATAGTGGCTCTAGGACATTCAGAGTCTTGAAACAGTTTGATGCCTTTCCAAAAGTTGCCGAGCAGCACCAAAAGGTAGCCACCAAGGGTAACAATATAAAGTCCTATCTATGGTATGCGTTTCTACTGTTTATGCTGTGGACAGAATTTGGGTCCTACTTTGGGGGATACATTGACGAGTATTATGTGGTGGACAAAAAACCTAGAACTACAGCACAAATGAACTTGGATATTTTCGTGCACGCAAAATGCCAGAATTTGCATGTCAATTTTAGAGATAAAACAGGTGACAGATTACTGGTGAATGAACTGTTACATTTTGAAAAAATGCCATTCTTCATTCCACACACAGTGAAAAAATTTGACAGTGCAATTGATATCACAACACCTGACATGGACGAAATCTTCGGGAAAGCCATGCCTGCGGAATTCAGAGACGTTGTCAACACAGACGACTTGCCAGGATCTGAAAACTTTGACGGATGCCACATTTTTGGGAACTTGCCGATCAACAAAGTGTATGGAGCACTGCAAATCACTGCAAAGGGCCACGGCTACAGATCGGCTAGCAAGGCTTCATTGGAAGAGATGGATTTCTCTCACGTCATTAACGAGCTCTCTTTTGGTGAGTTCTTTCCCTACATCGACAACCCTCTAGATAATATTGCGAAATTGCTGGGACCAGAAAACCGGTTGTCCAAATTCCAATACTACATTGACGTTGTTCCAACAACTTACAAAAAACTAGGCGCAATATTGGAAACAAGTCAATTTGCCGTATCCGAAGTTGTAACCCCAGTGCAAGTTGGATCAAACGGGAGACCAATGGCGGAAGTCCCAGGAATTTTTTTTATTGTAAATTTCGATGCTTTAACGGTGGTTGTTGAAGACGTTAGGTTGAATTTTTTCCAATTCTTAGCTAAACTAGTGACGATCTTGTGTTTGGTTTTCTACATATTCACATGGTTCCACAAACTTTTGGACAAACTGCTGGTTTCACTGGGAGGGAAAAAATGGTCTTTGTACTATGCTACTGCGGAACCAAAAGGTTTGTTAGATTCAGAAAAAACATGAGTTAAAGTATGTAAGCGAGTATAGGTGAATAATTTTGTAAAAAAACGAGAAAAAAAAATTAGTTTGATGAATGTTGTAACATAACCAGATGAGGTTTAAAACTGAAATTGTACTTAAATGCTGCTTTAACATGATCAACGAGCAATACAGTTGATTTTTCTTGTTTCGCCCTTTATAAGGTTTTTTTTCCCACCTTGCTTGCAAATCCACCAAATGAAAAAACCGGACAAAATATATCAGCGGTTAATTTTAATAATTAAATCTTTCAGTAAAACTTTGAAACAAAAATAAAAAAAAAACAACAAAATCCTCAAACCAAAATGACTGAAGCTAGTGTTAAAAATATAGATACTAGCAGCCATCTTGGCACAAGTATGCCACTAAAAGAAGCCACCACCCAGTCAAAAGTGACGGAAGTGGGAAATGCCCTTGACACATCAATCCCTTTGAAAGACTCTGTTATGGCATACCTTGATGGGTTGAAAGGGCGTGTTGACGTTTTGCAAGTTACCAAACATATGTCAAAGGAAGCAGTTCTAATAAGATTTAAAGAAGCCACTGATATTTTGCAAGTTTTTGACTCCAAAAGTGGCACCAAAACAGGCAGTGTTAACTGGGACGAACTATACAGCTTTTCGGCCAACATTATGGATGAATACACTCAAGAAATTGATCAACTGTTAAAAGAACTGGACACACTGTACAAAGATCAGTTTATTTGGCAGGAAGCTGCTTCAACAGTGGATTCACGAAGAGCAGCTTCCCAAATCGCCCAAGCTGAAGAGTGGATTGTGCAAAAGGAAGCCAACATTCAGCACATGAATCTTGAGTTTCTTGAATCTGCAGACATCATCAAAAAAACCATCCAAGGGTTGGGAAGTACCAAATAAATTAATCCATCTTCAAAAATATACATCTGAACTTCTTCTGAATTGACAAATTGTGACGCTGCAATGCATAAATAATATATATATATATATATATAATGCCTTCCTACTTAGGAGGCGCCGGGCATTCCAAGAAATAACTTCTGATAACAATCACTTCCAATTTCACTGAAATGACGGTATGGAGCGGAGGGATCTAAATCTTCGCCACACAAAAAGCAAAACGTGATGCCACACATAGGACATTTCATTTTGTTGCATCCTTCTGATCTCTCGATAGCAGCTCTGCATTTGGGACACCTTCCCAATGAAAACGGATCGTTTTCGATAGCTTCATCTAAAAGCTTATCCGCGATCAAAGAGTCTGCTGCTTTTTTCAAAGTGTTTTTTCCAAAACGTTTTTCAAATTGCAAACGACGATTAAGCGTTGTTTGATCATCAATGTACTCTTCTAGGTATTCTACCGGTATCTTGTTCAAAGTGTCCTTGCACGGATTAAACCTTCCATGCCATGAATGTTGGCAGAAAAAACAAAAATTCATGGAACAATCCTCACAGTGCACCATTTTATCGTCCATATCTTTACGTAAACACCATTTTTCACATCGAGGACATCTTATACAAGAGCAGTTGATTTGTTGTTCTAGCTTCAGAAAGGCTTGTTCTTGGAAAGTTTCTTGGTATTTTTTACACATGGATGGATTGAGCTTTTCTTCAAAAAACTCAAATGGAAGTGCAGGAGTGAAAAGCGTAGCCACAACGGTGTCATAAGCAGTTAGAGGTCCAATCTTTGTGTTCTTAAACGGACACTCGGGACAGCGCATGCTGTTCATTTCTCCTTGATCAATCATTGTGGTGTAGTAGCTCTCAAAACATAGCTTACACAAATTGTGCTCATTACATGGCAAAGTAATCATGTTTTGGCCCCGGAAAATTTCCAAGCATATGCTGCAGGTGTACTTCATACTGTTGAATATATTTTGCTTATTTTGTTTGGCTAGTTTTTGAAACGTTTCATATTGGGCCAGGCTCTTGCACGAGTATATATCCTCAAACACCGAATCTAAGTTTCGTATGTGATCAAGCAAAATTGTTAAAAGTGGGGTATCAGGATCGGTCTCGCCTGAATCATCTTCCATTTCTGTAAACACCGCTTCAACATTATTTCTAATTTTGAAGATATCCTCTGTTGACATCCAATCATTTTTCAAGTTGTATTCCAAGCATTTTTGAAAATGAGGATAAACAGTTTTATTGATTTGAAACCAGAAAAAATTGTTTGGAAAAGTGTCTAGTTCAATATCTTTGTTGTTTTCAAACGTTACTCGAATAGCTTTGGACAATTCAATAGAAAATTGTAGTTTTCCCAGCAAAATATCGCCCTGCTGTTCAATCTGTAACTCAGGGTACATGTACAGCAACATTTCAAGCTCGCTGTCCAACAGTTCTGACATCTCCTGCTGTTTCTTGCTTCATGCGAGCTTTAATATTTGGTTTACAGTAATTAGGCTGAACGCTGTTGACCTTTTCGTACTCGTTTCCCTTTTATTTGCAGTTCTTTCCATGCCTTCAAAACTAAATAGCATGTTTAAATCAAATGCGTGTTTTGCCACATCGGCAGATAGCTGAATACCAAAAAAAAAAATTGAAAATATAAATGCGCGCTTACAAATCGGACAAGTGCAGTAAAATAGGAAAAATATGTTTCGTGTCCGTATATATTTACACATCGTAGAAGCCAAACACTAAGCTATGCATTGACAAAAGAAAGAAAAAAAAAAAGGCAAAGATGTTGTACAAACCACATCTACCATTCTAAAGTTTTTGCTTTTTGGCTGGTCTGTCTTCGTCCAAGTCATCATCACCAATAACGTCATCATCGGCATCTGGATCTCCAGCTTCGCTTTCAGAGCCAGAAACTGGAGCATCAGAATCAAATTCCTCAGCCACATCCCCGTCTTCGTCGTCAGAAACATGGAAATCTTCGTCTGGTGTCTCGTCTTCTTCTCCAGCAGATCCCATATTGATGTCACTGTCGTCGTCGCTTCCAGCCAACACGGTGTTCAATCTGTGTTGCACCTCTTTCTCTTCGTTTTTGACTCTTAGATTTTTGCTCTTCAAGAAAGTTTCCAAACCTTGTTGTTCTTCTTTTGATATGTTACCAAATGTGGTAGTACCCTTGTTACCACGCAAGATAATTTCCAAATCAAAAGTTCTTGCAGTGCTTGAGGAATCTCCGGCTCTTGATATACTGACCAAACTGATATCACTGTATGGAATATAAAGGGTAGGCTTGGTCAAAAACAAAAAGGAGTTTTCCAATGGATACAAGTACCCTTCGTTTGCCTTCAACGAGCAGGAAACTGCAGCTTGTTCAAATTTCGAAACGTACCCACCTGCAACAATAACCTTTCTTCCGGTAACCCCTTTCAAAACATGACTTAAAACCATATGAGTTTTGGCATCGTATTGTTTCATTAGCTTGTCTTTGTACAACTCTTCAAACTCGTCATCCTCTACGTTAAGTTGGACCTCTGTTTCTTCGTTATTGTCAAATTGTAAAACCAAAAATGGATAAGTGGTTTGCCCCTGTCTGATTGGAGGGTCAATAGCTAATACCATATTGTGATGCAAATCATCAGCTTTAGGTAAAGAAAAGATTTTTTGAATTTGATTGTGTTGCAATTTGTATTCATAAGTTTTACCCCTCAATCTGATTGAGTTTTTGTAAATATCAATATCGTAACGACCTCTTGGAGTGGTAAAAAACACATCTTGAAAGGAAACGATTGCATCGCCAGAAACTTCGCCAATGTCTGCTTTAGCCTTCAACTCCTCATAGAAGGACTCTGCCATTGTTTTGCGGTCAACTATAGCAGCGTCTTCATCTTCATTTTCTTGATCACTGCCGTCGTTACCTTCTTCTCCTTCGCCTTTGACTTTTTGGCCTTCCTTGTCCATATCTTCATCCTCGTCCTCTCCTTCACCTTTGATGATTGTGCTTGGAACAAAAAACCTCATTTCAACAATTTCGTCTCCGGCTGGTTGATAAGTTTCGTTATTAATTTGAAATTCCACAGCAACTTCGTTTTTCGAGGTTAAATTGGTGTTGTTGATACGAGAGTATGGAATTTCAAACGTTGGTTTCCCGTTTACAGAGAAAACCATTTCGTTTCTAGCCATATCTGTTTGACCCCAATTCCAACCTCTCAAAGAATGTTCTTTGACTTCCACAGTAATGTTGAATCTTCTCAAAAACTCGTTTTTCACCAAGTTGAAATCTTCCTGGTTGAAGCCATCCAACTGCACAACCCCTTCGTTTCTTGTATTGATTTTCAGTTCATACCCTTTGCAGCCTCTACTCCACTGAATAGAAGATAGTTCGTCGGCACTAAGCAAGAAAGGTTTCAGTTTTTCTGGGTTTGCGGTGGCAGTTGAGCCACCCTTTTGAGAGGATCTCCAGCCAAGACCAGAATCTGCGATTCTGAAACGACCGCTAATCTTTCCCTGGTTCAAGTAAATTTTATCGAAATCCGTACTATTGCTCATTTCTTTGTTAGTTTGTCTGTTGCAAAGGTTTGCGTTTTTGCTTTAATATTCTATCTAATTTTTGTTTTGGAGTCTAGTCAACTGGGAAATCTTCAGTTCTAGTTTTCGTGCGTTTTGTAAAGATACACTCATTTACATGTGTAAAAATCTGTATGATCGAGAATCAAGAAAACATGAAAAAAAAAAAAAACAAAAAAAAACCGGAAAAACATGGTGACGCGTTTCATGTATCGGGTAAGATAAATATTCACAATACTCTTTTATTGAACAGTTTGCCAGATCAAGTTGGATAATCATAAAACTCATTAATTTCATAATCGCATTTAGGTTATTAAACATATTTACATCCGAAGCCTAAAAAGTAGTTTTCACACTTTATATAATCTAGTTCATGGCCTGTTCAGCCCCTTTCAAAAACTCAACAACACCAATAGCACCTGGGTCTGGAATGTCACTCGAGTTACCAACATACGAAGCTCTTCCAAATTTGGCTTCTGCCTTGGCGGTGGACTGAGCACCTTCGTCAGCAGCTTTTACTGCTTTGGAAAAGTCACCCTTGGTATCTGCAAAAGTCTTCACAAAAGGTTCCAAAGCGTCAATCATGGTTGAAGACCCCGGTCTTGCCTGAGTGTATTTGTACAAGGTGTCTAAACCTTGTTGTAAGGCCTTGGCCAAAATTTCACGATCAACTTGTTCCTTTTCTTTACCGTGTTCAATGACCCCAAGAGTAATACCGGATATGAAAATTGAGTACAACCCACCAGAGGTACCACCCATGGAGGATTCGATGACATCGGCCAATTGCGACAAAGTTTGAGACAAGGTCAAGTCTTTTTTTTCCAATTCGGGCAAGGCCTTCAAAATACCTTCGGCACCGGCTTTCAAAGTGTAACCACAATCCCCGTCTCCGACTTTGGAATCTAGTTCAGTCAAATGAGGTTCCGCCTTGATCAAGTTTTCTGCAGCGCTTTTCATGATGGTGGCAAAAGCTTTAAAGTCAAATTTTCCAACTGCTTTCGTGTTGATTTCGTCTTTTAATAACGATTCGTCATACGATGGTGCCTCGTTGGTGTTAATTGTTGGCCATGCTGGGGCATTTGTTGGAGCGTTTAGCAAACCAAACACGCTATCGATCTCAGGGAATTTGGCTTTGATTTTTTTGCTGGCCCCAGAGGCATTCAATAGGGTGATGCTGAAACCTTTCATGTCAAAGGAGGTCATCAATGTGTCGGAAAGAACTTGTTTTGGTTTCATTTTGTATTCTTTTTCCAAAAGATCCAATGTCAAATGGGTCAATGAAGACAAAACAAAATTGGACAATCCACCCAAGTTGTTAACCAACAACAAAACTTCATCTTTTTCGTTGTCAAATTCAACAAAATATCTGTCTTTGTCGGAAGAATCCAAAAGTTTAGGCAACATGTATTTGGAAATCAATTCTTTGGCATCAGGAATAGGATCCAAAGTTTCAACACCAGGTTCGTTGTGAACCCCCATTCCCAATTCCATTTGATTTTCGTTTAATTCACTTTCGAATTTTCTTCCAGGAACTTTACAGTGGTCCAAAGAACTCCCAATTGTAACCAAACTCTCATTCAAAATGGAAACTATTTCAGCACATCCATCTAGTCCGTATTTACCACCATACTGTTCGGCAAATGCACTAGTGATTTTATGCACCAATGGGGTTCCGGCCAAAGCTCTTCTCCCAACATGTCCACCTTTTTTTTTACCAACAGCAACATCGTCACCAGTGATGGCAAGTTTGCAGTTGATATCCAAGTGGTTTGCTCTTTCCGCAGACAACCCGAAATGCAAAACATCACCGGTGTAGTTTTTGGCAATCAACAAAACACCTTCGCAATTTTTGTCACTGGAAACAACTTTGATGGCATTCAAAATCTGTTTTGTCGAAGGAGACGCAAAAACGTCCCCGGCAACAGCAGCAGTTAACAAACCGTTCCCAACAAACCCAGCATGGGTAGGCTCGTGTCCAGACCCACCACCACTAATACAAGCAATGTATTTTTTGTCTTTTTCTGTTGGAGCACGGAAAACAAATCTTTCGCTTTCAACCAAAGTCAAAAACGGATGGGCTGCAACCAAACCTTTAAGACTGTCCAACACAGAGTCGCTAACTTCAAATGATTTCATATTGTTTTTTTGTTGTTTTTTTTTTTGGATTTCTTTTTTGAGTGTTTATTTTATTTCTTAACTTTGATGGTGTTTACTGACGATTTTTCGAAAGTATCCTTTGGTTATTGATATTCTTGGTTTGTGAAACCTAAATCCTTCCTAAGGTTCTTGTCAATGGGGATAAACCAATGGCCTAACGTTTATATACAAACTTATTTTTTAAAACTCAAAGTGTCTTGTAAAATCATTAGATCGAATTGAAAACACACCTTATTTCATTGTATTGTTTTTTTT
>ERZ794936.914-NODE-914-length-10718-cov-6.155116_pt1 | contig 10718 bp, 3 predicted proteins | sample MGYA00511083_ERZ794936 | MGnify/ENA primary metagenome ERZ794936 (study PRJEB30137, sample SAMN04331409) | food metagenome | isolation source: Y2 must sample point D1 replicate A | place: Australia: South Australia | collected 2014 ... | reverse complement strand
CATCTTCACGCCTCCCGCTGATAGAACCAGGCCCTTTGACTTTACCTAAAACGCGCACAGAGTCTGCTTTGAAGTCGTCTGCCGTGAGAATGCTTCAGAACAGGATCCTGTCGATATTTAATAATCTTCCGAACGATATCGAAGTTTCTGATGAAGACTCGGCTTCGGATCAGGACACAGAAAATCATGAAACGCTGACAAACTCCCTTGTCAATGCTGATGGCGCGGGGATGGCATTTATGAATCTGCTGAAGCAGAAGCCCGCCTTACGTGTCCGAATAAGCGAGGCTCTGACTGCTACTCGAAAACTGAGCCCGAGGAAGCTCAGGAGTCCGTCCAGGAAGACTTCGGGGCATTTCTCGGCGGCTATTCTTGACGGGGCAAAGTCTATCATCCACACCAATTTGGCCGGCGTGGGATCGTCATCCTCGTCCATGGTCGGATCTGTAGGGGCAAAGAAAAGCAAGAAAAAGAAGCAGCGTCCGCATAAACTTCTGAATAACCCGCTCAAGAACGGTGGTATTCCCAAGAAATACTGGATGAACGATTCTTTTGTGTCAGACTGTTTGAATTGTTTCAAACAATTCACAGCTTTCAGGAGAAAACACCATTGCCGTTTTTGCGGCCAGATATTCTGTGCTGACTGCACGCTCTTCATATCTTACAGCCAGTACAAACAGCAGCGGCACGGGAAGCATGGCGGCAAAGTCACGAAAGCATATAAAGACAACCTTCGCGTGTGTAAGCCTTGCTACAGCGACGTCGTTGTATATCTTAGTGACGATTCGCTGAGCTCTGAAGAAGAAATCATAGGGCTGTCTGAAGCCCGGTCACTTTCTGGGTTGCCAGTGGAGGCTGGGTCTGACAAAGCGTCTGCTCGTTTGAGGTCATATTCCGCCAGCTCAATGCATAGCAGCGCTATTCTAGAGTCACCGCTTCTGAATTCAAAACATCTACCCGTTTTCAGCTCTAGAGAAAGTCCGTCCCTCAATTCAGCGCCTTCGCCATTCGCGGAAAATACGCAGAGAAGTCCGGAGGGAATTTTACAAAGACACCCGCCGAAGATGGCCATCCCGACAAGAAGGACCGGCGAGGCTGTCGAAATTGCCATCCCCTCTGGCTCGTACACACAAAGCTCCTCCTTGAACATACATCAAAACTTGCGATCAGCTCACGCTTTGTCGTCAATGAACGCGGTGGGCAGTGAACTTCCGGAGGCCAAAAGTTGGTTCAAGAGCTACCCTCGTCGTTCTGCCTCAGTCAGTTCAGAGCTAGGCAATCTAAAGAGCCTCGAAAATATAAGTTCTTTCTACAAGTCTGTGGTAAATGGGAAATATGCGCGCTTGCCTACGACGGCAAAGCTTGAGTTTTCCAAACGGGCTCATAATATCTTGGCCCAGAACCAAGATTCTGAGGCCGAACCAGAAGAGGAGGAAGCAGAAAGCGAGAACGAAGATGAGAAAGTTATGTCTTTATACACTTCATTGAACCGTTTGGCAGCCTCCTCTAGTATCCCCACCAGACCTCTCAATCACCTTTCCACATCCATGCCCGGTGTTCCCACTCTACTTGAATTCCCAGGAATCGAAGGGAAGTATGGTCCTGCAAATTTGGGTCAGTCAAGTGCAATGACGCGCTTTGAATTCAAGCCCATTGACACCTTTAACAATTCTTCTTTGACTGAGAACAAGCAGCGATCGAATTATAGGTCCAATGAGCGGGCAAAGGCCTCTATGCGAAGAATTAAGGACCGCAGAAATCAGCGACTGGTAAGGAAGATTCAAAATGGAATTTCGATGATTCCGTCAGTGGAGGCGCGCAATCTAGTACATGCAAATACAACGCCTGATCAGCTCAACTCCTCTACTTTGACAACGCAAGCTATCGACAAATCTTTCACGTTGGGCGATGAGAGCCCATCAAGGAGAACTCCGATTCAGTCAATTACGTCTGCAAGAGAACTTAAGTCCAATCCAACCTGTTTCTCGTCACGGAGCGATGACAGAAAGAGCTTTATACAGAGTCCTAGGGACAGTCTCGATGATCGAATTCATCTGATTACTGATCTAACAAAACTCCAAGTCTTGGACAGTGTGGATGCTCCCGAGCCCTCAGTACAAGCTACTCTTGGCTCTATGTTTGATGAAAAGCTTAGGCAAATGATTGTGCAGTGTTTGGAAGATTGTGACATTAAAGGCGACAACGAGCAGAGGCGTTGGGTGGAAACTTTACTGAAGACCTTTGCCAGCATACATCGTGTCAAAATCACGGACACGTTAGACGTGAAGCAGTACATCAAGATCAAAAAGATCCTCGGAGGCAAGATCGAAGACACCTCTGTGTTGGAGGGTCTTTTTATAACAAAAGATGTCGACTCTAAGCGAATGCAGTCACTGATTCAAAATCCAAAGATAGCATTACTCGTTTTTCCTTTGGAGTATTTAAAGCAAAAAGAACAGTTCATCAGTTTGAGGGTTGTCAATTCACAGCAATCGGTTTATATCTCAAACTTGGTCTCGCGCTTGATTTCTTTGGAGCCTGATATAGTTGTTGTTGGAGATACTGTTTGTGGTTTAGCTGAGAAGCTTTTGGAGGAAGCAAATATCACTGTGATATCCAATGTGAAGCCTCAAGTCATCGAAAGAATTTCGCGCTATACAAAAGGCGATATATTTCAATCGGTTAACGATTTATTTTTCAAGAAAGGATCTTTGGGCGCATGTGGCCGCTTTGAAGTGAAAAGGTTTGTCTTTGGTGATTTTGTGAAAACATTCTCCTTTTTCGTTGGCAGTCAAGTCGAGTTGGGTTTCACAATATGCTTGCGGGGAGGTGATGAGGAATACTTGAGCAGCGTTAAATACGCATCGGAATCATTGGTCCCCGCAGCTTTCAATTTTAGGTTCGAACGCAGTCTCTTCCAGGACTTCTCGCTAGTGATTGGCAGCAATAGGAGGGTGCAAGATGGGCTCGATCCAGCCTCTTTGGAGGAACTCATGCAGGTCGACACTCAAGATAAACTGGACTTAAAAGCTGTTTGCGTGAGCTCTATGGAAGCGTTAGGTGTTCTAAATTATGTCAAGTTGTTTGCTGAGAGAATCTTGAGTTTCTCACCTGCAATTTCTTACCCACTCCCGGTGACGCTCAGCGATGTGATTCGTTCTTTCAGCAAGTTTGTTCACTATTATGAGCTTGACAAAAGTGTGCAAAGAATGTCCGAGCTGGACGAAATCAAATCTGAGTGGCTCAGCGATCTTCAGTTCGACTTTAATTTAGAGCGATTCAGCGGCAAGCCTGATGTGATGCTGTTTCTCAAGTTTGTCAGCACTGAGTGGATGCATTTCTTCCAGCGAGAATTCAACTTCAGACTAAGAATATGGTCTAACAGCATGAAGTATTCAGTCTATCAGCTATATCCTATCTTCCACCGGAACATACACTTCTTGCATTCGAGGGTATCGATCAAGCATGCTACCCCGTGTTACGGGCCCATGGTGGTAGTTGTGGACTTTTATTCTGATAACGACAAATGTCTCGGAACGTTTCTCGATCAAACTTTACAAGAAACGAGTAGGTCTTGTGATGAGTGTGGCGATCTTTTGTTGAATCACTACAAGACTTATGTTCATGGGAACTACAAGATAGATTTGATTGTTGAAAGTGTTGATGATGTCCATGGACAGGAACAGTTCAAGGACAAGGGTGATAGAATTATGTGGAGTTATTGCCCTGAGTGTAACGTTTCCTCTCCAGTCTCGTCAATGAGTGACGATACTTACTTTTTGTCGCTTGGTAAGTTTTTTGAGCTAAACTTTTGGTCGCGTGACACGTGGCACGAAAAGCATTGTGAGCATGATTTTTTTAGAAGTCAGGTGAAGTACTTTGGAATCAATGGCTTCTTTATCAGGTTCGAGATTTCCGGGATCACTACATATGAAGTCGTTGTTCCTCGAAAGAAGCTAGAGTTTGTTGCTTCTACAAATCTTGAGCTGAAACTAGAGTCACTCAAGACAATCCAAGAGTCGTCATCGAAGTTTTTTCAGAGTATCATGAACAGGCTCAACAGGATCAAGGTAGACACTTTTGACAAAGCTGAAGCTGGCCATGAGAAAATTGAAGAACTCAAGGAAAGAGTCAAATCCGATCAGGCCTTTATTTCGTCAAAGACTCTCAAGATCTATGAATCCACGCTACCTACCAACTACATGTCGCTCAACGTGATACAACGGGATATTCAAGAATTGGGAGTGGTATGGGACAGGGAGTTCAACGATTTTGAAAAGCGGTTTCTTCCAACGGAAAACGAGATCACGAAGATAACTCAGTTCCACTTGAGAAATTTTTTGATGGACAGGTTGGATTCAGAAATGAAAGATAATGCCGATAACATCCGAGTAATGACTCAGAAGGAAGAAGCAAGTCATATGAGAGATTCGCCGATTCAAGAACTGCCACGGTCTCCGCTTGACGACCCGTCTGATCAAAAGTCAACAAGCGAAGACCTTCTTTCTATCGGCTCAAGGCGGATTCCGCTGACGCTCATTGAGGACAAGATCATGCAAATTAGACAATCATTCGAAGAAGATCAGAACAAGCATATTTCAAGGTCACCCGCTAAGCCGAAGCCTGACCTCGAAATTGATTTCAGCCTGCACGAGGTCATCGGTCAGCAAGCGCCAAAACGGGTGCAGGACTTGACAAACTATTTCAATCAAATGACTGTTGAGTTTCAAAAGCAAAGGGAAGCAGTTCTCGAGAGACAGTCAAGCAAGTATAAGGCGATACCCATTGTCAGCTCCCAACCGATTGTTGAAATATACGACAATATCGAAGACGTTGTTGATGACGACAACAGGCTCAAGACTACCTCAAGAGCATCTCTCGCTCCCGAAAAAAGTCATGAATCGAGTACGTCTGGATCTAAAAATCAATCAGATCTGAGAGAGTTACGCACAGTCGCTGACGATGCTCATTGTGGAACACTGACAGATAATCGCGAGCACGAGGAAGGTGCAAAAGATCCTACGAAATTCAAGGTGGAGATTCCACAGCCTGAAAAGAACTCTTTGCTCAAATCACTAACGAACTTTTGGGCTGATCGTTCAGCCACACTCTGGGATTCATTGGAATACCCATTGGACTTCACCGAGCACACCTTTGCAGATTCTGAAGTGATTGTTCGGGAGGACGAGCCAAGCTCGCTAGTAGCTTTTTGTCTTTCCACCAATGACTACAAGCTGAAAATAGCAGGAATGGGCTCTGATGAGTCCGTTAATACAGAAGACAAGTCGAGTGAAACAATGGAATTCAGTGAGCAATTCCAGAAGAAAAGTGATCACTTCGCCAAACTCGAGCGGAAATTCAAGAAAAGAAACGACCAAGCGAAAAGTGAGGAAAGCGACTTGGAAATTGCATTGAATAAGACAAAATCCAATCACCTCAAATATCAATTTGTCGACGGGAGTACAGAGATGTCTTGCAAAATATTTTACAGCGAGCAATTCGATGCTTTACGGAAAGCTTGCGGTGTGGATGACTCATACATACAAAGCTTATCCCGGTGTGTAAAGTGGAATTCAACAGGAGGCAAAAGTGGCTCGAACTTTTTAAAGACGCTTGATAATCGCTATGTCGTCAAAGAGTTGTCGAAATCCGAGCTCGAATCATTCGTATCGATTGCGCCTTTCTACTTCAAGTACATTTCGCAGTCAACCTTCAACACGTTGACCACGGCTCTTGCCAAGATCTTTGGGTTTTATCAGGTGGAGTTCAAAAACTCCATGAATGGAAAAACGTTTAAAATGGACCTTTTGATCATGGAAAACCTCTTTTATAACAGAAAGACTACCAGAATATTTGACCTCAAAGGATCCATGAGAAATCGGCATGTGAAGCAAACGGGGAAAGAAAATGAAGTGTTGCTTGATGAGAACATGGTTGAATACATTTACGAGAGTCCCGTATTTGTGAAGGAGCAGCTGAAAAAACTCTTGCGGGGCTCATTGTTCAATGACACATCTTTTCTATCTGCGATGGATGTCATGGACTACTCGTTGGTGATTGGGATTGATGATCCTTCGGGAAAATTGTACGTTGGCATCATCGACTGGCTCCGCACATTCACGTGGGATAAAAAAGTTGAAAACTGGGTGAAAGGAAAAAGTCTTGTTGGGAAAAAAGGCAAGGATCCCACAATCGTCACGCCTAAACAGTATCGCACGCGGTTTAGAGAGGCAATGGATAGATACATATTGGAGGTCCCGGACATTTGGTACGAAGGGTCTAATTAATTCACAAGGAAACTCGGAGATACGGAAAGATCCTTATCGCGTCATTTTTCGAGTTCCGGCTTGAGGAACCGACGGCCAGCGTCACACTAGAGAGTTGCGCAATCTGTTGGGCTGATTGGCCAATACACAGTTTGGGACGTGCGGCTTTATCCGCCCTCAGCCGCCTATCATTTTTCGGACAAAAGAATCTGTACTCGGCAATCAAGATCAAAATTGGATACCTGCGACACATACGCTGGTCATGAAGAAACTTCGAGAAAATATCGGCTATGGAAAGCGTGGCATTAAGCCAAAACCAACTCCCAGGTGTTTCATGATTATATGTGGTGTTTTGAAAACATGAGACCCCTATTCTGGATCGGTCTGGTCTACTGATTATGCGGCGCGCACCAGGACCTGCACCTAATATTTGCAAGGCTGCGATCTATGGTACGGCGCGCGCCCCGTGCCTCAAGCCTGCGCGTAACAGATTGGCGTGTTTTTTATTACACCATTGGATGTGCCCCGCCGAGCCTCGTATATTTTTTCCTCCACCTACCTATATCGAGTTTTGTGTCCTTATCATCAATTCTGATTAGGCTTTCATCTGACAGAGCACTTGCTGGAAAGCTATTCATCTTTGTTCCACGCGAATTCTTCCACAAAAGTCGCGCTGAATCCTATCAAATCACATTGTTGAGTCTGTTTTGAGATTACTAGACAGCCGCTCGTTCAAAATTCTTTTCGTCGTTAAAAAGGGTTTATTGCAAAGCACAGCTTATCTGAGACTTGCGAAATTCACTGTCGAGTCATTTCATCATAAGTGATCTTACCGCTGGCATATTTCAGCATTTGATAGCCGCCCAAAATGAGACATGCTATTCTCACATCGTTCTCAACGTTGTTGCTTGTGGTGGCGTTAGTTTTCTTGGTCTTGGCGACCATTTCTACTCCTGTTGCTAAGGGGCTTCATTTGGCCGCCTCCCTGTCGTACACGTATGGCATTTTGGGCTATTGTGACGGGTCTGATTGCAGTTCGGCAACATACCCCATTCTGTTTGGCGACATTCAGAGCGATGCAGACTGGTTTTTAGGCACTTCCATCCGGAACACGTTGGGTAAAACGTTCATTGTCGCCCCAATTGCCGCAGGCTTGGCGTTTCTCGCGGCATTATTCACGTTCCTTTCGTTATTTTTACGCGCCAGCGCGCTCAAGATTCTCTCACTTATCTTTGCGGTGCTTGCGTTCGTCTCCTCCGCACTTATCGCCGTGATGATTGTTCTTGTGTTTTATCCAAATGTGGAGTGGCTCGGCTGGCTTGTTGTCGCTGCCGCGGCTTGTTGCCTAGTTGCTGTCCCGCTTCTTTTATTCTCTATCACGGCAAGAAACACCAATGACGATACGGACTCTGAGGATGTTCAGGAACAAAAGTTCGGTGATATTTCAAAAATGGATACTAAAACGTCGTTTTCTGCCCCATCTTTCAACGACGGGCCCAAAAACCAATATGGATATACTGCTGCACAACCGTCGGGCTCGGGTGATTTCAATTACCGTGGAGCTGCGACAAATTACGCGCCCCCAGACCTAGCAGACACCCTGAGCAAAAGCTTGTTGGAAGCCACGCCAAACGTTGCGAGTGACATGACAAGACAACAACCGTATATGGCCAGTGGTCCAAGACTTCAAAGCGGACCAAGCACCCCAATTGCGCCGAACAGGCATTTGGCGCCAGAGTTCGTTTCTACCGCAGGCACGGCAGTCGAGGTCGAGCAGCCAGCTGCTGGAGTGCCTTACCCGCACCAGGACCGCGCGTCTTCCATATACACGCTGAGAAACTACGGTGTTTTTGACCATCACCCGAGCGTCGAAGGTCACCAGCCTTTTACCGAGTTGCAGGACACAGATGAAACTGCCGAGCGAAACTCTTTAGATATCCCCATAGACTCCGACGGCGAATCGGACTTCACCAGTGTATCGCAGCGCCCGCCGAACGAGACGTACTCGACACCACAGGGCCAGTTTTCGCCGCGACTGGCGCAGGCACAAGGTTATCAACCGAATGTGCAATTCCAAGCGTATCCGCCGGGACAGGGCCCTTACTACCCAAGAAACAATCTGTTTGGAAGCCAGCACCCACCCAGTGTTCAAATGAGATCAAACCAGGCACATGCGCAGCCAAGTTACGACAGGTTCCAGCATCAATATCAAACTGGAGCCCCACGCCCCATGAATAGGCCCACGGTGTCTGATAACGTGTTGAACAACAACCCCGACTTTGCCATTGGCTTTGCCGGCAAAAGAAAACAGGCTGGTCGTGCGGGGTTTGCCCAACGGCCTAATCTCGGCGCATCGCCGGGTTTTGCGGCCAGGGGCCAGAGAGACGGTCCTTACAGCAACATCTAGGTATATATGTAGAGAATCGCTATTGTACACTAAACAGCTCCATGACGCTATTGATCGCTAGATAAGAGCGGGCGCAGCTTGAGCCTGGTCGCTTACAGCGTCCAGATCCCCCTTTTGTGGAACGGGCCGCAGATCGGTGTCCAGCGCCGGTTTTTCGACCACCTTGGTCTTTCCAGATGGCCTCACAACAACAAGGATGAACAACGCCAACACAACAAGGCAAAGCAAAAAAATGATTTTGCATTTGGTGGTCCTTTTTTGGTAACCCAGCGCACGAATCAACTCCTTGTCCGATGATTTGAGATCCTCTGCCGTGCGCGCTATATTATAATCGATCCGGTCCAACATGCTACCCTGATCCACGACGAGATTCTCCATTTCCTTGAAGATTGTTGAGATTTCCAAAATGCCCATGGCCAACTTCAGGATCTCGCGTTCACGTGACGCCAAAAGCTGCAGATTCGGGTCCATTTGCATCTGCTGCTGCGCCTGCTGCAACGCCTGTTTCGAGTAATTCTCTATATCTCTAGAATTCTCCTCCTCGAGCGGAACTCGGCTCAGAGATAGAAGATTGGCCGTGTCGTCATCATCGTCGTCTTTGAGGAACTTGATATAGTTGTTCTGCAAGTTCCGGAACACTAGCAGTGAGTCTTGAATCTTGAGAGCATATGTTTTCTTATAATTCTCAATAATGGCGAGCTCGTCAGCGCTATAGTCAAGCTTGAGCCGCAGGTGGTTTTTCTGAATGAACTCAAACTTTTTGATCAACACATAGCACGCCTCAAACATCTTTGTGAGAGTATAATTGAGGTCGTCTATGCTATTTTCAAGGTGTTTCTTCTCGGTTTCCCGTGTGATCAAGAGTTTCTTGTATAACAGGCTGAGCTCATTTGTTTTCAGCCTGATTGCGCCCAAGTTTGTATCTAGCGAGCTTGAAATCTGGAAAATCGACGGCGCTAGCGGTTTCATCTCGATCTCCGTGGCGTCTCCACCGTCCCTGTACCCATTTCTCGGTCTTGCCCCAAGCGATCTGCGGGCCGACATGAGGCCCTCTTCCTCCTCCGCCAACAGCACAAACCGAGCATCGGGCGCCTTAGCAGGCCGCGGGATGGTTCGTCTATACGAAAGAAAAAGATTGGTTCTGTCACGAAACATTTATTTTTTCGTTTGGAAGCAGGTTTTTGTTGAATGATGTGACGCTGTGGATGGATTAGATTACTGGGCCTGTGTGGGGCCAGCAAGCCTGCAAGCCCGGTGCGGCCCCAGCGTACGCTTGGCCCTAGACCTCAGGCCCAATTCCGGACACACAGAAGAATTGCATTGAAACCGGTATTTCTAGATAAACAATGAATTCAGGTTTTATCAAATTTGACTGGGTTTTATTTAAAGATTGGTTTCATTATCGAGTGGTAATGTGTTTTGGCATCTTCGGACCATTGGTCCTATTCCAAGTGGCCCTATCATGTTCGCGGGCTAGTTTCGAGTCTGGACGACCCCCAAGATCCAGGTTGGAACACTTATCTCATCGTTTTTTCGACATGGAAGATTTAGTCTTGCTGAAATGCTATCATAAATCTGTACAGAGCGTTAGTTATTATAGCTCTTCAGAAGATTCACATCTCTTCGGATATTACGATTGCTGATGTATTACCACACTTCCCAGCAAGTGAGCTCTCCTTAGCCTAGGTTGTAACATACAAACAACGCATGGAACGAAACTATCGTTCAAAATTTAGTTGTACGCCTGATTTTTTTTTTTTTGCCATTTGTTCGCTTTTCGTGGGCTGTTACGAGAACGTCTAACATAATATCGATTATTCATCACACACCATATTTGCAAATGTTGCATTTTGATCGTACTTCTGTTCTGTTGGAGATAATGCGACAACGCACAAGCACACAAGACATCAATCTCATTTTACTACACCCTAAATGTATATATATTACGAAACCGGAGTGTATATGAACCCCATGAATTCTCTATACTGCTCTCGGTTCTGTCAGGTTCCCTAATTTGGGACTACGTATAGAGAAGCCTTGAATCT
>ERZ794936.913-NODE-913-length-10718-cov-6.667073_pt1 | contig 10718 bp, 8 predicted proteins | sample MGYA00511083_ERZ794936 | MGnify/ENA primary metagenome ERZ794936 (study PRJEB30137, sample SAMN04331409) | food metagenome | isolation source: Y2 must sample point D1 replicate A | place: Australia: South Australia | collected 2014 ... | reverse complement strand
CACTTGCTGTTCGATGCGATGCCACGTCACAAATGTGAAGAATAGATGTCTTATCAAAGTGGACAACACGGCACGGCATGGATCTGGCTATGGGCGAGCAACCTGCGGCTTTTTCGCCGAGTTGCAATTTGAGGCAATTGCGACGTGCAGGCTTCATTCACACCAATCAATCTTCAGCATATGTTGGAGCTCCGAAAAACAATCCAAAAACTTTGGAACATTTTGGACGAATGTGAGATTTTTTTAATATCATCGAGATGCATATACTATCTGTAGTGCACTGCTTGCTGATAGACAAGATGTACTGAAGGCTTCTCTCGTTGGTGCCGTTCGCGGTGCACGGGTGGCTTGCTCCAGACTCACGTCACTTTTTCTTCGCTATCGCAATACACCGTAGTGGTAGGATCACCTTCTTTCTATCTAATTTTCAAAAACACACGCAACACCAAGTATACTATGAGGGCCGCAAACAGAAGAGTCACCCGTGCGGACTGTAACAACTGCACTTGCTCGCCCGGCTTATTGTCGCGCACAAATAAGCGTTCGTCCGTAGTGGCGAAAAGAATCAATATCAAGCGCAACCTCAGCGGCAGCAGCTCACCCAACGGGGGTTCACGTAAGGGCTCTGTATTCACAATTGACGCTGCTTCATTGTGCTTACCCGATGTGAAGGAAACGAACACGTCCCAGCGCTTGGAGGCGTTGCGTGGCGCCATGGCTGCAAATGACGTGGCTGTGTATATTGTTCCCAGCGAGGACCAACATCAGAGCGAGTACGTGGCGCCGCTTGATCAAAGACGCAGTTTCATCTCCGGGTTTTCTGGTAGTGCTGGTACGTGTATTATCACCCGGGACATCTGCAGCATGAATGATGTTCCTGAAGGCTTGGCGGCTTTGCTGACTGATGGCCGTTACTTCAGCCAGGCGAACGATGAGTTAGATTTCAACTGGACCTTGTTAAAGCAGGGGGCCAAGGACATGCCCACTTGGGAAAAGTGGGCTGTTCAGCAGGCAGTGCAGTTGTCGTTGGACTCTGGTAAAAAGGTCAATATCGGCGTGGACCCCAAATTGATCAGTTTTCTTTTGTACGAGAAACTTGCCAGTGTTATCCAAGATGAAACTAGAGGTAAACCCGCTGTTCAAGTTGAACTCGTCCCGATCAAGGAGAACTTGATCGACCAGATTTGGCCTCAGTTCGAGGAGATCCCTCCTGCCTCTGATAGCATCATCAAGACTTTGGATGTCAAGTTTGCTGGCGAGGAATCCTCAGCAAAGATTCAGCGCGTTTCAAAGATTGTCGAGAAAAATAAAACACACGGTCTCATCGTGAGTGCATTGGATGAGATTGCTTGGTTGTTGAACTTGAGAGGATCGGACATTCAGTACAACCCTGTCTTTTACGCTTACTTGATTCTCACGCAAAAGGGTGCAGTGTTATATGCGGACAACACCAAGTTTGACAGTAACGTCATGAAGCATTTGAAGGAATGTAATGTGTCTGTGAGACCATATGACGCGTTCTGGGCCGAGTTGGCTACGCTAGACAGAGACTTTAGCATAAACAACAAATCGTTTCTTCTCAACACGAGCTCGGCCTCGTGGGAAATTGTTCGCCTGTTGACGTCAAAATACCAGCTGGTCTCCCCGTCACCAATTGAAGACATGAAGGCGATCAAGAACGACACGGAATTGAAAGGCGCACACACTGCTCATTTTAAGGATGGTCGCGCTCTCGTGAAGTTTTTCGCCTGGTTGGAAAATCAGCTTATTACAAAACAGGAATTGATCGACGAGTTGGAGGCTGATGACCAATTGACACGCTTCAGAATGCTAGAGCAAAACTTTGTGGGCTTGTCCTTTGACACCATCAGTGCAACTGGGGCCAATGGAGCTATCATTCACTACAAGCCAGTGAAGGGCTACTGTAAGACAATTGATCCCTCGAAAATATACCTTAACGACTCCGGGTCTCAGTTTTTTGAAGGTACTACTGATACAACGAGAACTATGCACTTTGGTACCCCGACTCCTGCGGAGATCAAACACTACACGTTGGTATTGAAGGGACATGTCGCGCTTGGGAAATTGAAGTTTCCTGAAAACACCACCGGCAGCTTGATCGACTCGGTGGCGAGACAATTTCTCTGGGAACACGGTTTGGACTATGGCCACGGGACCGCACATGGAGTAGGTTCATACTTGAATGTGCATGAAGGCCCCATCGGTATTGGCCCCAGGCCCACAGCCGCAAAGAACGCCTTGAAGCCCGGGCATTTGATCTCCAACGAACCTGGCTACTACGAGGAAGGCGAGTACGGAATTCGCATTGAGAACGTCATGTACGTCAAAGATTGCGGATTGATTTACAACGGTAAAAAGTTTCTTGAGTTCGAGACTGTTACGCGCGTTCCATACTGCCGCAAATTGATTAACGTGAGTATGTTAAGCGTGGAAGAGAAGGACTGGATCAATAAGTACCACAACACGATTTGGCGGGAAATGAGTCCGACTTTGGAACCCAATTCCCTTGAGTGCAAATGGTTGAGAAGAGAGACGAGGCCGTTGTAATAATCTACAATGGCACCTCAAATAAAACGATGATATACAAATTATTGTAGGTAATTGAAGCTGCGTTTTCATGTGAAACCGTGCTTCTTTAAACCGCATGCGTAAAGATGGACGTGAAGTTTATTCTTCGAAAACCTAGTGCTATGACCTTCACAACGCTTCTGGATTACGACGTGTGCTGGGCGACCGATGACTCAACTTTTGAGTTCATTGAGAATTCAGCGAGGCATCATGAGTCAATTCGTCGAAGCCCGTGATCTAGCGTCTGTCATGCTTTTAAATTGAATACATACGTAATACTTTTTCTAGCAAATATTCTCTATGGGAGTGATCTACTATTTGCAACCCCGAGTTGACTGCTCAGCGAGACGCATGACTTCGATTGCGCGGAGGACTTCCCCACATGAGTCGCAGATCGCAGACTCCGGAGTCCGCGCTCGGCTTCTGTATGTGGCCAATGAGCTTATGAGTAAAAACGCTTATGGGCAGTGGTCCTGTATTGTGAGACTCGCACTCCGGAAGGCAGCACCCATAGAAAAGGAAAAAAGGGTAACTAGACACTTAGCTGAACCCCATCCATCGCTATTCTCATACAAATAATACTACCAACATGTTGAAGAGCCGTCTTCTATACACAAACGCATTTGTGCGGTACGCCTCTCAAGAGGGAAAGAAGCGATTCATGAGAACTGTACCTGCTCCGAGCAAGCGGTCGCCGGCGGCCGATTTCGGCAGGCTAGATCGTGAGATTCCAGCTGATCTCCCTAACAACGCAATTACAGGCCGATCATGGGCAAAGCATTCTTTAAACTCGCAACTATTCGCGCAACCGCAACAAGCTAAGTCACAAACGCAGACGCCGCTGCGCTGGGCAAAACATTCCATTGATGCCCCTTCTTCTACATTAGTAAGCAATAAGAACAGTGAGAGCCTATCTCAGGGCCCCGAGGAAGTCACGCTTTTGGCACCTGTCAGAAGATCAAGGACATCCCGCTTCAGAAGCACCAAATCAACAAAAACTGCTGCTGACACAGAAAAGATCGTTAATGAGGAGAAATCTGTTTCCCCGGAACTCCCGAAAGTAATCATCGAGCCAACAGCCAACGAGATTGTGAAGCCTGTGCTGGTCCAGGAGGGCTCTTCTACGAGTACTGCCAAGGCAAAAAAGCCCAGAAGACAGTTGAAGCCACGTAAGGCACTTATCACATTGACACCAAACGCCCTTGAAAATCTTCGGGGGTTGCTTGATCAACCCGAGCCCCAGCTTATCCGAATCGGCGTAAAGAACAGAGGATGTTCCGGGTTGACATACCACCTTGAATACGTGACTGAGCCCGGGAAGTTTGACGAGATCGTGGAGCAGGACGGAGTGAAGGTAGTCATAGACTCTAAAGCCCTTTTCTCGATAGTTGGATCCGAGATGGACTGGATTGACGACAAACTCTCCTCTCGCTTTATTTTCAGAAATCCAAACTCAAAGGGAACGTGTGGTTGTGGAGAGTCATTCATGGTGTAAAAAGAGTATAAACAGAGAGCATTTTTCTTTTTATATGGCATACAGTACTTAACGAACAAGCATTTAATGATCTACTCATTAGTCGTAGCAGAGTCTGTTTCATGATGATAGTCAGCATGAGAAGGTCAGTAGTTTAAATTTTGTGTTTGGTGGGGCAACCAGAGAGGGCTTTTCCGCGTGACACACGAGATCTTGCTAAGGGTGTAGTTGAGCAATCAGTTCTGCAATGTGGAGAAGCCTTCAGATTAAGCTATACTAAACGCTTGTTACGTTCATGCCACGTTGTTTATTAGTCTTCATAGATGCATTGAGCCACGTTTCGAATTTTAATACCTGTTTTGCGATTTCACATCTCATGTAAAATTCTCGTCATTTTTTCAATTTGTCCGTTTTGACCCAGCTTCACGCGGAAAAATCGTATGTTGACATAGGAAAAAGCTTTCGTTACGCTTGGAAATTTAAAAGCATTTCGAATATTCATCTACCAGATAAAGCCATTATCTTCTTGATAATCAAAGTAGAGCTGGAGAGAAGTCTTTCCGCTTTTGCCCAAAAGTTGTGATTTTTATGAGCTAATTTCGATGTTATCAAGAGAAAAAACACTCACTTGGGGCGTTGACAGGCGATCTAGTTACTAAACCCTTCATGCAAAGAAGAACGCCGTGAATCACGATGACGAATATGGCTAGAGCTATATATAGGTGACAGATAAGTCATCTATTATTCAAGGAAGCTAAGGAATCGATTTTAGATCCCCCGGTCTATGATCACAGGAATCTAGTAAGAGGAATCACCAACACTCACAAGTCAATGGGATCACGACGAGCAACGAAGCAGCGAAGTTAATTAGATGTTTTAAGCCACACATAATTTGAAGAGCACGATGGGCTATGTTGGTGTCCTGCTCAGTGCCTAATGTATACAACAAAGAAAGACTCGTAATGTGTGTTCACGGCTTCTCAGTTGGCATGCTTCAGATAAGAACAGCACTCTTGAAAGATGATGAGAAAAATAGACCACCTCCATTTTACACACTCAAAGACTATTCAAGTAAGCGGGCGTATATAACAATTGTACATATCGCCCACCAAGGATATATATAGGTTCTAAAAAAGCATCGAGGTCAATCACAGGGCTCGTGATTCTTTCGGCTTTAGGTCAGTGTCCTTGATTATTATGAATAAGCGAAACATAACAGATTGGAACTTGCCCCGATAGCTAAACTCAAAGTGTAAGTTGTTTGATGGAGAGTGGCGGTTGCGTCAGAATGGGCTTTCCGCAATTGAAGAACCGAGGTAGATTTTCATGAGTTGGAGCTGTCGCACTTTTTTTGCACCCATTTCCCACGTTTGCGCCTTTCGCTTCGGAGACCTTTTCCTCTCACCTTTCCTTTTCAAATTAACACGAAAACGGCTCGTATAGTTTAACTTCAATCTATCCGCTGAGCCATTATCGTCAATTCTAAATTAAAAAGTCTCACTATCAGATTTTGCTGTTCCCTTATTGGATCGTCGAATAATATAGGCCATGTTGATTCTCACTTTTGTGACTTTGGCTCTGTGCATTTTTGCATCCGTTGGCGCAAATCCAGCACCACTAGCTAAAGAAAACCCAAAGAATATTGTTGCAGTGGCCGACTTCCCTGAGTCTGGCCCCAACAAGTTTACAAAGGGCTACGTCTATTTCACCAGTCCTAAGGGAGACTCTGTCAAAGTCCATGTGGACATGACAGGTTTGCCTACATCTGGAGGCCCTTTCGTCTACCACATTCATGAAGGTCAAATATTTGACAAAAAGAGCTGTGATGAGGCCGGAAAGCATTTCGATCCTTTCAAGGGCTTACCAAAATGCCCAGAGAAGGGCGACGATGCTTTCTGTATGGTGGGAGACTTATCAGGAAAACACGGTTGGATCAACGCTACTTGTTTCCAAACAGAGTATCACGACAAATTTCTTTCATTAAACCCAGCATCTGAATCCTACATTGTTGGAAGGTCTCTCGTGTTCCATGATCAGAAGCTGTCTCGGTTTGCATGTGCCAACATAAACCTTGCTAATGCAGAGCAGTACAGGTATTTATTTGGCGCCCCAGGAAAGACAACAGGGGGGCACAATGAAAATCAAAACACGAATCATCCCAGCCCAAATAATCCGGCGCCTGTAATCCCAAATCCACCAAAGGCCGATGAACCTGCTGGTAAGCAACCGGCCCCCGCACCAGCACCAGCACCAGCACCAGCGCCCAATCCAGCGCCCAATCCAGCGCCCAATCCAGCGCCCAATACAGCGCCACCAACGCCTACCACAACGCCTTCTGCAACTCCTGTTCCCGCGCCTGTCAAGGCATCTGATGTCCCGGCATCAAAGCCAGGCAAGTCTACCGTCACAACAACTTCCACTGCTGGCTCCATTGTCAAGCCTACCAGCTCGATAAAACCCGGGAAGGCGGAGGCTGGCAATAGGTTTCTTGACAAGGCTACCGACAGTGTCGTGTCTCCTGCGGTCCTTCTTTCCTCAGATGCTACGTCGAGCAGTTTTTTCAGAGGTTTGATTGGCACTGTCTTCGGGATTCTCCTTGGTATTTTTTTCTGATTTACATACCTTTGTCTAGCTGATGTATCTTCTTAGCTAATAAATTTCCTATCATAGTTAAACTCGTTGATCGTCGTTATGAATAAAGGTTCTTGGAATCTGCTCTTCTCACTCGCATATTTCATGACAGCAAAAGACGAATCCCAAATATTTTAGTCATGTCTAATATTTGAGATTTTCGATTCATCGGAAAAGGGTGTGGCCTCACGGACGGGGGCAATCTATTTCTATGTTATCTTTCTGCATTCGAAGTAAGTTGCATTTATATCATTGGGCAAAGAGCAGAAATATTCGAGTTTTTGCATTTGCTTGAAGAGCTCGACCAGATTGTACTTCAACTTCAAGCACGTTTTGTTGCCTTGCTCATCATTTGTGCAAATTATGCTCTCTTTGGAGTATTTCTCGCCATCAATTATGAACATGTTTCCCTCCTTTTTTGAAACGAAATCAGTTACTGCGGTATTGGTGGCCTTTAAGGACTCCGCTGATAGTTGCTTCACTTTGGCCTCCCCCTCAGCCGTGATCTGATGCAAGGTGTGAGCAATGTCGGACTCCCCTTGATGAGAGACATTCAATGGGTGATGAGAGCGCTGTTCAATCTGGTGAGACTTGATCTCAGTGCTTGTGGATGACTTTTGCCCGAAAGGAAGCCAAACCATTTTGATGTGTTGTATGGCGAAAATACTTCTCCGGATCGATTAATGACGTTTATGTTTGTTGCGAATGCAACATGCAGGCGAGGCGAACTAAAGACATAATGTGAGAGACTCGTTGAGTTGAGCCAACGTCTTTTCATATTGATAGTAGCCAATAAAGTGAGCAGTTTTGGTGGAAGCGAGTTTATTGTACTCTTTGTTCAGAATGTCACCCATTGCCAGCGTATAGAATTGCTTTACGCTATCTACCCATTCATAAGTGTGATCGTACTTGATGAGGGGAGGATACTCTCTCTCCATCATTAATATCGTGCGCAATACATTGGTTTCGGACCTGACTTCCATGGCTGCTTTTAAATCCTCATAAAATCTAATAGAGGGGATCGCTCCATCCGGTTCGCACGTGGCATTAAAAACAAAAGCGTACGTGTTCGCGAGTCTTTCGGTGAAGACATCCTCTGGTAGTTTTTCACTCAACCCAAGAAGCTTGTTGCGACGGGTATCAAAATCTTGACGGCTAAATTTTCGCCTGAGCAAATTGCAGAAGTCATTCTGTTGGCTCTGACTGTCGCCAACCATAAAGCGTAGCTTGTACATTCGCTTGTATACACTGATGAGGCGCTGACGAAGGGGAAGAGTCATGAGATAGTCGGCCGTGACGTGAGATGTAATTGCTTGAGCAACAGCGAGACGAGGCCCTATTTTTGTATAATTGAGTCTGGCATTCATTCCTTTTCGACAATAAGATGATTGCAACACCATGGGATGAAGTTCAGGGAGAGTCCAGGAGATAGCCTCGCCTGTCGATATTGGCTGGGTCGCGAAAGTAGCCTCTGCGGAAAACAGGAGGCGGGTAATTTAGAAACTACACCACCATTGTTGAATTTCCCCTTTTCTGAGCATCTTTTTGAAATCTTTAATTTTTACACAAGAAAAACCGAATGGCTGATGACATGTATTTCAGCCGAGGATCCTGCCAATTTGGGCTATCCTACTCGATGCGCATCAGCCCCTCTGAAACTGACGAGGATACCGAACTCGTGTATGTCACGTCGCCTTCGTTCATCGTATGTATAGTTCGTGCTTCATTTGATTGTCTTCGCTTAAAATTCCTAACCAGCAGATTTCCATCAAAGTTTCGGTGAACGACAATCTGCTCGAAGAAGAGGGAACACTCAATCTACTTCAGAGACAACTCGAGAATGCGCCGATTTGGAAACATCTCATGTTTTCAATTGTGAGTGCTCCCGTTTCTGATGGGGTACGTGGAGATTTGCGGCTCATTTTGCGCTGTGATTTAATCCATCCAATACTCCCGGACCTAGCTCACGCAAAAAATGTGCGGTTTTTGCAGCTGCTTGCGATTAGGTTCGAGAATTGGAGTCCTCATAGTGCCGTCTACTTCGAAGACATCTTCGACAACTTTCAATACTTGCTTACTTCATTAATGCTAAATCTAGAATTCAAGTATCCGCTAGTGTTTTCTTACTACGGAAAGCAATTCGTCAAGGTGAACTACAAAAGCCTCATCAAAAACACAACATTATTTGCCACACCGCTCGACAATAAAAGTATTCCCGATCACAACAGAATTTTGTCAGCAGTGCTTCGCAGGCTTCAGCGTGCAATTTTGTTCGAATTCAACACGTTGAATGTCATGAAAGAGTGTGATATCCGTCCATGGCAAGCACTGCTGTGTCGCCAACACCAAATTGCTCGCGTTGGACCAGATTCAAAAAAATCAATCAAGCACAAGGGCTTTGATTTGCGCCCGTTGTGCAAAGATCTTCTGGCGGCTGCAAAAAAATAATGTAAGCTCGTTTCACCTGTTTCGGTCGCATACTCGCTTTGAAGTCGCGAATGTCGTCACGGCTGGGCACTTTTGTTCCGGATGAGAGGCGCTACGCGATTCCCCTTTAGGCCGAATCAGGATTTTTTGTAAACAGGCATAGAAGGCGAAGCAATTGAATTCAATGAACCGAGCCCTCCTCCACCCTAGTCAATCAACACACACCATAACATGTCATTTTTTCAAAACTTCAACACGCATTCTTTACGTACGACTCGAGGATTCAAGTTGAAACCCGGATCCGCCATTTCAAGCCCCCAGCCAGCAAATACTACGGTGTTTCCCCCTTTGCCTAAGGATCAACTTTTACCGCAGGAGTCGCCCTTCAATGAGCAGAACAACGCGTTCCTGACCATCAACAATACAACAAACATTGTGCAGAATGTCACATCTCATAGGGACATAAGGAGCTACGCTGAACAAACACTAGGATCTGACAATGCCTTGATAAATGCCGTCAAGCTCCCGAGGGATGAAGACGTAAATGAGTGGTTAGCTGTGCATGTTGTCGACTTTTACAACCAAATAAACATGCTATACGGTACAATCACAGAATTTTGCTCGCCGCAAACGTGCCCCCGAATGATCGCCACCGAGGAATATGAGTATTTATGGCAAGAATCTGCTTCATCCGCAGGTGGAAACATAGCGTTGAAGAAGCCCATCTCTTTGCCAGCTTGCGAGTATGTCGAAAATTTGATGAACTGGATACAGAATTTTTTCGACAATGACAATATTTTTCCGACAAAGATCGGTGCCCCGTTCCCTCAACAATTCCCCAGCTTGATAAAAACGATCTTCAAGCGTCTTTTAAGAATATATGCTCACATCTACTGTCATCACTTCCACGAAATTTCGGAATTGGGTCTCCAGAGTCATCTCAACACGAGTTTGAAACATTATGTGTTGTTCAGCAATGAGTTTGACTTGATCAGCAGAAAAGATTATGGTCCCTTGGAGGACCTTATACAAACAATGTTGAAGACGTGACATTTTTAACAGACTAAAATACCATAAGATTGCTTCACTGGGTCAGGCGTTGTGAGGATTTCACAAAAGCTCCAACTCCGCCATCATACACAAATGGTCCGAAGGGTACATTCCGGGCTGAGGCAACCCAAATTGCTCTGGGCCCATATCGGCAGTAGAAGGCATCTTAAGCAAGCGCAAAAGCCTCATGCTCGAAGCTCTGGTGAAGTCATCCAAACTGTCGACCTTCCTGTTATTAGTATTGTCCCAATCGCTAACAACGCATATGTAATCGATGAGGCCCTTCCAAGTGTCAGTCCAATTTGAAAATAATGGCTCATTTCTCTTGTTATCAAGCCCAGAATTCTCAGGATGAATTAGGCCGTATCCCACGGAGTATAAAGAGATGGCTCTTGATTTTAGACTGTTGCACAGATCCTGAATCTTGGAAATTTGATGCGAAATTTCTGGCGTGAATTCAAAATGCACTGGATCTGGATTTTCGTCCCCGTGATCTCTATCAACAAGCCAATCATGCACAATTGACCTTCCTAGCCCATTTTTGGTG
>ERZ794936.912-NODE-912-length-10744-cov-34.828328_pt1 | contig 10744 bp, 6 predicted proteins | sample MGYA00511083_ERZ794936 | MGnify/ENA primary metagenome ERZ794936 (study PRJEB30137, sample SAMN04331409) | food metagenome | isolation source: Y2 must sample point D1 replicate A | place: Australia: South Australia | collected 2014 ... | reverse complement strand
ACACACACACACACACACAACAATACATTGCATGGAGACGCCCTCTGGGGCGGAAAAAAACATCAAACAGATATTATTGCAAACCTATATACATTGAAACGTTATTTCCGGTTTAACGATAAAAATCAGGTTTACTAACGTTAAGTCCGTATTCGGCAACTGCGCTGCTTAAGTCGTTTACTGTTAGCACCACCTTTTCCCGGTCGTTTTGTTGCTGCGATCCACCGCTACTGGCAGTCCCAGAGTTGCCTGGCCCAATATTGCCATTGTTATCATTAGTTCCGTTTCCCTGTTGTTCTTGTTGTTGCGCCATTTGTTGCTGCTGCTGACCCATAAGAAGTTGTCTAGCTTTAGCTTGCCCGTTGTTTGCATTTTGAACAGATGTTGAGGACCTTATTCTGGAGTATTCATATGCATCTGTGGCAATATCACTAACAAACTTTTGAGTGGCCAATGCTAATAATCTTTTGATTCTGATATCTTTCAAGTTCATCCCGTTCTTCATCAAATAGTAATCGATTACCGCATCAGGAATAATAGGCGGATTGTCTTGCATCATTTCCAATATTTCTTGCAATGTCTTGTCCTTTCTGGTAAACTCGGGCAATTCAAACAGGTTGTCGGCACCGGTTTCCAACCGCGACTTTTTTTGGCCGTGAGTGCCAGAATCTTCGTCAATTTCATCACCTTCTATATCCATGTCTTCATCTTCGTCTTCATCTCCCTTCTCAGCACCATCCACATTAGTAGCGGAATTGTTCAATGGGTTATTGTCATTTTCGTTTCTGCCGATAACAATATCGTCAATCTCTTCATTGAACTCGCTGTTTCCGTGAACTTCCTCAAATGGATTGTCTCCTAGCATTACTTGATATCTTTGGTCTTTGATTATGTTTTTCCGTGATTCCACCCGCTTATTTACTGTTCTCAGTATTATAGCATCACGTTTCTATATAGCTTACGCAAAGTTCATTCTCTTCAACACTTGATGGCTGTGAATGAAGCGAGCCTTTGCAAAATTTGGCAAAGTCCAAAAGTCCGACAAAAAACACGTTCCCGAAAGTTTGCCAAAAAGAAAAAAAACACAAGAAGAAAGCATGCCGGGTTTTGTCCGAAAACGAAAACTACAAAAAAACTGCAATCGACTACTTAATTTAAATAACTATACAAAGGGAAGACTCGTACATGGTTTTGCGCAAGGTTGCAATGTTTACAGCTTTAAAAAATTATCGTCAAAGCTGCTTTGATGCAGCAAGGGTTCGTCAATGTTGTTGATACTAATTTCGCTACAGAAGGGACATTTAGCGGCAATCAATTGATCAAGCTCTTTGACCCAGTTTGCCTTGCGTTTTTTTTGCAAGTCTTGGATCTTGCCGCTTAACATAAAATCCCCACCTTTCAATATAGCGCTAATTAAACAGTTGATGTGAAAGTTGTGCCCACAGGGAAAACAGTAAAATTTTTTCGTTTGCAAAAAAGTGTCACATCCATCACAGACGGCGCCAGGTTTGATTTGAGCATAAGCCTCATCAAGAAGTTCCATTTGACCTAGAATGTTTTTCTTGATGTTGACTAGATTGGTGATTTCATGAGAAATCTGCTGCATAGAATCGGCGTGTTGCTCCAAGGATTTTATTAGTTCATCCTTGACATTTGCTATTGTTGTCATAGAGTCAAAAAGAGGAATCAAGTCTTTGATTGTTAAAACTCCATTAGATTCGAGTATGATATCGGTGATTGTTTGCTTTGTGTCTTTCCCGTTTTTGCGAGCCATTGGATCCAACAATAAAACTTTTGCGATTTTGATCCACAATGGTTTTCTAACAGCAATCTCACTGCTGACCTCACTGTCGTCCAAAAGAATAGCGGCTCGGCCTGGTGTAAAGTTTGTAGTCGCAGAAGAGGAGAAATCATAGCCCGCGCCATTTCCCACCGTTGCATCAGCAGAATAAACCGAACCTTTGGAAAATGATGCAATACGTTTTGCCGTTTCTAGCATTTTATGCTTGATAGCCAAATTGACGGCTTCCTCCAAAAGGTTCATGTCTGAATACAAGTTTATAGCGGTTTCAATTCTGTCAAACTTCAAGCTCAAGTTTAAGATAAAATTTGAATCAAACTTGCCCCCGTGTGCTTTAATGTATTCAATGATTTTGAACTCGGCAGTATTTTTTTTGTCAGTAATCATCATGTAGAGAATAGTGCTGTGCACCAATGGTGTGATGATCTTCGACGTGTGTTTCAAACCATTTGTGTTTCGTGAATAATCGTTAGCAATGAGCTGCTCGTTAGCAACACACCATGTCAAGTAGTTCAATGCATGGTTTTCAGTACCAATTGCACGCAAGTAGCAGCTAGAATAATAACATAAAATTGGTTTGATGAGCTTTTCTGGATAAATTTGTACAGTTGAACCCAGCTTGATCCACATTTGAACTGTTGTTTCAGGGTCATTGCCTAGCAAAACCGTTGCATATTGATACACGTATTGTTCTTGATTTAGTAGCAATAATATCTTGGACGCTTCATACCAATTTTCCAAGCTGATCCAATGATCAAGCACAAACTTGTAGTCCTTGATCAAGTTTGCATAGAAAAGTAAATTGCTTGCTGTTTTTTGATACTTTAGCACATCATAAGCCAAAGTTTTGTCAATTTTATTCACGTACTTGATCAAAAATTCTCTTACAACTCTGTCTTCTACTTGCATTTGAACGTAGTTCCACAAAATTAAACTAGTATACAATTTTTGTTGCATTTTGGTTAAATTCGAATGTGCTAATCTTTGAATAAAAAAGTTTTGTAATGCACTGATATCTTGATTTTCCAACAATTTCAAAGTTGTGAGACTGATGTCACTGTTACTATGACTGTACATTTCTGAGGCTTTTAAAACTTGATTTGTTGACAGCAAATAATCTCCATATTTCTGATACACAAACTCTTTATCAAGCTGCGGAAAATCTTTTATGCTCAAAATTTTTTCAAACTCGTTCATCTCAAGTAAAGTTTTCCACACATTTGTGTATTCATTTTTTACAACGATTTCAAAAACACTACTTTTAGAGTAGAGCCAAAACGTGTTTTTGATGTAATCAACTTTGAATCCTTGTATTTCTTCGTCACTGGGCAAATTGATCTTTTCTTCAAAAACAACTTTATTGTTAAGTTGATTGACTATCAAAAGTTGCTTTTCTTGGGTTAGCAACATAATATGATAGTCACTCAAAAAAATATCAGTTATCACACTATCATTGTAAAGTGGTAATTCAACATTCAATAAAACCTTGGCTTGACTAGGAGATTCAGATAAAGACCCAAAAACAACACCATTTTTTGTGATCCAGCCAAAACTATTTGTGTTTGGATTTTCAGTAAAACGTTTGTGCTGTAAATGTTGAATCTTGCTTGAACACTTTTCGTAAACTTCCACGATCGACGGTTGTGTATTTGTTTTTAAATCTTTAACGGAGTTCAAGTTTGAAAACACTGAAACTGCGCTTCCAACGATAACCCACAACGACGAATCTGCGTACGATATTCCTTCAACGAAATCCCTACTCCATTCATGCAGTTTACTCATTTTTTCTGTTTTTAAGTTGTACCTGTAGAGCTTACTTTGACGAGTACCAATAAGAATGCATTCTTTGTCTTCTTCTTTGTCTTCTTCTTTTTTGGAAATAATTGATGCAAAAGAGTTTGGTGTGAAATGTTGCTTTTTTGAGAGCTTTTTCAGAAATGTAATTTTGCCTGTATCATTACTGTAGTGATAGAATTTCCCTCCGTCACTCATCAACATGATACCATTTTGCACAGTTTTGGGTGAGCTTATACCCCATGTTTTAGCTATAATTTCGTTTTCTTTCAAATGTGGAATATCAAATATCTGAACCTTTTCTGGGTGGTCTAGATCAATCACAAACATTTTAAGAGAGTTTCCTTGCACAGTCGATTGAAACATCACAAAGTGCATGATGTTGTTGGTGACTTCCAAACAACATATTTGTCCTTGAATGCTTTGTTCAAACTGCACTTTTTCAATTGTCACCTTCATTTTGCAATTGCTGTAAGTATATCTTTCTGTTGCCGCCCGTTGCAATTGCCGTTTGTATTTGAAGCAAAACCTTTTGATAGTTGACCTTCTGTTTTGCTAGGACGATAAGCTTATTTCTCTAGGAAGTATGTTCATTGGAAACAAATCAACTTCTATAATATATTTGTAAAAACTTATCTTTTTTTGTATACCAGCAGATATGATTTGGCAGGTTTGTGTCTTTTTTTGATTGTTTTCTTTTTTTGTTTTTTGTTTTTTTTTTTAGTTTTTTTTTTTGATTTCAAGGTTTCACCCTTTTTGCTCAAAGGACGCGCATTCGTACAGGTAAATTTACTTAAACAAAGCAAACACCTACTATGGGAAACCCCAAGGAATCAAGAAAAGGCACACCAGAGTAACTGAAAGTATCCAAATGAGCAACAGCAACAGTATTCCCATTAAGTTATTGAACGAAACACAGGGCCATGTTGTCTCTGTAGAACTAACCACAGGTGAAACGTACAGAGGAAAATTGGTTGAGAGCGAAGACAATATGAATATGCAGCTAAAAGATTGCGTCGCCGTGGGAAGAGACGGCAAGGAAACAACAACGATGAGCAATGTGTTTGTAAGAGGCTCCAATATAAAGTTCATTGTGGTGCCCGACCTACTTCAACACGCACCCATGTTCAAAAAGAAATCGACATTGCAATCAAAGCCCATTCCTCCAATCAGAGGCCCTAGAAGAAGGTGATGTCTCCGTGCGGTTCCCATCTGCTTATCTTATCCGCTCATCCAGCTCCTCAGCAAGTTTGTTTGCTTAAATCATGTATACGGAACTATATACACATACAAATGAATTGTAATTTATTATATTTTTGGTTAGAAGAGAAGACTCACTAACCGAAATTTCTTTTCGACATTTTAGGAAAAAAAATAAAAACTTTAAAAGCACGTGACGCATTGACGACAGAGACACATCCACCTATTTTCTTCTCAAGGGAAAGTTGGACTTGAGTTTTTTTTTCAGTAACAAGAGATCCAAGTAAACAGTTTGAAGTTCTCGAAAGGTTTTTGAAACAAACTATTGAACTTTATAATTGTACCAATACATAAAAACATTTGGTAAAAAAGTTTTTTTTAAGAAAAAAAACAAAAAATAACAAAAACAAACAGAAAATTGGAAGACCAAAGTTGTCAGATTAGCACGAATAGTTGGTGAAAATGTCAGCATTTTTCAAAAATGAACAAAACTTGCTTGATGTTTACGGACTTGCATCAAGCAATCCTAAAGGTAAATGGACGGAGTGCTCAACGTTTGCCAATTTATCTAAACCATTGATTGGATTTGAAACCGATGGGTCTAAAATGACCACGGAACAGGCACACGATATTTTGAATGAGTTGGGAAGACTTGAAAAAAAAAAAAAAAGTGGTTCAAAAACAGGTAAGGGCCGTTCTACGGAAATGAACACAGATTCACCTCCTTTTGTGGACATTGATCCTCTTGATGGAAACCAAATTTCGAACCGAGTTCCAAATATGAGTGACCCACTACTATATTCCATCAATAGCACAAAGTTTAACCCCAAACTTTTTCTTCAAAATGTTCATTCCAATGATTCTTTTGAGCAGTTTACAAAGTACTTGGATACATTGGATAGTGATTTAAATTATCAAAGCTCCGATTTGAAAAAGTTTGTTCATTCCAATTTTACAAGATACGTGCGCTCCAAAAACAATTTGGATAATATCTACGAGCAGTTCAATGCCGGCAGCGCTCAATTAAACGGTGGTTCCGCTAGTGCAAACCCACAAACTAAAACCACAACCAGAGAAGATGAAAAATTCCAATCATTGGAAAAGTCCGTGCTTGATTCTTCGAAAAAAGGTATTGTTTTGTCCAAAAAATTGATGATGTCTGATGATTTGATCAAGAATTATGTTAAAGCTATTTCATACATTGAAAACTCTGCAAATTTGGTAAATTTGCCTCGCAAATTGAGAGCGCTTTTGAACAATGGGAATTACTCTGAGCTTCTTTATGAATATAACGATGCTAAAAAAACATACTGCTCGAAAAGACCTGGTCCAAATGAAAGAAAGATTTGGAATGAAGTTGAAAACGTTGTGGACCAGTACAGACAGCATTTATGGAACCTTCTATTGGAAAATGACACAGGCTCAGGTTTCATCGAATCCAAATACGATTTTTTGCCCATCATTAGCAAACTTTTGGATTTAGATGTGGAAGACTCCCCGATTTGCCTTTGGATTGATGCCAAATTGGACCAGGCAAAAAACAAATTAAAATCAGTGAGCTCTTTGATGACAAGCAAACTAGAAGAAAAAAAACTGTCTATAAGTTTACAAAATTTGGCCTTAAACTCTTCTTCCTCTTCTGATCCAGGTGTTTTGCCAGAAAAATTGTCATACTACTTACAATTCACCACGCAAGATTCGTTTTCTGAAACGCAGTTTGTTGACCAAACAGTTGTTGTTGAAATGTGGTTTTTGATAATCAAATACATCAATGACGTACATCAATTAGCTACGAGTTTTGTGGAATTTTGGGGTAATGTTCAAAATTTTTTGAATGGCTCGTTTCAACAAACATTAATCAATGACAAGAAAAGAGAAAACATCATTTTTGGAAACTCGAACACGAGCAATGGCATGAAATTTGCCTCAGATTTGGAACCATATCAAATTGGAAACATTATCGAAAAGGGAACAGAGTTTGTCAATGACTTGATCATACTTTTGCAAAACCTTTTTGAAGTAAACTCCGAGAAACCAACAGAGTTCAACTTTTTGGTGCCTGGTTGCAACAATTTAAGTTGTTTGAGATACTTGCCAATGGTGGTGGAACCAGTTTTCAGATTGTGCAATGATATTGGTCAGCTAAGCATTGATTCTACAGTCAATGATTCATTGCAAAAAGCATGCTCGCAAATTTTGGAAAATTCGATAGCTGCCATTGATTATACAAGACTGGCAGACTACAAACAATTTGACAGTTTGGAAACATGGTCAATATATGAATTCAATGAAAATGTTGGACAAACAGGAAAATGTACATTTTTACCAATTATTGTCAAAAATGTTAGCATCGCTACAATCAATACACTACAAAATTTGGTATTCTTCTACGAGATCTTGCCTGTTTCCGTCACCAATTTCACAGCTTTGGGCAAACCTTCGGCAGCAATAATAAAACATTTACAAGAAGAGCAGGTCAAAGCATTGGAAACAGTGTTGGAAAGCTTGTTGAAAGATGCCAATAGGAAAAAGGAAACCCCAAGAACAATGGAAACATTGTTGACGCTGAACAACATTCAAGTTTTGGCCAAAGATGCATTTCCATTTATTTTGAACTATTTCCAAACTCAGTTTGACATCTCTTCTAAAAATGCATCCGCTTTTTCAAACTTGCAAATGTTTACAATATTGGAAAAAATGCATTCCTCGATTTTAATAAACTATGCTTCTGATTTGAAGTATGAATTGAGACAAACATTAGAAAAGGGGTTTACGTCTATTGACTGGATATCTTACACAACTACTTCGTTTAGGGCCAGTGATTACATTTTAGAGGTGCTAATGATTTTAGTGCAGGTTCACCGGGATTGCTCAAACATATCGCCAAACATGAGTCAAAAAATCACCTCAGAAGCTCAACAGTTTATCAGTACATACCTTTACAAACTTTTCAAAGAGCATATCGATGGAGTTTCCACTGATGGTTTACTGCAGGTTACCCTAGATTTTGAGTTTTTCATCAAAGTTTTATCCAACATTTTGGATGCTGAAAGTGAGAGAAAACTGAAAAGCTGTTTGTTGTACTGTTTTCACAACAACCCTCAAAGACTTGAGGAGTGCGTTCAACAAATTCAAGGGGCCATTGATTCTAGCATGAATAGAACTGCGATCCAGTTTGCTTCCTTCAGAGATTAGCATATCGTTGTTGTCTTTACTTTACAATGTGTTGATGTTTCAGTTGTTTCTTTAATAAAAAGATTTAGCAGTAAAAATTTAGACCACTTTTTTTTTTCATTTTTTTTCATTTTTTTTTTGCATTTCTGAAAGCCTTAAACTTCTGAAGTAGCTCCCCTACTGTAGTTCCAAAAATTCTTTTATTTCACTTCGAATTCTTTGATTCAGGGACACATAGTCGTGTAAGGTACTACTGATTTCTTGTTGCAATTTTTGCGAAGTTTTAACAACTTGTTCTATGTTTGTTTCTTGTGTAGTTTTAACACTTGAATAATCAAAGCTAGTTTTGTTTGTGTATTGTGGGTGACCTTCAAAATTTACTGATTTTTTAGTCTTTTCCATTTTGATTAGAAAAGTTTCAGCCTCAAATTGAATACTTGAACGTTAAACCTTGACTTTTGTCTCTTTTTTTGGAAATTGGGATATGACACCATCAGCTTCTAACTTCTTTGGCTGATCTTGTTTTATTGAAACTCGAGCAGCTGGTTTTCTTTCAAAAGGGAATTGTTATTGTTCCTGGCTGGAATAAAAGTGGTTACTACCCGACTATACGTTCCTGAGATACTTGGCATGAATTTAATTTTAAACATCTGCCATGTCTTTCTATAGGAAAAACAGTAAAGAGAGCGGGGTGTCGAGTCCGGATCAATCTATTTATTTTTAATTATACATCTATATATCCTCAACTAAGCAGCAAACCTTTTTTGCTAGATCAGTTCTAGGAAAAATGCTCACCGTGTTTTCTCAAGTAGGAGTTGTTGTACAAAGGATATACATCTTTGGCGATATTTTTCACAATGAAATCATCATTTGTGCCCAATTCCTCCTTGATAAAGTTATGGAAGTTTTCTGTTTTGTTTTCATTTTTCACAAATGGAGCACTCTTGGATGATTTGTCGTGAGCAAAAAACACAAATTCACTGGAACATTGAGGATTGTCAACGGTATCCAAAGAAGCAATCAAATCGTTTTGATTGTTTGTTGCCAAAGAGACAATAATAGAATCCAGTTGGATTGTTTGTGCCAACGATAATTTCCCTGTTTCTTGATCAATATTCAAAATAAATATTTTCTTTGTAGCTTCAACAAAAAAGGCGAAAAGCGGTAATTCTGGGAAGGTGACAATTTTGGAAACACAAAATTCGACCAAATCTTTTGCTTCATTTTGATATCTTTCCATTGCCAAATGATATTTCAAATTGACATCTTTTTCAATCAAAGAGAGATATTCAAACTTGTTCAGTAGTTCTCCCGTTTGCCAGTTCCACGAAAAGATGTATGGGTCCCCTCCAGCACTGATCAATAGTTTATTGTTCCATTTTGGAGTGACAATGGATGAAATGAATTCTTTGTGCCCAAAAAGCCATTTATCGACAATATAGGTTTGTGGGTAGTGGGAGATTTTGATGTGTTCGTCTCTGTCACACGAAATCAGAAATTTTTGACCATTTGATTGATCTTTCACAAATCCAATGTCTGTAAGCATGGACACATGCCCTAAAATAGGCTCTAGTGGTTCATTGGAGTTGGAATCTTGGATATCCATTTTGTAAACATCACCAAATTTGTCTGCTAGAAATAATTGAGTGTCATCATCAGAAGTGATAATAGCACTTGGTCTTTTAGGAAATGGAGTTCTTTTGAACAATGTCAAACAATTATCTTTGTTGGTCATGTCAATGTTGAAAACAACAGCTGCTTTGTCGGAATCGGTACAGATAATCAATTTAGACTCGTCATTACTCAAAACTAGGTCTCTGATATAACTGAAAATAGGAGGTGCACCAACGCCTGGTGTAGGAACTTTTGCTTCTTTTAAATTGCTTTTCAATTTTTTAGCGGAGGTTGTACCTGATTTTTCGTTTTCTTCTATTTGTCTTTTTTGTTCGGCAACCACTTTTTCTTTCAATGGTTCTTTAGTGTCAAATTCATCTTTCCATTGTCCAATTTTCTGGAATTTGTTCAATTCACTGTTAGTTTTAAAGACTTGAACAATATTTTTAATGACTGCAAAGATAAGAGTGCCGTCAGAGTTGCTTAAAACAAATTGGAAAGGATGTGTGATTTTGATAGAATCAGTCATTTGTGTTGAGGTGTCGCTGTGTTCCTCTACAGTTAATTGCAGTTGCTTTTGTTATCAATTGTGTTGTGTGTGTTATGGTTTGCATGTATATATATAAATAAAGCTGCACATAAAATAGCCAGCTTTAAAAGAAGCACATCTGTTTTGTAACATGTGAAGAAGCTTGGAAAAAGGATGATGATCATAAACGCGCAATGACAAAAACTCACAAAAAAAAAAAAAAACAAGAAACGAGTGTTTCGCTAATACAAAAAAGCCGTTTTTTGATTGACAATCCACGTGATTTTTAGGTATATCTGTGGCTAGATAACAGTTGAATAATAGTGATGATATTGTGGAGTTCCATAACTTTAAGAATGTGATGCACCTAGCCTTTGGAATAATAATACCGTAAAGAGACAGTTACTACAAGTTTCGCATTACCCAAAAATATCATCAATAGCATTTTTACTTTTTCTTTTTGTTTTTTTGGTTTTTCTCGGTTGAACTTTTGTGTTTGGTTCCGTTACTTTCGAGGTTTCTGCAACACTGAGAGATTGTCCTTTGTTGAAAGTTATTTTTGATACACTAACTTTCAATGTTTGGCCTACTTCCTCGCCTACTTCCTCGCCTACTTCCTCGCCTACTTCCTC
>ERZ794936.910-NODE-910-length-10763-cov-33.406892_pt1 | contig 10763 bp, 4 predicted proteins | sample MGYA00511083_ERZ794936 | MGnify/ENA primary metagenome ERZ794936 (study PRJEB30137, sample SAMN04331409) | food metagenome | isolation source: Y2 must sample point D1 replicate A | place: Australia: South Australia | collected 2014 ... | reverse complement strand
GCTTGGAGACCTGTAAATATAAAGCATCATTAATGAATAATATATCGGCGGATGATGTATACATGAAAGCTAAGCAATCATTTGACTTTGCTCCTTATAAGAAAGTGTTAAGCAAAGAAATAGATACTGCATTTGAGCAAGTGGTAAATGAGCCAGCTTTAGGCAATGATGTCACACACACAAGTACAACAGATAATAAACTAATCGATCGGGAAATGACAGAATTAACCCTTTCACAAAATGGCACGCCGAGTATGGATTGGGAATTGCAAACCATGCTTGGCGGTCATAATGGATGGATCAGGTGCCTACAGGTGGATCCAGTTTCCAATGAATGGTTTGCAAGTGGCAGTGCGGATTCCAGCGTGAAAATTTGGACTTTTGACCCAAATGAACAAGGGCGGCATTTGGCAGCTACTTTGCAAGGCCATGTAATGGGTGTGCGAGATATTGAAATCAGTGTACACAACCCTTACTTGTTTTCCTGCAGTGAGGACAAAATGATCAAATGCTGGGACTTGGAGAACAATCAAATCATCAGAGATTATCACGGACACTTATCAGGAGTATACTGTGTGGTGCAGCATCCAAGCATAGACCAGATTATTATAAGTGGTAGCAGAGACTCGACTGCCAAAGTTTGGGACGTTCGAAGCCGGTCTGACGTTTTGACTTTGGTGGGTCACAAACAAGCAGTAAACAAAGTGCTTGCCTTTCCGGTGGAGCCACAGGTGGTCACTTGTTCCAATGACAACACTATAAGATTTTGGGATTTGAGAAACGGTGGCAAGCCTTTGAAGATTATTACCAACCACACGAAACATGTGAGAGACATGGCCAAAAACACACAAGAATTCTCATTTGCGTCTTGTTCCACCAATAGCATAATGTCCTGGGCTATGCCCGCTGGACAACTGCTGACTACTTTTGAGCCGCAGCCGGTGAAACCCGTTCCTAACAATACGTGGCAAGAGGAACCGCTTGGTGTGGTAAACACGCTATCAGTTTCCGCGAAGAATATACTGTTTGCAGGAACAGACTCTGGCGACATGGTTTTTTATGACTACTTGTCTTCTCAAAGGTTATGTCAAAGAAGCTCAATCCCTTACAATAATTTGAACAACACAACAGAAGAAAGTGATGCTGGAATACTTACAAGCAGTTTTGACAACTCTGGGAACATCCTACTCACGGGGGAAGTGGACAAGTTTATCAAAATATGGAGAAATATTTCCGTCACGTGATGTTGGCATTTTAAACTTTACCGTTTTTTCTGTTTTTTTTTTTTTTGCTGTTGTTTTTTTTTCTTCTTCTTCTTCTTCTTCTTCGGTACTTTGCAGGCACTTTGCACCACCAGTTCACACGCGCATCTTCCACAAAACCTCGACTTTTGTAAAAAAATTTCACAATGCTCGGCCGTCTAAGCTTGTTTATTTGGATTGACTGAAGAGGGACTTTTAGTTGCAACTAGTTTTTTAAAAAGCTACACTCTGATACGTATGCTTTCGTAAAAACTAACACTTGGCTTCCTTTTCCATTTACTGCTTTGAGAAGTCAACAGGTGGAAAATTCAGAATCAAAACAGAGACTTTGAAGTGGTACACGTTACAAAAATCCGAACCCTAATAAACATTACTGGTCAATAGTTCTTCGGCAACGACCTAGACAGCTTAAAGACATTACCACATTACATCATAGACAGGGGCGGTTCACCAAAAACATTATTTTACCTTTGAAGAAACCTTGTCGCGCGTCAGTGTATAGACAAGCATCAAACCCAGGAAATCTTTACGAAAGGTCATAAGAGATGGGTAATGAAATTAACAAAAATGTTACCGTGATTCATAAGATCATGAACAGCGTTGACGATATCTTTGTTGGATGCAAATGCTGGGTGGAAAAAGACGGGGAAAAAAGACTTGCTGAAATATTAAGCATCAACAAGCGTAAGGAACCGATCAAGTTTTATGTTCATTACGAGGATTTCAACAAGAGATTAGATGAATGGATATTGAAGGACAGAATAGATCTTTTGAAAGAAGTGCAAATACCTGTGAAAACAGCTAACGAAGGAAAGAAAAAGAAAAAAAAACAGCCTTCCAAACAAACTCAAAATAAACAGCAGCAGCAGCACCAGCAGCAACAAGTTGTGACTGCGAGCGACGTTGATGGAGCCACCAAGAGCAGTACACCTGATGTGATGGACTTGGACAACTTGAATGTGCAGGGGATCCCTGAAGAGGAGATAAGCAGGCACGATGAGATAGAGAGACTAAGGACATCAGGATCAATGGTGCAGAACCCACATCAGGTGGCTAGAGTGCGTAATTTGAATAAAGTCATTATGGGAGAATACGAAATTGAGCCCTGGTACTTTTCCCCATACCCAATAGAACTAACGGATGAGGACATTGTTTATATTGATGACTTTAGTTTACAGTACTTTGGTTCCAAAAAACAATATGAAAGATACAGAAAGAAATGCACACTACGACATCCTCCTGGTAACGAAATATACAGAGATGATTATGTTTCCTTTTTTGAAATTGACGGCCGTAACCAAAGAGCATGGTGTAGAAATTTATCCCTTTTGTCAAAGCTTTTCTTGGATCATAAGACTCTTTTTTACGATGTTGATCCATTTTTGTTCTATTGCATGACTAGAAAAGACGAGATGGGACACCATTTGGTTGGATATTTTTCCAAAGAAAAGGAATCTGTTGAGCAATACAACCTTGCGTGTATTTTGACTTTGCCGCAGTATCAGCGGTTAGGTTACGGTAGACTATTAATTGAGTTTTCTTACGAGCTATCAAAAAAGGAAGGAAAAATAGGATCCCCAGAAAAACCTTTGTCTGATTTAGGATTGTTGTCGTACAGAGCGTACTGGTCAGACACATTAATCAAGCTTTTGTGCACGTACAAGGAAGAAATAACTATTGAAGAAATATCACAGTTAACATCAATGACAACAACAGACATTTTGCATACGGCCAAAGCCTTGAACATTTTGCGCTACTACAAAGGGCAACATATTATATATCTTACCGAGGAAGTCTTGGAGAGGTATGACAAGTTGAAAACAAGCACAAAAAGAAGAATTCATCCAGAGTTTTTGCAATGGACCCCTCCAGTCTTCACGGCAGCGCAATTGAAATTTGCGTGGTAATGTTTTTTCTGAAACTTTCTTCAATGGATACCTATTTTTGTTCAAGCAGTTCTTCTTATGTCTTTCTATTGAGGTTTTTGTATAGTTTTCATATCGAGTTTCAATTTCTTTTTTGACTTACCTAATTGTTACTGAAGGTCCACATTCAATCAAATGGCAACCTCTTGACTTGTGCCTTTACTTTTGAGTGGTTTAAATTACCATGTTTTTCCGACTTGATTTTGTTTGCTTCATTGGCGGCAAGTGCACTTGGAACTTTAATCCCACAGCAGTCCCCCCATGTGTTCTGCAATTCGGAGTGCTTGCAACCTGAGTGGTCATGATCTTTATGTGTGCCTGGTGGAGAGACTCCATCTGGACATTTCAAAAACGAGCCGAAAAAGAAATGCTGCATAATTGGTAGTTTCCCCAAAACTTCCGCTTTGTACATTTTAATCATGCCTTCACTGACTTTGGCCCATGTTTTCACCCCACTGATATCGTCTAGCATTGGAGAGTGCCATCTCAAACTTGCTGTTGTTTTCACGTTGTTAATAAATGCAATACACCCAAAATATAGATATTTGCTAGCAAACATCTCTACTACTTCTTCGTTGTGTATGCTTTTCGGTTTCAAATGTTTGTGTGTAGACAACTGAAACGCTCCAAACAAAAAGGGCAAAAAGTGGTAATCGTCCAAACCCCACACTCCATGACTTCCCGCAGGCTCCAACCAATACTCTTTTTCCAACAGTCTCATCAAGTGAAGGTAGTTTATGAAAATTTTCAAAACCGTGTTTGTGTAATCATTCTCGGTGAGCACATTGAGTTTATAAAGCCCAAAAAGAAAGCAGAGAAAGTTAAGCTCATGGCCAGACCCATAATCTATTCTCTGTCTGTCCCCAAATGAGTTCAGAAGGTACACGGATAATTCTTCAACTTGTTCCTTTTGCAGCGTTTCAAACTTTTCCGAAATCAACTGTTTGTTCCTGTTACTCACTTCATCGTAAAAGTCTCTAAATTCAAGTTTCCCAAAACGCGTTGTTTCTTTGTCTTTAACGACTGGATGTAATTTGAATATTGAGACAATTTCGTCTAGTATATTGCATGTTTTTTCTACGTTGGCGCTGATAGGAAGCGCGTAGTGATTGTTCTCGCAACCTGCAACCGAGTGTGCTAGCTTTTCAATAAATTCAAGCAATTCATGGTATGTGGAGCTTTCTTTCCACAGCTCCATGTCTTGCACAGTGAGTAATCTTTTTTCAAGTAGTGTCATCCTTGATATAATTTGGTGATTACCGTTTACTTTTTTGTATTTTTTGTTTTTTTTTTTTTTTTAAGAGGCGTTATTTGGTTTTTGCTCTTATCTGATCCTTAGATGGAGTGAGGGAGAAAAAACTTGCTTTGTACAAATATAACCTTTGTGGAAGGAAAGTGTCATCACATATGCAACTTACAAAAAGAAAAAAACACTACATATTTCCTAAAATGTCACGTGAGTCTTGTTGCATCTGAATTTAATAAAACGTTACTCATTTCCCAAGATGTTCCCAAATCTCAAATCTCCAAAGCAATTTCTCTTATCATTGTTGTACCTAAAAGTCTGTATATCATGCTATATAGTTTATACTCAAATCTTCATACCCAAACTGTTTTTTATTTTCGTTGAAGATCGTTTCCAATTCTTCTACGTAAAGTGCATGGTAATGGTCTACATCTTGCTGAGTGTAGTTTTCAATTTTCGGAACCATTATTGGTTTCCCAAACACCACGTTGATGGGTTTCCTAAAGGGAAGCATCCCCCAATCGTAGTTGAACACGCCTCTTGCAAAAAAAATAGGAATAGTGAAACCGAATGTTTTCTTTGACCACAGTTGAAATTTGTAAAGTATACTTTTTTTTTTAACATCAACAACGGTGTACAAGTCGTTTTCGCCAAATGCATAGATGGGCACCAACCCAACGTTTCCTACTTCCAAAGCCAATTTGACAAACCCCTTTCGTTTCAACAATATCAAATCCGAGGTCCCAGCACCAGCATGCAATGCCTCACTCGCCCCTCCGATAACAATGCAAATAGACAATTTTTTTTGTAAAAGTTTCAAAGCGTTTTTTCTCGAAACAGAAGACAACCCTGCAGCCATAAGATACTCTCTGTAAAAAGGTATCTGGAAATTGTTGATCAAAGTGAGCAAACTGACCTTGATCCCAGGGAACAATTGGTCAAACCCACATCCGTTTGTGGCCAATCCGCCAAAGGACCCCAATGCGCATATCCCGTGTGGATGGTAACCAAAGATGTAATTAGGGCCATCAGTTGATGCTGAGGCTTTGTTCTTGGAGGAAGAGGAAGAGGAAGAGGAAGGGGAAGGGGAAGGGAAAGTCGGTTGCAAATCACAAGTTTTGTGTAATTTTATAGGAAAATATCTGGCGTATGCTCTCCATATAAACAAGTTTCTGAAAAATGAGAATTGAAAATGATCAATTTGCCCATTAGCAGGTGTTCTGTCTTTCAAGTACCATATGAAATAAGGCAAAAAAACAACAAAGAGGAGAAATGGGTTTGCAATCACAAACAAGGTGAACATCGATAAAACGAAAATGCTACTGATGTGGAATAAAACCACAAGTGTTTCAAACCTTTTGCACAAGGGAGTGGTAATTGGAGACATCAAAAAAGAGTTTTGTGAGTTGTTTGTGTTGGGAGTATCAACCGGGTTTGTCTTTACACTGGATTTGGTGTTTTTGAGACTAATGTCTTGATCTCTATTATTATTGATATTCTCAGAGTTTTGAAACAATGGACGCTGTGAAATAGTATTACATACGATTTTTTCCAATTTTTCAGTCATTTGTTTGAAAAGCTGTTGTAGATTGAACTCGGAATGCGGCTCTGACGATTTTATATTGTTTTTTATCGACATTTTTATCGGTCTGTTTACCTACGTTTGTTCTTTGTGTGTACGATATTATCAGATCGATGTAGTTTTGTTGTTTTTTTTTGGATGTGCTTGAAGGGGTGATTTATAGTATGTGCTTGAATAGGTGGTCTAAAGTTGTTCTATGTGTTTGAAAGATTAATCAATCAGCCAATCTCAAGTCACTTTATCTTATACAAGTTCAATCTATCATTACGACTTTTAAATCTAAAGAGTTTACGTCAAACGTATGCCCTCAGCACGGGTATTATTTCTCGCATGTGAAAATACATCATCTTAGTAATGTTTACGAAAAGAAAACTAACGGTTTAGAAAAAAATAAGATGGTACAGTCTTCGCTAACGTGAACAAGCCATCGATCCGTTTATTCGAGCCATTTATAGAGAAAACATGCTCTACGTGAGAACAAAATTATACTCAAAAAAACTTGAAACTTTATACATTAAACTAAAAATAAAAATACACATAAAAATACACATAAAAATATAAATAAAAGCATCTTACAACACACCTGAGCAATGCTTACTACTAGATTTAACATTGATTTACGACACAATCTCGTTTAATATCATTTCTTATCACTTGTGATCTAGAATATGTCGTTCCGATTCCAATAGACAGGGGCACAAAAAAAACAAAAAAAACAAAAAAAACAAAAAAAAACAAAAAAAAAACAGAAAAAACAGAAAAAACAGAAAAAACAGAAAAAACAGAAAAAACAATTAAAAATCAAAAAAATCAGGCGGGATGTTTAATTAATATTGTATTTGCACAGTCACATGAGACAATTTTAAAATGCAAATAAACCTGAGAACGTGACTTAATTGTTGGATTGTAATGGGTTTAAGGGGGGTAAAATTGATGAAGCGAATCTTTAGGAAGACGATCTTTATAAGGACGATCTTTAGAAGGACGATCTTTAGGAGTCGGTTGTTAGAAGTTTCTAAAATGCTCGTTAGATGATCGTTAGCTGATCGTTAGAAGATGGTATATCGACTCAAATGGTCCTGATGTAATAGAAGCTCTAATCTTGCGTCAAAACAGCTTGGGGATCCCTACTGTGCAAGGCTGTATTTGATTTTGGTGATTGTTTTCATTTATAATACATTTTGACAGTCGTAATCACGTGACCCCGTTTTTTTTATGAATATTACGCGTACTTCTTCTTCTTCTTCTTCTTTTTCGTTTCATCTCTTTGAGAGTGATAACGCGTGATCTCTGTTAATGAAGCAAACAGGAGAAATATTTTTACAAGATTCTATTGAAATGTCACTTTGTATTCTCGAATCGTGCTGAATAGCTAGAAGCATAGTGGTGTATAAAATTTTATATTGGGATATTAAAACAAGAAACTGAACAAGGATAGACAAGTTAGGGCTTTTGACGCATTTTGCAGCAACAAAGTCATTGCACCAAAAAAAATGAACAATTTGAAACTTCCCGCTAATGATATAGTAACAGCTGACACTAATACCAACGAGATTAACGACAACGAGAAAAAGAATATTAACGAGAACCTTGTTACACAGCCCACACAGCAGGCAACACAGGCCACGCAGAAAAACGGTGTGGAAAGGTTTACCCAGGACAAACTTGACGATAACATTGTGTGTCGGATCATTTGTACCTCTGGTGAGGTTCCAATACGTGATCTTCGAGCTGATTTCGAGCAAGTTTCCCGAGAAATTTCGAGTGTGAAGCACAAATGGTCTTTCGGACGAAACGCGCACGCTGTGGATTTCCATTTGGGCAATATCGCTCGGCTGTCCAATGTGCATTTTTACATATGGTTGGGGGAAGACGGGAATTTGATGATTAGAGACAACAGCACAAATGGGACATGGTGTAACGGGTCTCGGTTGGAAAGAGGTCAGAACTACATGTTGAGTCAGGGAGACGAGATCACTGTTGGATTTTATGTTTCCGAAGATGTGTTAAGTTTCATTGTGTTTGTTAATGAAAATTACAAGAAAAAACTGCAATTATATGAGATTAATGAAAGAGAAAGACAAAGAGAGGTTGAAGATGGAAACAAGAAAAAAAGAACATTTGTGGAAATGGATTTAGAAGGCAAAAATGCAGATTTAAATACAAGGGTTGCACTTCCACATGGGTCCAAGAGTGGTGATGAACATGGTGCAATGCAAGTGAGGACCTCATACAAAAACGGACATGCCCATGATACAAGATTGACCGGGATCCACAAAGATTTTTCAGTGCAAGACGAAGTGGTGGGTCAAGGAGCGTTTGCAACGGTGAAAAAAGCCATTGAGCGATCTACGGGACGCACTTTTGCCGTAAAAATCATCAACAAACGGAAATTGATTGGAACCAAACTTGACGGTGTGCAGCGAGAGTTGGAAGTTTTGAAGATTTTGAAACACCCACGGATCGTGATGTTGAAAGCGTACTATGAATGTGCTGACAACTACTACTTGGTGATGGAATATGTTCCAGGTGGAGACTTGATGGATTTTGTGGCTGCGAATGGGGCCATTGATGAAGATGCCGCAAGAGAAATCTCCAGACAGATTTTACAAGCGATAGAATACATGCACAAGATGAAGATCAGTCACCGAGACTTGAAGCCAGATAACATTCTTATTGAGCAAGACGATCCCGTGTTGGTGAAAGTCACTGATTTTGGATTGGCCAAAGCACAAAACAACGGCACAATCATGAAGACTTTTTGCGGAACACTGGCGTACATTGCTCCCGAGGTGGTCATGGAGCAAGAACACACTACTCCTACTCGCGACAACCATAAGAATAAGGATAATAACGATAACAATAACAATGTGAAAAAAAGATTGCACCGTTTGGACAATGAGTACTCCCCACTAGTGGACATGTGGTCAATGGGCTGTTTGGTGTACGTTTTGTTGACTGGACACTTGCCCTTTAGTGGCGGAACACAGCACGATTTGTTTCGGCAAATCAAAAACGGGGCGTACCATGCGATTCCATTAAGAGACAACCGTGTTTCAGAACAAGGTATCAATTTTATAGAGGCTCTTTTGCAAGTGGACCCGCTAAAAAGACTGGATGCCACAGAAGCTTTAAAGCACGAGTGGATCAGAGGAAACAACGCCATTGATGGGGCCGAGTATATCAGTTCTGTACCTTTATCCCAGAATTTGCGGGGCGATCCCAGAAAGACAAATCAAACAACTGAACAATACATTAATAATCATAATAATAATGATAATAGTGACTCCAATGGTTATAACATCCGCGATCGGTTTCAAAATCACCAAGATGATGACGCCTTGGTTGAATTGAACAAAAAATTCAAAATTCCAAACATCCCTGTTCAAAGGTTTACGCAACCTCCTAAAACCGAACTGAAAAGTCCATTTGAATTGAAATTGAAATTGAAAAAAGATATAGGTACGGGTGATGCCAATGTTGTTGATGGTGATGACAAAAGACTTGATCCAATTGGAATATCTAATGATAAACAGTCTTATCCATTTGGAATAATTCCTGACACATATGGTTTTACAAAAGAGGAATCAAAGGGAATATTTATAAGATTTGATGCTTCTTCTTACACTATTCTTGAAAAATTCAATCTTCCAAAATCATTCAACATTTTACAAGGCCAACAAAGGGGGTTTTTCGTTGGAAGAGATTCCGTTTGTGATCTTTCCTTTCCAAATTTAGCTGTTCTTTCAAAGGTGCATTTTATGATTATTAAGAGAAGACATGCAGTAGCAAATTCAAGTATGTATGAATCTGCTGCAGCAGCACTGGATGATGTGTGGTTATACGCATTTGGAACCAATGCAATGTATGTCAATAATAAAAAATTGAGCAAAGGTTACAAATGCAAAGTATACAACGACGACATAATAAAATTTGTTTGGGACAAAAGACAAAGCATGGAGATCACATACAGATTGCGATTTGTAGATAATACGGGACTATACATGCATGGTTCACCTCCTTCTGAACCTGAACATACCCCAAGTCTTTGTTGTCCTCCAGAAATACTAGCCATAAATGATGGATTTAATGCGCAATTTTACGAATACGCATTGCAAAATAGACCAATGCACAAACAAAATGAACAAGAAAAAGAAATCCCAACAGCATTAATGAACAAACACAAACTATCTAATCAGAAAAGACCCATGAAGAAGACCAATGTCAAGAGCGAGAGTAATTGATGAGTCCAAGAGAGATTTGATTACTGGTTTATATAAAAATACATTTATATCATTTGGTCAAAAATTCATTCTTTTCTTTTATTTTACAACCTTGTATCTCTTGTAACTGATCACTTTTAATTAATAACAAGTATTTTGACATTAATCCTGTAACGGATATATGTATATACGTATGTATATGGGTGTGTGGTTGTGTGGATATTGTGTAGTGGCAAATGTACCTTATACTCTTCTTTTACCTCTGTGTGTGTGTGTGTGTGTTGGTGCTATATTAGCTTTTCTATTACTTGCTTAGGATTTGTATGTGGTGTATGGGTTCTTGTATTATTACAAATTTTAATATTTACTAAATTGTCTGTTTTAAGCTTTAAATTATGAAAAAATGTATGATGGTTTTTGTTTAAAATGTTGTAGGTGTGGGTGTTTTTGAACTGTCTATTAAATTTTTACACCACAATCATTATTAGCATTACCACCCCTTAATTACTATTAATTATTATCTAC